>MDTB01144607.1_pt1 | contig 52599 bp, 51 predicted proteins | sample 811161 | NCBI WGS metagenome assembly MDTB01 (sample SAMN05326650, study PRJNA326480) | marine metagenome | isolation source: seawater | place: Mediterranean Sea | collected 2009
CCGGTTGTAGCGCCAGCTGCAGTGCCGGGTAGCTAAGTATGGACGAGATAACTGCTGAAAGCATCTAAGCGGGAAACTTACCTCAAAACTAGTTCTTCCAATAGAGCCGTGGTAGACCACCACGTTGATAGGCTGGGTGTGTAAGCGCGGTAACGTGTGCAGCTGACCAGTACTAATAGCTCAATTGGCTTGATTTATGCACTGAAAAAAATTTTTAGAGAATATACATTATTAATTAACTTGATTATTATTTAAATCATTAAAATAAAAATATTAACTAATTCTATATTTTCACTTTTAATGATTAGAAGTATTAATATTAAACCGCAATTAATACAAAATTTACATTTGTTATTATATTTTTCCCAATCTCATATTTGAGAAGTAATTATTTCTATAATTTTACACTAAAAATTTAATTTTTTTTTACTTTAAGACTTTTAGCATTTTAATTTCACTTTTTTTCTCCAATAATTAAAATGTTACCTACATTAAATGACAACTTTATATTTAAAATTTTAAAATACTTTTTAAAAAATATTTGGAAAATATTTTTAATAACTTTTGATATTGGAAGTAAATTTATCCAGTAATTAAGATGATAGGAATTTTTAATATCTATTATCTTAATATTTGTAAAACCATTATTTTTTAATGCGAACGTAATACTTTCCTTAGAAAAAAGCTGTAAGTGCTCAATATCAATAATTGGAGATTTTTTTCCTAAGATTTTATGTAAAATATTTCCAGAGTCATGCGTTACAATTGCAATATTGCCTCCTTTTTTAAGTGACAAGTAAGATTTAGCCAATGTTTTATTAGGATTGTAGACATGTTCCATTGTCATGAAGCAACAAATTAAGTCAAAAAAATTCTTCTTAACTTTAGCTTCTTCAAACATTCCATTATGTATTTTTTTTTTAATTTCTTTATCTGCTAGATTAATTGCTTTTTTTGATGGTTCGACACCAACAACCTTAACAAATCCTAATTTTTTTAAATAATATAAAAAAATTCCACTTCCAGTCCCAATTTCAAGAGCATTATTTCTTATTTTTAATCTTAAATTTCTTTTTAAATATTCAAAATAAGTTTGTGAGGCGTCTAGTGCATCTTGCTCAGATACAAAATCGGTTTCATTATAGAGTTTTCTTATTTTCTTATAATTAGGTATTTTATTTGCAAAAATTAAACTACATTTTTCACATTTAACTAATTCAAAATTCATAAATTCTGGTATTTTTCTTGATGAGAAAGAAAATTTATTTATTTCACTTTTTTTAATATTTTCTTTTAAAAAAATAGTATTTTTCCTAAAATTTTTACAAATTGGGCAATTTCTTAACCTTTGCATGAAAATAAAGAGTATCGAATTTTATTTAATATAAATTATTATATGGCAATTTACATATAAAATTTTTAATTTAAAATAAAATCTTTAGTAAGATAAAAATATTGGGTTTAATCTATTAGTTTTTTATCAAAAAAAATAAATTAAGATGAAAAGAAAAATAAAAATTATATGTTTTGATATAGATAATACACTTTGTATTACCTACAATAATGATTACAAAAATTCAAAACCAATTAAAAAAAATATTTCTATTGTTAATCAACTTCATTCAAAAAATTACTATATTAAAATTTTCACCTCAAGATTTATGGGAAGGAGTAAGGAAAAAAATAAATTAGCAAAAAAAAAAGGATACGAATTTACAAAAACACAACTAAAAAATTGGAAGCTTAAATATGATGAATTAATTTTTGGCAAGCCTTCATTCGATTTATTGATTGATGATAAAGCATTATTTTTTAATAAAAAATGGGCAAACAAACTTCAAAATATTTTAAATAAATCTTAATATTAATTTTAAATAGATTACTTTCAAATAAAATTTAAATTTGTAAAATAAATATATGAAAAAAACTTTTGATCTTAAAAAACTTATTCAAAAATGTGAGCAATTAAGAAAGAACAATAAAAAAATAATTTTATCACATGGAGTATTTGATCTATTGCATGTAGGTCATATATATCATTTTGAAGCTGCAAAAAAAAATGGTGATTTTTTAATTGTTTCAATCACTTCAGATAAATTTGTCAATAAAGGTTCGGGTAGACCCGTTTTTAATGAAAAATTAAGAGCAAAAAGTTTGTCGTCTTTAAGTGTTGTTGATGCAGTTGTGATAAATAATTCTGAAACATCAGTTAATATCATAAACTTTATAAAGCCCGATATATACTTTAAAGGATCAGATTATAAAGATAATAAAAAAGATAAGACTAAAAATATTTATAAAGAAATAAATTCAGTCAAAAAAAATAAAGGTAAAATATTGTATTCAAACGAGGATACATTTAGTTCTAGTAATATTATAAATAGTAAAATTGATTTTTATACAGATAAACAAAAAAATTATATAAACAGAATTTCAAAAAACTATAGCTATGAATATATTGAAAAGATTCTAAATTCTTTTAAAAATATCAAAGTTTCTGTTGTGGGTGAGACAATTATTGACCAATATTTCTTTTGTAATGTATTGGGTAAAGCTGGAAAAGAGCCTCATCTTGTAATTTCTGACGAAAAAAACGAAACTTATTTAGGAGGAGCAGCAGCTGTAGCTAATCACTTAGCATCTTTTTGTAACAAGGTAAATTTTATGAGTTATGTTGGTGAAAAAGAGAGTTTTTTTAGTTTTATAAAAAAAAAATTGAATAATAAAATATCCAGTGATTTCTTGATAAGAAGAAACTCTCCAACAATATTAAAAAAAAGATATATAGACAAAGTTTCTGGTACAAAATTATTAGGCGTATACAATACAGATGATATTTATGAAGATAAAAAAAAGGAAGCTTATTTTTTTAATAAACTCAAAAAAATATCAAAAAAATCAGAATTATTAATTATTTCGGATTATGATCATGGCTTAATATCACCCAAGGGTGCCAATCAAATTTCAAGATTAAAAAATTTTGTGGCATTAAATGCACAGGTAAATGCATCAAATTATGGATATCATTCATTATCAAAATATAAAAAAATAAACACTCTTTTAATAAATGAAAATGAACTTAGACATGAAATGAGGAATAAATCAGAAGATATTTTAAATTTATCAATAAGAATGAAAAAAAAATATAAAATAAAAAATATTGTTGTAACAAGAGGCAATAAAGGAGCTTTGATAATTTTAAATAATATGAAAAAAATAGAATGTCCTGCATTTACAGATAAAGTTGTTGATAAAGTAGGAGCAGGTGATGCTATGTTGTCTATGATATCTTTATGCCTTTACTCAAAAATTCCAGGTGATTTAGCATTATTTTTAGGAACATTAGCTGGCGCAAATAAAGTTGAATATATGGGAAATAGTGAGTATTTAGACAAAAAAAAAATATTAAGGTCGATAGAATTTCTTTTAAAATGAAAAAAATACTTGTGATTGGCGGAGGTGGATATGTAGGTTCTGCTTTAGTGCCGGAACTTCTAAGATTAGGTTATTTAGTAACAGTTTATGATTTATTTATATACGGCGAAGATGTTCTAAATGAAAATGAAAAAATGAAAATTATTAAAGGTGATGTCAGAGATCTAAATTTACTTAACAAAGTTATTATCAATCATGATGTAGTTTTACACTTAGCGTGTATATCGAATGATCCAAGTTTTGAATTAAATCCAAAATTAGGAAAGTCAATAAATTTAGATTCTTTTAGACCCATAGTCGAAATTTCAAAAAATAATAATATAAAAAGGTTTATTTATGCGTCCTCTTCATCGGTTTACGGTATTAAGACAGAGACAAATGTTCACGAAACTTTACCCTTAGAACCGTTAACTGATTACTCAAAATTTAAAGTGGAATGTGAAAAGATTCTTCAGGATTATACCAGTGAAAATTTTGAAACTACAATTATAAGACCTGCTACTGTATGTGGTTATGCAAGAAGACAGAGATTAGATGTAGTAGTTAATATTTTAACTAATCTTGCGTTCAACTTAAGAAAAATTAAAGTTTTGGGAGGTGATCAACTCAGACCCAATATACATATTAAAGATATGGTAAATGTTTATATAAAATGTATTGAAGCCAATTCTAATCAAGTCAATGGTGAAATTTTTAACGCAGGTTATGATAATTATTCAGTAACCCAAATAGCAAATGTAGTAAAAGATGTAATTGGAGATGATATAGAAATAGAAAATAAACCAACAAACGATAATAGATCTTATCATATATCATCTGAAAAAATTTATGATAAACTAAAATTTAGACCAAATTTTACAATAAAAAATGCAGTTCAGGATTTAAAGAAGGCATTTGAAGAAAATAAACTCCCAAATTCTTTGAAAGACACAAAATATTTTAACATAAAAAAAATGCAGGAAATTAATCTAAATTAGAATGAAAATTAAATATGCACATGTTGGGTTAGGAAATTTCTCTTTACAAAGATTAAAAATTAATCTTGATCATGAAATATTTACACCTGTTGCATATATCGATATTAATCCTAAAAAAAAAAAAGAAATATCAGATTTAATTAATGAAAAAAATTTTTTCACCTCGATTACAGAAGCAAAAAAACATATAGATTTTGATGCATGTATCATTCATGCATCTGCAGATGTGCACTGTGAATTGGTAATTGAAAGCTTGCAAAATAATTTACATACGTTTTGTGTAAAACCAATTGCATTTGATATAGAAGAATTTAAAAAAATAATTAAAATCAAAATATCAAAACCAAATTTATTGCTTGTACAAGGTCAAAATAATCAATGGAATGAAGCAAGTATTAAAATGAGGTCAATAATTAAGGATGAGGCCCTTTTTGGAGAATTTTTAAATGGTCATTGTTTGATGTGGGGGATGCAAGATTTATCTGCTTTGAAAAAAAATCCTGATATTGATAAAGATGGAATGTTTTTTCACTCAATGGGTTGTCACCAGTTGAGTCAGCTAGTTTCATGTCTTGGTTTACCAAAATATGTAACTTCGATATCTCAAAGAAACTTTGTTTATGATACTGGTTACAGAAATATCAGAACATCGTATGGCAATTGTTTGTTAGAGTATCATGATGGTTCAGTATTTAGCTACGTAGGAAATAGAGGGGGCCATGGAAATCCATTTGGTTTTGCATCTCGATGGAGTGGAAATTGGATTTTTCATGGTACCAAATCTGATTTAATAAGAAATGGTGGAAGGATTACGGTGTATTCTAAGGGAAAGATTATAAGAGATTTATTTTTAAAAGATTTAGACGATGGTTTATATGAGGATGATAAACAACAACTTCGAGAATTTGGATTAAGTATTAAAAACAAAACACCTAAAATACAAAAAAATTCACTAGAAACATGGTTATTAATGGAAGCTTGCAATATTTCATCTAGAGAAAATCAAAAGATAAATTTAAATCAAATTAAACAAGAAGTAGATATGGATAAAATAATAGCATGAAAGAATTTAAAAACAAAAAAATTTTAATAACAGGTGCCAGCAAAGGTTTGGGAAGAGAACTTGCAATAGAGTTTAGCAAACTTAAATCTAAACTAGTCTTAGTTGCGAGAAATGAAAAATTAATCAGCTCACTAAAAAAAGTAATTGAAAAAAATAATAAAAATAGAAACATATATTATTCGTTTGACTTATTTGACCAGAGTAAATTAAATAAAATGAACATTGATATTAAAAAAAAACTTAAAAATGTTGATATTATAATTCATTGTGTTGGTGGAAGTTTTGGTATCAATAAAAACTTTGAGTCTTGGAATAATTTTGAAAAATGCCTTAGAGGTAATATTGGTATTGCAATAGATATAAATAAATTTTTTGTTCCAGATATGATAAAAAGAAAAAAAGGTAACATAATTCATGTTGGATCTGTTGTTTCAGATGAGGTAGGAGCTTCGGTACCCTACATTTCCTCAAAATCAACATTAACAGGGTATGTAAGAGCTTTAGGGAATTATCTAGCAAATTATAATATAAAATTAACAGCAATAATGCCAGGTGCATTCTTCGGAGTAGAGAATGCTATGAGTAGATTTAAATTTTATAAACCTATTGAATATAAGAAATTTAAAAAAAGTTTACCAAGAGGTAAAATGCCATTAGCAAAAGATTATTTGGAATTAATAAAAATTTTATGTTCTGAAAAAGCAAATATTTTTTGTGGATCAGTGATACCAGTTGACTCTGGTCAAGGTAAATCAGTAAATCATAGGTTTTGACACAGAACTAATTAAAAAAGATAAATTCAAAATCTCCAGAATAATTAAAATTTTTGAATATCCATCTCCATGTGATTGTATCCACCAAGGTTTCTGCTGTTAATGCCCAACACTGTAGATTAAATTGTTCATTTTCGTTTCTATAAGACTCTACACATAAAAATTTTTCTTTAGCGACTCTTTCTATTTCTGTTAAAGCAATTGAAAGCTCAGGTAACTTTAGGTTATGAAAAGTATTAATCGAAATAGCTAGATCAAATTCAAGATCTTCAAATTTTAATTTTTTTCTAGCATCTCCAATAAAAATATTTTTTTTAATTTCTTTCTTGGCATTTTTTTTTGCATATCTTGAAATATCCAGACCATAGATTTTAATATTTTTTAAGATTTTTTTTATTTCGTAAAGAAGAAATCCTTTTCCGCATCCAATATCTAAAATCTTCGAATTATTATCTAGTTTATAAGTTTTAATTAATTTTTTTGCCAATGGTTTGTGATAATCTTTGATATATCTGTATCCACCATAACCATAATCCCTTTTTCCATCCCAATAATCTTTGCCATACTTTTTTGATATTTTCATTGATTTGACTTTCCCCAAAATCATTCTTTCCAAATAATTTCTCTTGGATTTTAGGTGATTTTCTGTGACAAAATTTCTTAATTTCCCTTGTTTTGACTCACTATCTTTTTGTAAAGTTTCTTTTAATAGATATATTTTTTCAATTTTTGAAAAATCAATTTTTTTTTTAGCTGATTGTTGTTCCACTGCAAAATGTATTATTTTTTTTAATTTGATTAGTTTTTTATATAAAAATTCTCTAGATTCTTTTTTTGCTGGTAGTTGAAAAATACTATAAAAAATTAGTCCATCATATTTATTTAAGGATTTAATAAGATGCCTCAAAATAAATTCACTATTTTTAAATGCGTATTCAGTTGCACTCAAAGATAATTTAAAATTATTTTTTCTACAATAATCATTAATAACAATATTTTGAACATGCTGTGGAACTCTTTCTCCCAAAAAACTTCTGCTAAAGTTATAACCTTTTAAATTCATAATCTCAAAATGGGTCTTTGTAATTAATCCCTATCTCAGTCATAGCTCTTGTTGTTACGGGTATAAAAAACTCACCTATTTTTTTATCTTTATATGGAGAAAAAATACTTTTAAATCTACAATTTAAAGAAATTCTTGTTGTATTCTCTTCGTTCACCACATTTCCATGAGGCAATGTTTGATTAAAAATTAATATTTCTCCATAATTTACTTTTAGCCACTTTAATTTTTTTTTTAAAAGTCCAAATATCTTCGTACTATCTGAGTACTTTTTTTGTCTTAGCAAGACCTTTAACTTATTAAAATCCTTTTGTTTTATTATATACATTGACTTTGTTTTGTAACAATTTACTAAAGGCATCCATAGATTAATTTCATAAGGAGAGTCCCCAGACCAAACATCTGAGTGAATAGGTAATAATGAACTCTCATCTCCTGGTAACTGTATACTAAGATTTATTTTTTTTTGCATCATGATTTCATTACCGACTAATTCATACAAAATTTCTCTTCCTAAATTAAAATAATGAAATTTGAATCTTTCATTTTTGTTTAAATCTTCATATAGAGACAATCTAAAATTATTAAGGTCTTCTTTATTAATAAATTTATGAATTTTATTTAAGTCTGGATTTTTGATTAAAATTTGTTTTTCTATTTTTTTAATTATAAGTTTTTTTATAAAATTTAAGGATTTTTTATTTTTAATCTTTTTAATTATATAGCCTCTATTGAGGAACTCTTTTTTAATAATTAATTCTTTTTTAAGCAAATACTCCATAACGAATCTTATTGTTTTGAATATTAATATGTGTAAATTTATAAACAATCTTAATTAAAAATAATATATAATAATGGCTAAAAATATAGTAACTCAAAATTCAATGAATTTGCGAAAAAGAATTTTAGAGATTTCACAAAAAGTTCCAGCACTTCATATTGGGGGAACCTTCTCTAGTGCAGAAATAATTCAAGTTTTATATGACAAAAAAATAAAATCCACCAAAGATAAATTTATACTTTCAAAAGGTCATGCTGGAATTTTGTTATATGCTATACTTGAGCAAAAAGGCCTTGTGCCAAAAAAATATCTTAATAATTATTGCGGGAAAAATGGAATTTATGGTGTTCATCCCGAATTACATCAGAAAGGAGTAGAGGCATCAACAGGATCTTTAGGACATGGCTTATCAATTGCTGCGGGAATGTCATTGTCAAAAAAATTTAAAAATATTTTTATTTTAATAAGTGATGGAGAATTGATGGAAGGTTCAATTTGGGAAGCAGTATTAGCTATATCTTCATTCAAACTAAATAATATAAACTTAATTATAGATAATAACGATTTACAAAGTGCTACAAGAGCTAGTGAAACGCATCCTTCACTTTATCCAATCAAAAAAAAATTTGAATCTTTTAAATGGCAATCAATTGTGTGTAATGGACACAATTATTATGAAATACTCAATGCTCTAAATAAGAAAAATGAAAACAAACCTTTGTGTTTAATAGCTAAAACTATTAAAGGATTCCCTGTAAGTTTTATGAAAAACCAGGCTATTTGGCATTATAGATCTCCTAATGAAAAAGAATATAAAATTGCTCTTAAAGAAATTGATAATTATTTAAAAAATGAGAAATAAGTTTTCAGAAACAATATATAAATTATCAAGAAGGAATAAAAAAATATTTGTAGTAGCTTCAGACATTTCGCCTTCAGGAAAAATGGCCCAATTTCAGTCCCAAAAAAATAATTTTATAAATGTTGGTGTTTCAGAGCAGGTTATGATTGGTGTTTGTTCTGGTTTGGCTTTGAGTGGAATGAAACCTTTTGCTTATACAATTGCGCCATTTTCTATTTTTAGACCTTTTGAAATGGTAAGAGATGATTTATGCTATCAAAAATTACCAGTCACAGTTGTAGGCATGGGTGCGGGTACAGTTTATGCAAACTTAGGTGGCACACATACTGCAATAGAGGATATTTCAATAGCTAGATCTCTACCAAATATGCAAGTACTTTCTCCGTGTGATCCTTTGGAGCTAGAAAGTTGCGTAAATTATTGCGCAAATAAAAGTAAAAATCCTTCTTATTTAAGAATTGGAAAAACAGGAGAAAAAAATTATACAAATAGATCGACTGAAAAATGGGAGTTTGGAAAAATAAGAAAAATTAAAAATGGAAATAATATTTGTATTCTTTCTCATGGACCAATAATTTCAATGGCATTTGAAGTTGCACAAAAAACTAAAATAAACTTATCAATTTATTCCTGTCATACCCTAAAACCATTTGATGAAAATAAAATTAAAACCATTTTTAAAAAATATAAAAAAATTATTACTTTAGAAGATCACAGTGAAATTGGAGGATTAAGCGAACTTGTTAAATTAAGCGCTTATCAAAACAAATATAAAGGTGAAATAAAAACTTTTTCTTTAAAAGATGACTTTTTACATATTTTTAATTCTCAAAAAGATTTACTAAATGCTCATGGAATTTCCGTAAGTAAAATTATCAAACAAATTATAAATTAATTAATGAAATACATAGTAACTGGTGGTGGTGGTTTTATTGGAAGTCATCTTACCGAAAAATTGATTAAATTAGGTCACAAAGTTATTGTAATTGATAATTTTTCAGTTGGACGAAGAAATAATCTTAAAAGTATAAAAAAAAACATAAAAATAATAAATGCAGACATAAATAACAAAGACAAAATATTTAAATACTTTAAAAATGTAGATTGTGTTTTTCACTTAGCTGCTTTAGCAGATATTGTTCCAAGCATTGAAAATCCAGAATTTTATTTTTCAACAAACGTTAATGGAACTTTTAATGTATTACATTGCTCCTTAAAAAATAAAGTTAAAAGATTTATTTACGTTGCTTCATCGTCATCTTATGGAATACCTAAAATATATCCTACACCAGAAAGTTACTCAATAGATCCCCAGTATCCTTATGCTTTAACTAAAAGAATAGGAGAAGAAATTACTTTGCATTTTGCGAAAGTATTTAAGTTGAATGCAACTTCACTGAGATTTTTTAACGTTTATGGACCAAGAGCTAGAACTTCAGGAACTTATGGAGCCATGTTTGGAGTTTTTTTGGCGCAAAAGATTGCTGGTAAACCTTATACAATGGTAGGAGATGGCAATCAATCACGAGATTTTACTTATGTTTCAGATGCAGTAGAAGCCTTGATTTCAACAGCAAAAAATAAAAAAATTAGCGGAGAGTGCTTTAATGTCGGTAGTGGAAAAACAGTAACTGTAAATAAAGTAATTAAATTATTAAAAGGTAAATTTGTCAAAATCCCTAAGAGACCAGGAGAGCCAGATATAACTTATGCTGATATAACTAAAATAAAGAAAAGAATTGGCTGGAAACCAAAAATATCTATCGAAAAAGGTATTACGTTACTTTTAAAAAATTTAGAAAGTTGGAAAAATTCTCCAGTTTGGACACCTAAAAGTATAAAAAAAGCTACTAAAAAATGGTTTTTCTATTTAGGTAAAAAATGAATTTCGTGAATTATTTAATATATGAATTAAAAAAAAAAAAAAATTATTAATTTTTCATCTTACTTTGCTATAATATTAAGTGATAAGTTAAATTATCATATATTCAAAAATTCAATTAGGAACGGTCAGTACCACGTTTCAAAAAAAATTTATAATGTTTTAATTAAAAAAAAACTTAGTTCAAATATTAAAGAACGTTTTTTTATATCAAAGCTAGTATTTTTTGAAGTTCAATCATATTTAAAGTTAAATTTAGTAGATGCTGCGTCTGATGAAGAATTTCAAAAAATTAAAACGATTATCAGAAAAGTAAATGATAAAGATATTTTTCTTAATAAATATGAAAAAAATTTTTATAAAAAACTAATCTTTAAAATATTAAATGAATTTTATTATTGTGACTGCTTAATTCCAAATATAGATGAATATTATGACTTTGATCTCAATCTTAATAGAAAAAACTATAAGAAAAATATTGACGTTATTACAATTAATAATTGGTGGTTTCAAGCTATTGGTCATTTATTTTTATTTGATACACTATTGAAAGGAATAGAGTTAAAGTTTCTAAACATAAAAAAAATATCTTTTAAATTAGATAAAGAAAAAATTTCAAATAAATTTTTTTATAAAAAGTTTTTAAATTATACAAAAAAAAATAAAATTTTTCAGAAAAACACTTCAACTAAAAATATTAATTTAAATTTAAGATATTGGCCTATCCATAAATTTAATCAATCTATGCAGTCAGAAAATATTCATGAATATATCCAAGATGAATGGAGAATAAAACATAAAAATAAGATTCATTTATTAGATGATAAAATGAATGATGATAAAATAAAATTTGAAAAAAATTTTGGATCAACTGATAATGCTATCTCAATACACATAAGACAAGACGGATTTCATTTTTCAAATGATAATGCAAAAATAAGAAACTCAAATCTTTTAGAAACATTGGAGATTATTGATAATATTCAATCAGATTATAAATTTATTTTATTAGGAAATTCTAATATGAAACTTGGTAAAATAAAATTTTCAAAAATTATCAATTATGCTGAAAGTGATTTGAAATCTGAGGAAAATGATTATCTTTTAATTAACTATTGTAGGGGTCATATTGGAACAGCATCAGGTCCATCACATCATATGTTAACAACTAGTATACCAAGTTTATATATTAATTGGTATCCGTTCGATTTATCATCAAAAAATGACCTTTGTGTATTAGTCCCAAAAGTTCTAAAAAATTTAAATGATAATAAATATTTTTCTTTAAACAAGCTAGGAACAATTAAGCCAAGGGTTCTTTATGATGGCATTTTAAGAATTAATGATAAAAAAAATTTTACCTTTATAGATAATAGTATTGATGAAATTGAAAATTCAGTAATAAATTTTTTGAAAAGCTTAAAAAATAAAAAATGGAAAAACTATGGAAAAAAATTTACAATTAAAGAAAAAAATTATGATTTTCACGGTATTAAAAAAAATTTAAATAAAAAAATTTTATCAAAAAGAAAAAAAGTTTTTTTTGATCCTTATTTTGCAAAAAAATACAAGAACAGTTATTTAAATTAAAATATTCTAAATAAACTTTTTAAGCATAAAAGAAGTGAACTCTGAAAAATATTTTCACAACATAATAAATTTTTTTAATAAAATTTAAATTTTTTAGGTTATAGTGATTTAATTTAATTAATATGAAAGATTAAGCTTATTTTGAAAAATAGTAATAATAAATTATTAAGTATCATTATACCAAGTTATAATTCCGAAAAAACAATAGGAAAATGTTTAAAAAGTATTATTGAACAAAATAAAAAAGACTGGGTTGAAATAATTATTATAAATGACAATTCCAAAGACAAAACACTTAGTATTTGTAAAAATTATCAAAAAAAAATTGGCAAAGAAAACTTTAAAATTTTATCTTTAGCAAAAAATAACGGTCCTGGATTTTGTAGAAATGCAGGTATAAAAAATTCTAATGGAAATTTTTTGGCTTTTTTAGATAGTGATGATTTTTTGCTAAAAAATAGTTTAAATATTTTAAAAAAAATTATTACCAATAAAAACCCAGATATTTTAATAAATAATCATTTAAGAAATAAGAAACCGTTTACTCATGATTTATTTTTTAAAAATTTTAAAAAAAAAATTTTAAACAAAAACGAATTTTTAAAAATTTTTTTAACTGAAAAACTTAACATTAATGAGTGCTGGAAAATAATTGTTAAGAGAGAAATAGTTAAAAAAAATAAAATTTATTTTCCATCTATCTACATAGGAGAAGACCAATGTTTTGTCATTGAGACAATGATTAAATCACATAAAATATATATTAATAAACAGCCAATAGTTTATCATTTTTCTTCATTAACTGGACTTAGTTCTGGTAATTTTTTAGATATGTCAATGGTATCGATTTTTTTGATAAATTATTTCTACAATTTAAAGTGTAGTAGCAATCTAGAAAAAAAACTTATTTTTGAAAAATTAAATTATCTGGAAACCTCCCTTTATATTAATGTTTTAAACTTAAATGATATAAAAGCAGAAAGGATATTTAGAGAATTTTTTAGAAAATTTTCAAGAACGAAGTTAAATTTTAAGAAGAAAATTCTATATAAAACAATAATGAAAAATAATACTAAATTTTTAATAAAATTAAATAATTTTCTAAAGAACTGTGAAAATGAGGATATTTTTATATTTTCTAATAATTTTTTGGGGAAATCTTTAAAAAAATATGCCAATCAAAAAGGTATTAATATAAAATATATATTTGATGACAATTCAAAATTTAAATTACAAAAATTAGAAAACTATAAATTCAACAAAAAAAAAAAAATTAAATTTTTAATAGGTTTATTAGACTTGCAAATATTAAAATTAATAAAAATAAGATTGAAAAATCTTAAAATTAAAAATTTAAAGATATTACAATTTATTTAAACTCAAAAAAGTTTTTGTTTGTTCTGCTGCTGGAATAGAATCAACATTGTGATCTCTTCCATTACAAATTTTACAAGCTTCTAAATATTCTTTTCCAAAATACAGATTACGTATTTCATTTTTCAATGTATGTCTATTCTCAAAATCGTATAGATTTACGTGCTCCTTAATCTTTGGTTTAATAACTTTTAAATTTTCAACATGTGCCGAATACGGACATAAATAAAGTTTACCATGCAGCATAGTTAGCGTTTCATTGACACAACAATTACCAAATATTTCTTTATTAACTTTTTCTGTTCTTTCAAATTTTTCAACCCGCGCACAGTCTTGCCAAGTTGTTATTCTTTCAGAAATATAATGAATTTCATTTTGATCTAAAACTTTTTCTAATTTTTCCACGTTTCTAGAAACATCACCATAATTAGATATTTTAAAATAAATTTTAGGATTTTTAAAAATATTTATTTTATCTCCTTTAGGAACAATTGTGCCGTTGGTATAAATTATTATATTTCCAACATTTTTTTTTGATAAAATTTTTTCTAATACTTTATCAATATTTTTAAACATTAAGGGCTCTCCACCGATCATTCTAACTTCATAACAATAATCAACAACTGATAGAAAGTTATCAAAAGACTCTAGCAAAACTTCTAAATCATTATCAATAGGTCTTTCATAATATTGCATTAAATTTGAACAGTTTTTACATTTTAATGAACATTTTTCCGTCAGTACTAAATCTAAACTATTTACTTTTAAAGAGTCTTTGTCTCGAGCAGCTATTATTGAGTAGTTATACAAATCTAATTGTACTTTACATCTGTCTTTAGACCATTTTGTATTTGTTTTTGAAATATCAAAATTATTAAGCAAAAAATCTACATCATAATAATTTTCAAATCCAAGATCTTTAAGTTGTCTCTTTAAATATCTAAAATTTAATGAGGCAAGTAGAACATAGGTATCTTTATTTTTTTTTATTAATTCTTCAGCTGAGATTGTTTCAATACCTTCAAATTTTTTTCCCCAATTATTAAAATTATTGTCTAAAAAATAATTAACCGCAATATTTTTTTGTTTAAGGGCTGAATTAATTAATGATCCAAAATTTCCTGTACCAAAAACTACTACACCTTTTTCTTGAAATTTTTTGATTATTTCAATTGGATATTCCGTTGTTGTAAATGGTGAATTATAAATCATTTTTTGCAATTTTTAAACATGTGGGTTAAGTATCTATCAAAATATTTAAATTACAATGCTAATATCTCTATTTGTTTTAATAATTAAAATCAACCAATAAGTTAAAAATGTTCAAAAATTCAAAATAATAATGATAAAAAATTTATCTCACATTTCTCTTATGAGTAACTCTTTAGTTAAAGTTAAAAATTTTTATATAAAAAAACTTGGGCTTAAAATTGCTCATGAATTTAGAAATCAAAATAATCATCTTTATGGCTATTTTTTAAAATCTAATAATGAAACTTTTTTAGAATTTTTTTTTACAAAAAAAAAAATTGACTTTAAAAACAAAAATAATCACTTTAGGCATATTTGCTTTGAAGTATCAAATATAAAAAATTTTAACAAAAAAAAATTTAATAATAGATTAAAGATAAAGCGTGGTAAAACTGATAATGTTTTACAAACTTTTACAGAAGATTTTGAGGGAAATATTATAGAATTTCATCAAAGAGATAGGTTATCTAAATTATAAAAATTAATGATTAAATCTTATAAAAAAAAAGTCTGTAGATTGTGTAATAGTAAAAAGTTAAAAAAAATTTATTCTTTTAAAAAAAACCCAATTGGTGATGATTACACAAAATTACCTACCAAAAACAAATTATTTAATTTAGATTTAAATAGATGTTTAAAATGCAAATTTGTTCAACTATCGAATGTTATTGATCCAAAAAAAGTATACGGGGAATATCTTTATGTTACAAAAACATCATTAGGTTTACAGAATCATTTTTATAATCTTGGAAAAAAATTAATAAGACAAAAAATTGTCAATCAAAATAGTAAAATTCTAGAAATTGGAAGTAACGATGGAACTTTGTTAGAATTTTTTCATAAAAAAAGTAGTTTGATTATTGGAGTAGATCCAGCTGCACATTTATTTCAAAATAATAATATTAAAAATATAAAGGGATTGTTTTCATACGAATTAAGCCAAAAAATTTTAAAGCGATATGGAAATTTTGATACAATAATTGCAAATAATGTGATTGCCAACATAGATAATTTAAAAGATATTTTTAAGGGTATAGATGAGATTTTATCTAAAGATGGTCACCTAATTATCGAAACTTTTGCTTTATATGGAATTTTAAAAAATAACTTAATAGATAATATCTATCATGAACACTTATCTTATTTTTCAATAAAAACATTTCAGAAGTTTGCAAAAAATTATGACCTAAGTCTTAAGTCTGTTGAATTTTTAAAAGTGAAAGGTGGTTCGTTAAGATTAATTTTTCAAAAAAAAAAAATCATTAAAAATAGAAATGTTGAAAAAATTATCAATAAAGAAAATATTATATTGAAAAATGTAGATAAAAAATTTAAAAATTTACAAAAATTAAATTTTGATAATAAAATTAAAATTAATAAAATAATTGATAAGTGTTTATCTAAAGGTTTAAAAATATTCGGTTTTGGTGCTTCAGTTGGAACTACTACTTTAGTTTACGATTTTGAATTAGATAAAAAAATTGAATATATTTTTGATAATGAGAAGAAAAGATTTAATTTATATATGCCTGGTACAAATATAAAAGTTTTGAATCCTAATTATCTTAAAAAAATTAATGTCGATTATATAATTATTTTTGCTTGGAGATATGCAAAACAAATTTTATTAAGAAACAAAAAATTATTTAGTAAAAAAACAAAATTTGTTGTGCCACTTCCTAAATGTAAAATTATAAAATGAAAAAAACTACTTTAATTATTGGAGGTAACAGAGGCATAGGTAGAAGTATTTATGAGACCCTACGCAAACGAGGAGATGATGTTTACTGTATTAATAGGTCTAATATAAAAAAAAGTAAATTTTTGCAAGCTGATATTACGACTCAGAATGGAATTTACTTCATTCAAAAATTTTTTAATAAGAGAAAAATAAATAATTTGATATTTACTCAAAGATATAGAGGTGAAAATAATGATGAAGAATATAACGTAATCCTAAGAGCAACAAACGATGTAATAAAAATTTCAAAATTTAAAAAAAAAGATTGTTCAATTGTAATTTTAGGATCTATTGCAAGTTCAACTATTATTGGTGATCAAAATGCAACTTATCACTTCACACGAGGAGCTTTGGAAACTTTAACCAAATATTATGCTTATAAACTTGGAAACCAAAATGTAAGAGTCAATTGTATTCAGCCCACAAAAATATTCAAACCGGAAAACAAAAAATTTTTTAATAAAAAAAATAAAGACCGAAAACTTATTGAGAAAATTACACCACTTGGAAAAATGGGTAGTTCAGAGGATATAGCAAATTTAACTGAATTTTTAACATCAGAGAAATCTTCTTACATTACAGGCACAATCATACCAGTTGATGGTGGACTAAGATTAGTTGGTCAAGAGCAGATTGCAAAATTATTTCAAAAATGAACTTTCTTTTAGATATTGTAAAAAAGTGGTTTATTAATTCAATTAATACTTTGTGTAATTTATCTAAAAATTTTAGTTCTTATGTTTTTGACTTGCATATTAACTTAAAAAAATTGAAACTTTTTAAGGCATACTTAAGAGATAATGACCTTTTAATAAATAGTTTTAATCGATAGATGTTATTCGATAGTATTATAGTATGCACTTACTGTTTTATTCTGATTTGTTTATTTACGCTATCAGGACAAGTAATAGTCAGTAAGTTCGACAAAAAATTATATTTAAAACTTATCAATCCAATAATTATTGGTTTGAGTGTATTTATAATTTTACTCTATTTTTTATATCACGTTCTTTATCTTACTCTTGCAACAACTAATGTGATTGTTTTTTTAATTTTGTTATGTTTGTCAATTATAAATTATAGAATAAATTTAAAAAATAGCGTCAATTTAATAATTGAAAACTCTATAATCATATTTCCGTTACTTTTTTTCTTTATATTTCTGAGTTTTGTTTTTGGGGAAAATTTTTATACTTTTAGAGGAAATCACTGGGATTATTTTTATTATATATCACAATCAATACTCACAAATTTATATAGCTATAGTGAGCTAATAAATCTTAACGAGTTAAGCAAAAATAGTGGTTTAAATGATTTCGGATTTAGACCTTATTTCTTTGATGAAAATTTACAAAATATTTTTTTTCATGATGAAAGAACATCAATTTTTTTAATTTTAGGTTCTTTTTTATACCTTCCATTTAATGACGTGTTTTACTCAATATTTATTTTTAAATTTTTTATAAGCACTATTTCTTCATGTGCGCTCTATTCTATACTTAACTCATTTAAAAATAATAAAAAAATTAATATAATTATTTCTATAATATTTACATTTAGTTTTTGGAATATTTATATTACCGAGACTGAAGCATTACCTCAAAGTTTATCTATAGGATTTTTTTTGGTAATTATATATTCATATATTAATCTAATTTATAAGACTGTAGACAATCCTATTGGTAATCTTTATTTATTTTTCATATTGTTAATTTCTTTTTATCTTGTTTATTTAGACCTGTTTTTTGTATTATGTTTTTTTCTTTTTATTCATTCAATTTTAAATCTAAGAAAATTTTTTAAATATTTTAAAATTCATTTTAAAAAAATAATTTTTCTTTTAGCGTTATTTATTATTTTTGTTTTTTTGTCATATGATAATGTTTTATCGCCTGTTTTAGATACAAGAATACCAAGAGCCACAGTATCAGATTTCGGTAATATACAAAATAGGGTAAATCTTTGGGGCTATTATGGATCCTTTATTCTTGGAAAAGACTCAATTATTACTAATAAAGAATTAATCAATGATTTAAATAATGCACAGTTTTTAACTGGCCTCGATTTTATTTACAAAATTATTTCTACTCAAATTGAAAATGGTTATAAGTTTTTCTTTTTGAATATTTTTCCTTCTCTCACTGGTTTATATTATTTTGGATTACCAAGCTCTGAAACAAAGTCATACTTTTTTGGCTTATTAGGAGTTTTGCTTATAAATTTTATATTATTTAAAATTTTTTATAAAAATATTATATATTTGTTACGTAACAAAAGCACAATATCGGATCTATTTACAACTTCTTTTATTAGTTCTCTAATATTAATTATATATTTTCTTTTTATAGGACAAATATTTTTAATTTTAAAATTATATATTTCTGTTGGGATTGTATTATTTTTATTTTTTGTATTTGATTATTCTGCAAAAAAGAAAATAAACATTATTTATTTAGTTTTAATTTTTGGATTTGTTATCTATAAATTTAGTCTATTCAATAATGGTATAGGAAGATATGACACTCTTCCATCAATTATTAATGTGAATTACAAATCTGATTTTAATTGGAAAATTAATTATGATTTATCTAAATGTAATAAAATTGAAAATAAAATTGAAAATTATAAAGATAATAAATTTCAATGGATAAAATACAACTATTTAAATATTAAATTTTTTAAATTTAATCCTAGTAATGATAAACCATTTAGTTGCTATATAATGGATGGTAAAAATAAATTTGAAATTAGCACTAAAAAACAATGAAAACCTTATTAAAAATAATATCATTTTGGATTATAATTTTTTGTTTTTGCGAGATTTTATCAAGAAGCTTTTTTCCAAATTTTTCTTCAAAATCAGTAGAAAGTTACGAAAATTTTTCAATTATTAATAATAAAAAAAATTTTTATATAAATTATTTAGATTCTAAAAATTTAAAAATTCGAGATTCAAAAAATGATAATATATTAAGTGACTCAGAGAATTTAATTTACATAATTGGCGATAGTATTTCTGCTGGTTTTGGCTTGTCATACGAAAACACATATTATTCAATTACAGAAAAAATTTTAAATAGTATTGATATAAATTCAAATATAATATCTTTTGGTGGAAGTGGGGCTGATTTAAACTCACAACTAAAAAAAATTAAAAAAATTAAATATTTAAATAATCGAAAAAAAAAATTATTGATTTATCAATTTAGTTATAATGATTTAACCCCAGCATATTTATATGGCCACAATCAAGGGTATGCATATTTTGGACCTAGAGAACGATCTGAGTTTTTTAAAAAGTTTGCAATAAAAAGTGCACAATTTAGATATAAATATTTGAATAAATCAAATTTTTTATCTTTATTACAATTTTATGTTGGAAAAATTAGATATAAACCTTGGGAAACGAATTGTGAAAAAAGAGGAATTTATTCTTTAGGAGAATGGAGTTATGCTTTTTTTTCAAAAGGTTTTGAAGAGGATTCAAAATTAGTTTGGTCGGCTTTTAAAAATGATTTAAAACAATTAAAAGATTATTCAGTTAAAAATAGTTTTGAACTATTTGTTTTAATATCACCTATATCAATTCAAATTCCCAATCATGAAAGTATGAATATTTATAATTATGACTTAAAATGTTCAACAAAAGATGCTAGAAAAATTTAAAAAAAATTTTAACAAAAAATAATATTAAATTTATAGACCCAACAGATAGAATGATAGAATTTGCAACCAATGTCTCTAAAGAAAATAATTATGAAAAACTTTTTTTTGATCTTGATTATGCTCATCCCAATGAAATTGGGAGTCGAATTATTGCTAATGTTCTATTTAGTGAGTTGTACAATTATTTAAAATAAATCATGACCATTATCGAAAAATTCAAAATTTTCCAAAGTTTTCTCTCAACAAAACAAAAAAAGAAGTATAGGTTAATAATTTTATATTTGGTATTTCAATCTTTTTTAGAAGTTATTGGTGTAGGTATGGTTATACCAATTTTATCCTTAGTTCTAGAGACTGAACAAAATTATTTTTTTTCTTTTTTTGGAATAGATGAGAGTAAATTAGGATTTACTAAAGAACAAATTATTTTTTTTACTGTTTCTATAATATTTTTATTTTTTATTTTTAAAAGTTTCTTTCTATATTTATCCTCAAAATCGATTTATAATTTTGCATTTCAAGTTCAAATTGAATTGAAGAAAAAAATCTTCAAAAATTATATCAATATGGATTATGAGAAATATTTAAAAAATAAATCATCAAGATTAATTTCAAATATTTCAACAAATGTTCCCTTAATTACTCAGTATTTTTCAATACCAATTCTAACACTAGCGGCTGAAGGGTTAATATTAATTTTTATTTTAATATTTTTATTATTATTTGAGCCAAAAGGTTTTCTTGTGCTAGCAATCTGCTTAGCTGCAAGTTTATTGCTGACATATAAAACTGTTTCAAAAAAATTAAAAGATATGGGTACTATTAAAGAGGATTATGAGAATAAACTAGTTAAAATTATTCAAAATGGAATTGGGAGTATAAAAGTAACAAAATTATATGACTTAGAAAAAAAATACGAGTATGAATTTAACGAATTAAATAAACCTCTTGGAAATTTTCAAGCCATAACATATGTTTTTCAAAATATTCCAAGGTTTGTTTTAGAACTAATAGGATTTATAGCCATTTCATTACTTATACTTATTTTATTTAAATCAGGGACCACTAACGCTGAAATAATTACAGTAGTAGGAATATTTGCAGCCGCTGGTTTTAAAATAATTCCAAGTGTAAATAGAATAATATTTTCTCTTCAAGGGATTAGATTTTCACATTCAGTATTAGAAACAATGAGAGATATCTTAGATGATTTAACTAAACTCAATCTTTCAGAAAATAATATACATGAAAAAGAAAAGATTGATTTTCAATCAAGTTTAGAATTTAAAAATATATTTTTCAAATATCCGAATAGTGAAAAATTAGTGATGAATAATTTTAATTTTTTAATAAATAAAAATAAGAAAATTGGAATATTTGGACCAAGTGGTAGCGGTAAAACAACATTTCTAGATTTATTAATTGGTCTTTTAGTGCCTCAGAAAGGGATGATTTTTGCAGATGGCATGAAAGTAAATTTAAATTCAAAAACCTGGAGAAACAAAGTTTCCTATGTACCTCAATTTAATTATTTGATTGACGATACACTGATAAATAATATTGCATTCGGCCAAGATGAGAAAAATATAGATAAAAAGCTTGTTGAGGATTTGTTAAACTTAACAATGTTAAAACAAGAAATTGTAGATAAAAACCCTAAAAAAATGGATATGATTGTTGGTGAAAGAGGTATTAATTTATCTGGAGGTCAAATTCAAAGAGTTGGAATTGCAAGAGCGTTGTATAAAAAACCTCAAATTCTAATTTTAGATGAGCCAACAAGTTCTTTAGATAATGAAAATGAAAGACTAATTATTGAGAATATATGTAAAATGGAGAATATTACTTTAATTATTGTTTCACATAGAGAAAGTTCTTTAAATAATTGTGATGAACTTTATAAATTTGAGAATGGAGAAATAATTAAACATGAAAAGAATTAAAATTAAAAAATATACTGAAAATTATTTTTCAAAATTTATAGATTTATTATATAACGCTAAATCATCAAAAATAAGTGAGTTTTATGAGGCTAGACTTTTAATTTCAAAAGCAAAAAAAAATAGAAAGAAGATTGTGATATTTGGAAATGGAGGGAGTTCTGCAATTGCAAATCATGTTGCAGTTGATTTCATAAATGTTGCAAAAATAAAAGCATTATCTATAAACAATAGCTCAATAATCACAGGTTTTGCAAATGACTATGGATTTGAAAACTGGATAAAACAGGCAATTAAAGTCTATCTTAATAAAGATGATATTCTAATTTTAATTTCTTCAAGTGGAGAATCCAGAAACATGACAAATGCATGCAAATATGCAAAAAAAATTAGTAAAAACATTATAACATTTACTGGTTTTAAATATAAAAATTCTTTGTCAAAAATGGGTAAAATAAATTTTTGGTTTAATTCCAAGAGTTATAATTATGTAGAGAATATTCACCAGTTTTTTTTACTTGCATTGAGCGACTCCTTTAAATCTAGTGATAAATAAAAATATTTCTGTAATATATTTTACATATAAAAGAGCAATATTGCTCCATGCGAGCTATAAATCTTTGAAGGAAAATTTTCAAAATTTTAATAATGATATAAAAATTATTTATCATCATAATAAATTGCATGAAGAGTCGTATGATAAATTTTTTAACGAAAATCCATTTTTAAAAACTAACTTAATTTATAGAAAAAAAAAAACTTATTTAAACAATAATTTAAAAATATTGAGGCCACTAAATTTACTTTGGTTAGCTAGATGGCCAAAGATGTTTTTAGAATTTAATACTTTTAAATATTTATTAGAGGATGTAATACAAAATATTAAAAATGATTTTGTAATGTTCGTTCCTGATGATCAAATTTTTTATAAGCAAACTACAATACCAAAAAAAGCTCTTCAATTAATTTCAGAAAACAAAGATAGCATGTATTACAGGTTTTTTACTGGAAATCATTTTGTTGGAAAATACTCCTTACCTCCTAAACTAACTTTAGAAAAATTTGAGAGCGATGGTGTAAAATTTTTTAAATGGTCAAATAAAGATAAAAATGCAATTAATTTGTGGAATTACAGATTTACTATTGAAGGAACAATTTTTCATAAAGTTGGATTATTGAAATTATTAAAACCAATGATTTATCATAATCCAATTACTTTAGAGGCAATTGGCTTGTGGGAGTCGCGTTTTAGAGGGCTATTTGTAAATGGTCTAAGTACTGAAGAAAGAACTGCTGCTACATACAATATTAATAATGTCCAACAACTTGTAAATACTCCTAATTCATTTCATAATGCCGATAAACTCATGGAATACTATAATCAAGGTTATAGACTAGAATATAATGAAAAAGACTTTGATAGAACTAAACTTGATATAGTGCCAAATAAAATTACATTAAAACATTATTCTACTGATAATATTTTAAATTTTTAAACTATTTCACAAACTGTTTGTAGTATTTAACAAATGTTTTAGCAACGAAAGTTGCTTTTTTTAAACTCATATCACTATACATGGGAAGACTTATAGAGTGTTTAGATAAAATTTCAGTATTTTTAAGTTTCAATTTTGAGTACATTTTGTAAGCAGTTTGTTTGTGTACCGGTGGATCAAAATGAGAGCTTGCTTGAATTCCTTTTTTGTTTAAGAAATCAATAAATTTCTTTTTATCAATTCCTTTTACACAAATACTATACATTTGATAACTGTGATAAAAATTTTTTGTAACTTTTTGAAGCATTATATCCTTTTTATCATAAAATATTTTTTTATACCTATTAGCAATTATATTCCTTTTTTTATTCATCAAATTAATTTTTTTTAGTTGTGATGTTCCTAGTGCAGCAAGAGGGTCAGGCATCCTAAAGTTTCTTCCAACATATGACGCATTTCTAATCCAACTTATTTTTTTTTTTACTTCTATCGAAAGCAGAACTTTTAATACCATGAGCAGATAAAGCTTTTATTTTTTTTATCATTGCTAAAGAATTGGAGGTTACCATCCCACCTTCTCCTGTAGTTAAATTTTTTGTAGGGTAAAAAGAAAAACATCCAACACCGAGTGATCCTGCAATGTATTTCTTTTGCAAACCACCTATACATTCAGCACTATCTTCTATGAATAATATTTTATGTTTTTTACAAATTTTTTTTAAAGTAATTATATCACAAGGTAGTCCAGCAAAATGTACAGCTATTAAAGCTTTTGTTTTTTTTGTAATGGCTTTCTCTACATCACTAGCTTTTATATTTCTTGTCTCCAAGTCAACGTCTATAAATACAGGATCACAGCCACATAGTTTCACAACGTTTGCTGTAGAAACCCATGTAAAGGAAGGAATTATAACTTCACCTTTATTAATATTATTTGACCACAAAGCTAACTCAAGCGCTGATGTACAAGAATTTACAGCTACCGCATATTTCGTACCAATAAATTTAGCAAACTCTATTTCAAATATTTTGTTATATTTTCCATGTGCTAACCAACCAGATTTAAATGAATTTTTAATTATCGTTAAATCAGATTTGTTAATATCTGGTTTGGTAAGGGGAACTATCATCTAAATTTATAATAATTAAAATAATTTTTAATACCCTTTTCCAAATCGAATTTAGGTGAAAAATTTATCAATTTTTTAGCTTTTAAAATACTTAATGTACCTCTTTTCGGAACACCTTTCTCATGCTCTTTTTTTAAAATTTTTATTTTAGGAAAATATCTTTGTATTGTTCTTGCTAAATCTAGAAGTGAACGTGCGTTACCTCTAGTTATATTAAATATTTGATTTTCAGAGCGATGGGAATTTATAACTTTTTCGTAGCCTTGTACTAAATCAGCAATATATGTAAAATCAATTTTAGACTGTGGTCCATTAAGTACTATTTTTTTACCTCTAAATGCATTTTCCATAAATATTTGTACAACTCTTCTATTGACGTCTGTTGGACCATATACAGCTGATGGTCTAATTATAGAGTATTTTAAACTAAAACTTTCACAAAAACCTTTAGTAATAATTTCTCCAGCCAATTTTGCTGATCCATAAATACTAATTGGTTTAGTAGGACTTTCCTCCGTAACAATTTTATTATTAAATTCTCCATAAACCATACTAGATGAAGTATAAATAAATTTACCATTAAATTTATTTTTTTTAAGGATCTCTAAAAAATTTGTAGTGGTCTCAATTATACTTGAAACTGCTTCTTGAGAATAAGTATTTGACAAATTAGCAAGAGGTAAAGCAGCTAAATGAACTACAACATCGGGTTTGATTTTTTCTACAACAGAAGATAAATCAAAAATATTTTTTAAGTCGCACGTAATTATTTTTGCGTTTTTAAGAAGTTTCTTTTGTCGAAATAAAATATCTTTGTAATAATTACTGTATAAATCATGATTAAAATTGAGATAACTTCTATTACTATCAATTATAAAAACTTTATGTCCCTTTGAAACTAATTGATGATTCAAATGAGAGCCTATAAAACCTGCTCCTCCAGTAATAATAATTTTTTTTTTCATTTCAGTCTGTACTTATTTTCAATAAAATTAAATGTGAAATTTGAAAGAATAATTACTACAAAAAAATAAAATAAAATGATAGGAAAAAAATAATAATTTAGGCTTAACAAGTTATCTGTAATCTTAAAATCAAAAACAAAATACAATATTTGCCTTAGCAAATAAGCCACTAAATAGTGTGTTAAATATATAGAATAACTAATTTTACCCAAAAATTTTAAAAAATTAAAATTTAGTAACTTGCTAAGTAAAGCTGATTTATTGCTTTTAACAATCAAAAGTATATTAATTGAAAAAAATAAAGGTAAAATTAGAAATTTATATTCAAATTCGATCGAAATAAAATATAGAGCCAGTACAAAAATTATTAAAGATAAATATTTAGAATTAACTAAAAAATTTTTCTTTGAAAGCTTATATATATAGTAGCCTAAAAAAAATGAATATACACATCTACCAAGTTGAGAAAAAGATGAGTGATTTGGATCAATCAGTATTAAAAATGCCCCAAACACTATGAAAATTAATGGAGTTAAAAATAATTTTTTTGCATACAGACAAAATAAACCAAAAATTATGTAGCAAAAAAATTCAACTGAGATAGACCAACTAGGTTCATTAAAAGAAGTTCCGCTAAAACCATGAATTAAAAAAATATTTTTAATAAAATCCATAATGTCATTAAATCCGTTATTTGGAGTAATTTGATAATTTATTGATAAGAATAATTTAAATAATTCTAAAAATGCAAAAATAATTAAAAAAGTGAGATGTAAAGGATAAAGTCTAAAAAACCTCTTACGAAAAAAGTTCTTTAGATTGCTTAAATTATTTATTTTTTCTTCATAGTTCAAAGAAATTATAAAGCCACTTAAAACAAAAAAAAAATCTACAGCGAAGAATGAATTTTTAGTAAATGCATTATTGTATAAGATGTTATCAGTAGGAAAGTGAAAAATTACAATTAGAAAAGCAAATATTCCTCTCAAACTCTCTAACTCATAAATTTTTTTAAAATTCATATTTAAATATACAATTAATTAAATATACACATATATTTAAATAAAACTATTTATTTGAAAAAAAGTGAACAACTTATAAAAATTAAAAATTGTCATGTGCAGTATACTAGGTCACGTTAACTACAATAAAAATTTAATTGATGAAAAAAAATTTGTTAATGCTTCTGATTTGATGAGGTTAAGAGGTCCTGATGCAAAATCTTATCTTTCAGATAATTCTCTTTATCAATTTGCATTTAATAGACTAGCAATACAAGATCTAAATATTACAGGTGATCAACCAATGGTTTCTTCTTGTGGTAGGTATTTGTGTGTTTTTAATGGAGAAATATATAACTTTAAAAAAATTTTCAAAGAGATTGAAAATAAATTTAAATGGAAGGGAAGTTCCGATACTGAAGTTTTATTAAATGCTTGGTCAATTTGGAAAGAAGAAACTTTAAGTAAAATTGACGGTATGTTTGCTTTTGCTATTTGGGATTTAAAAAAAAAAAAATTAACCCTTTGTAGAGATAGAATAGGAGAAAAACCCCTTTATTATCTTTTAGATAATAAATCTATAATTTTTTCTTCTAGACCAAAATCAATTTTAGAAATTTATCCTAATTTGAAAAAAAATGTTGATCAAGAAAGTTTAAATTTTTATTTAAGCGCAGGTTTTTTTCCAAGAAAAAAAGGTTTTTTTTCAAATATAAATAAATTAGAACCAGGTACTTATCTGAATTTTGAACAAGAAGGTTTGGTTGTTAAAAAGTTTTGGGACATTAACAATTTTTTTCCACAAAAGATTAATCAAAATTCAATTGATTATAATGTTTCGAAATGTGAAGAGCTTTTAAAAGAAAGTATTCATGATAGACTTAATAGCGATAAACCTTTAGGCTTTTTTTTATCTGGAGGAATTGATAGTTCTCTGATTTTATCTTTGGCTTCTACAATTATAAATAAAGATAACATTCAGGCATTTAATCTCGGTTTTAATGAAATAAGCTTTGATGAAAGTAAAGATGCTGCTTTAGTGGCAAATCATTTAGGAATTAAACTTAACAAAAAGAAGCTTGATGCAAAAAATTTACTTGATCTTCTTCCTATATTTTACAAAAACTTTGATGAACCTTTTGCAGATGCTGCATGCTTCCCATTAATGGCTATCTCAGAATTTGCAAAAAAAAAAGTAGATGTTGTTATGACAGGTGATGGAGGAGATGAATTATTTGGAGGCTACTCCTATTATAGAATAATTAACTATTTTAATAAATTTAACAGAACTCTGTATTTTTTAAATAAATTAATACCTTTATCTTTTATTTCAAAATATACAGAAAATCATAAACTTGAATTATTAATAAAACTTTTTGACTACGATGATACTATTTCAAAATTTTCTTTTTTGAGAAGTGCTCGTAAAGATTTTTCAAATATTCTCATTAAAAATATAAGAAACAGTCAGTTTAATATTCACAATGTATTTCTTTCTTATGTTGAAGAAATGTCATCAAATAATAGTGTAGTTGATAAATCTATGAAACTTGACATTTTAACAACTCTTAATGATAGTTATTTGCAAAAAAGTGATTTGTCTACAATGGCATATTCCTTGGAATGCAGATCTCCTTTATTGTCAAAAAAGATAATTGAATGGTCTCAAACTCTTGAAACTAGTCAAAAAGTAAACCTTTTTAATAAAAAAATAATTCTTAAAAAATTGGCTAAAAAATACCTTCCTGATCAAATAATTAATAAAAAAAAAATGGGATTTGAGCTTCCAATTAAAAATTGGTTAAGAAATGATCTAAAAGAATGGGCAGAAAATTTAATTTTTAATGAAAAAAATTATTTTAATTTACCATTTGATCAAAATACAGTTAAACAATTATTTCATTTACACCTATCAAAAAAAAGAGATTGCCACTCTTATCTTTGGACCATTCTTATGGTTCTAAAATATAATGAAAATTATTTAGTTAAATGAAAAAAATAACAATTATAATTCCTAATTATAACAGAAAAATTAATTTAAAATTGATTAATACATTTTTAAAATTTAAACATAAGATTAATGTTTACATTATCGATGATGGGTCTGAAAAATTTTTTAAAGATTATAATAGTAAACAATTAAAAAAATATACAAATATTAAATATTTTTCATATAAAAAAAATAAAGGTCAAAGTTTTGCATGTAATGTAGGTATTAAAAATACTAGATCTAAATATATCTGGTTTTTTGATGATGATGATAATATTACAATTAATTCCATTAACAATGTTTTGTTAGCTTTAGAAAAAAACTTAGATGGCTTATTGTTACCCATGAGGCAGGTTTATAAAAATAAAACTATTAATTTAATCAATCCATCATTAAGATCTCATTCATTTGATGATCTAAGAAATAATGGTCAGTTGGTGAGTACTTCTTGCGCTATTTTTAAAACTGAATTAATAAAAAAAATTAAAGGATGGGATAATAATCTTTATGGTGGTACAGACACTGATTTATTTCTAAGATTTGCTAAGTATGGAGAATTTAGTTTTATAAAAACTAGCCCTGTTGTAATAAATATTTCACAACCTAATAGATTAACAAATAAAGTTTTTAGACAACAACTTGCAAAATTGTATTTTTTAAAAAAACATTGGAAAGTGCTAACAATTAAAAGAAAATTATATTATATTTTAACTGCTGTCTTTTTTTATCCTTTATTTTATGGAATAAAAAATCAAATTAGTTATCTAAAAAATATTTAAGTTGATTATTCTTTTTCTATCAATATTAATCATTTATGTTTAAAAACAAATCAATCATAATATTTGGAGGAACAGGGTCTTTTGGACATGCTTTTCTAGATAGAATTTTGCAAAAACATAAAACTTTTAAAGAAATCAGAGTTTATAGTCGAGATGAAAAAAAACAAGATGATATGAGAAAATCTTACTCTTTAGAAAAACTTAAATTTATACTTGGTGATGTAAGAGATTTTGATGCTGTAGAAAAAGCCACAAGAGGTATTGATTTTGTATTTCATGCTGCTGCTTTAAAACAAGTCCCTTCTTGTGAGTTTTATCCATTAGAAGCAGTCAAAACAAATATAATAGGTACTGAAAATGTTTTAAATGCATCCATAAGTAATAAAGTTAAAAAAGTTATTTGTTTGTCAACAGATAAAGCAGTTTATCCAATTAATTCTATGGGTATTTCAAAAGCAATGATGGAAAAGATTGCAATATCTAAATCCCTGCTAAAACAAAATTCTACATCTATCTGTGTGACAAGATATGGAAACGTGATGGGATCAAGAGGGTCAGTTATACCTCTTTTTATAAATCAAATTAGAAATAATAAACCAATAACTATTACAGACAAGTCAATGACAAGGTTTATGATGACAATGGATGATGCTTTAGATTTAGTAATTGAAGCTTTTAAGCGTGGAAAAAATGGTGATTTATTTGTAAAGAAAACACCTGCGGCCGACCTATCAACGCTTGTCAAGTCTTTAAGAAATATATTTAAAAAAAATAATTTAATAAAATTCATTGGAATTAGACATGGTGAAAAATTACATGAAACATTATTAAATAGAGAAGAGCTTTCAAAAGCTCGCGAGACAAAAAATTATTTTATTATTAAACCAGACCAAAGAAATTTAAATTATGATAAGTATTTTACAGAGGGCATTAAAAGTAAAAAGAATAAGGACTATACATCAGAGAATACCTTAAGACTAAACGTTAATCAGATGCAAAAACTTATTTTAAAATCTAAATTACTTTAATGAAATGGAGATATTGATAACAGGTTCCGATGGCTTTATAGCAAAGAACCTCATTAGCAGATTAAGAAGTTTAAAAAATGTTAAATTAAACCTTTATTCAAAAAGAACTGATCCTAAAAAATTAAAAAAATTAATAATTCAAAGCGACCAAATAATTCATTTAGCCGGGGAAAATAGGTCAAACAAAAAGGCTGATTTTCATAAAAACAATTTTTTATTAACCAAAAAGATTGCAGATATAATAGTCTCAAATAATCTAAACAAAAAAATTATTTATTCATCTACAATTCAATTTAAAGAAAATAATTATTATGGAAAAACAAAAATAAAAGCAGAAACTGTTTTAAAAAATATTATAAGTTCAACAAAATCTAAACTTAAAATTTATAGACTACCAAATGTTTTTGGAAAATGGTCTAAGCCCAATTATAATTCAGCTATAGCTACTTTTTGTTACTTAATTAGTAGAGGAAAAAAAGTAAATTTATTTAATGAAAATAAATATTTTCAAGTGATTTACATTGATGATTTAGTAGATCAATTTATAAAAGATATCTTTTCAAAAAAATTAAATAATAGAATTAAAAATCTAAAACATATTTATAAAATCACTCCGAAACAATTATATGAATTGTTGAGTATAATGGATAAGCAAAGAAGTTTTTTGAAAATCAGAAAGTATAATAAAATATTGCTTAAAAATCTCTACAGTACATTATTGAGTTTTTATCCATCGAAAAAATTTAAGTTTCCTATTAAAGTAAATACAGACAAGAGAGGTGATTTTGCAGAAATCATAAGGCTTGGTAATAATGGGCAATTTTCAATTTTTACAATAAATAAAAATGAAGAGAGAGGAGGGCATTATCATGATACTAAAGTTGAAAAATTCATTATACTTAATGGAAAAGTAAGATTTATTTTTTTTGATCTTAATACAAAAAAAAGAATTAAAATTGATATATCTGATAAAGACTATAGTATAATCGAAACTATACCAGGATATGTGCATAAACTAATTAATATTGGAAACAGCAAAGTAACTGGAGCAATATGGTCAAATGAGGAATTTAGCAAAAATGACCCTGATACATTTAATTATAAAATATGAAAAAATTAAAACTAATTACTGTTGTTGGTACCAGACCTGAAATAATACGTTTATCAAGATCAATAAATTCATTTGATAAATTTTTTGACCATATTTTAGTTCATACAAATCAAAATTATGATAAAAATCTTAAAGATGTTTTTTTCAAAGACCTTAAAATAAGAAAACCAGATTATACACTCAAACACAAAAATTTAGATATTTATCAAATAATGTCTAATAATTTTATCGAAATAGAAAAAATAATTAAAAAAGAAAAACCAGATGCATTTTTAATTCTTGGTGACACAAATAGTTCCCTAACATCATATGTTGCTAAAAGAAATAAAATACCAATTTTTCATGTTGAGGCAGGAAACAGATGTTTTGATTATAATGTACCAGAGGAAATCAATAGGAAAATCGTAGATCATATTTCAGATGTAAACATAGTTTACAGTTCATTTGCAAAACAAAATTTATTAAGTGAGGGAATACACAATGATAATATTATTGTATTAGGAAGCCCACTTTATGAGGTAATTCATTATTATAAAAATAAAATTTCTACTCAAAAAATTCTTAAAAAATACAAAGTAAAAAAAAATAATTTTATACTTGTGAGTTTTCATAGAGAAGAAAATTTGACAAATAAAATAAATATTGAGCATTTTAAAAAAATTCTAGATTATTTGACTGAAACTTTTAAAATAAAACTAATAGTTTCAACTCACCCAAGAAGCAAAAAATATTTGAGTGAAAATATTATGAGAAATAAAAAAAATATATTTTATTTAAATCCATTTTCATTTACAGAATATTTAGCATTACAAATTTCGTCAAAATTAATTATTTCTGACAGTGGCAGTCTTCCAGAGGAAAGTTCAATACTTAACTTAAAATCGATATGTTTGAGAGAAAACTTTGAAAGACAGGAAATATATCCATCTTCATCAGTTATTATTTGCAAACCTAATTTACAATCTTTTAAAAATGCCATTGCATTTGAAAATAAAAATATAATTAAAGATAAAAGTTTTGCAGAGTACAATACTAGAGATTTTTCAGAAAGATTATCTAGAATTATAATCAGTAAGATTGATTATATAAATAAATATATTTGGCATAAAAAATAGCCTCAATAAGATGAAGATACTTGTAATTAGTCAATATTTTTGGCCAGAAAACTTTAGGATAAATGAAGTAGTTAAATTTTTAAAATTTTCTGGCTATGAAGTGGAAGTTCTTACAGGAAAACCTAATTATCCTGAGGGGGAAATATTTAATGAGTATTTATCTGACCCAGATAAATTTAAAGAATATTATGGAGTAAAAGTATACCGACTAAATACAAGACCAAGAAAAAAGGGAAGTAAATTTGATTTATTTCTGAACTATTCCAGTTTTTTATATAAATCTATCTTTTTTTCATTGTATAGATTGAGAAAAAAAAAAATACGATATAATTTTTACCTTTGGAACATCTCCTGTTACTACCTCAATTACTTCAATAATCTTATCTAGGTTCACAGGTTCAAAAACAGCATTATGGGTTTTAGATTTATGGCCTGATATTGTCTTTGAGCTTGATATTATTAAAAATACGTTTTTAAAAAAAAAATTTATAAATTTGATGGAGGGCATCTATAGAAAAACTGATTTAATTTTGGCTCAATCAAATAAGTTTAAAGAAAATATATCCAAAAAAATTTATGATGAAGATAAAGTTAAAGTTTTATATCAGTGGCCTGAGCCATTAGAAAAAAATATTGAGGATAAAAATTTAAATAATAATTTTGATCAAAGAGATTTAAATATTGTTTTTACTGGAAATATTGGTACTGCTCAAAATTTTGAACACGTTATTAAAGTCGCTAATGCTTGTGAGAATTTAAATGTTAAATGGCATATAATTGGTACGGGCAGAGATTTAAATAATATTGTTTCTTTAGGAAAAATAAGTAAAAAAATTTTATTTTATGGATTAAGAGATAAATCTGAAATGTTAAGTTTCTTGAATAAAGCAGATGTTTTGCTGATTAGTCTTAGAGAGGGAAATGCGATTAATGCAACAATTCCTGGAAAATTACAAACATACCTTTTAGCAAACAAACCAATCCTAGGATCAATTTCAGGAGAGGCTGCAAGGTTAATAAATGAAAATAAAATTGGACTAGTTTCCAATCCAGGCGATGAAAAACAATTTATTTCAAATGTAGAAAATTTTTATAAATTAAAAATCCAAAAAAAATTAAAAGTCAACACATCAGATTTAATAAATCTTTTTGACAAAGATAGAATACTAAATCAATTAAAAGATGACTTATCGAATCTTATAAAACATAAATATATATTTTTAAAAATGATTAGGTCAGTTAATGAGATTGATTTTAATAAAAATTTTATTCTTTCAGCGATTAATTTAGCTTTTTTAGGATACTACGGGATAGGAAAAATTAAAATTAATCAGACATCAATCTTTTGGCCAGATGGAATATATTTTAGCAAATTATACAAAAAAAAAAATTTGAAAAAAATTCCTGGAAGAGAAGTAATTTCAAACATTAAAATTCCAGATTTTATTAAAAAAATACATGTGATAGGTAATTTATCAGATAATGGAAAGTCATTTCTAAAAAAAAAATATCCAACAAAGTCAATATACAATACCAATATACCTTATGGTGAGCCGAGTGATTTAGTTAAAAATATTGGAAAAATTGAAGAAGACGAGGTTACTATAATCAATTTACCAACTCCAAAGCAAGAAGAGATAGCCAGAATATTATCAACAAGAAATAAAAAGTTTAGATTACTATGTACAGGTGGTGCTATTGGAATGCTTTGTGGTGACGAACCACCAGTTCCATCTCCAATTTATTTCTTAAATTTAGAATTTCTATGGAGATTAAGGTTTGATACCAAGAGAAGATTAAAAAGATTACTGGAGACTTTTTGGTATTACATAATTGCTGAATTTAAAGGCAAATTTGATAATATTAGAATAAAAGATGAGTAATAAAATTTTTGTCTGGGCATGTGACCTAGAAAAATTTAGAGGAGAAGGCGTTCTTGCTTGGAGTTTTATATCTAAACTTATTTTTTTTACAAAAAAAAAAAATAAGTTTTATGAAATTGAGAGTTTTAAAAAGTTATTTATTGTAAAAAAAAATAAATTAATATGTAAAAAAAATACTATTACTTATAAATTAGATTTTAATTTAAAATATATTTTACCTTATTATGGAGTTTTGAGGTGTTGGTATAAATATTTCAAAGGATACGATGTATGCTATGTAAATTATCTACCTTTGTGGAACTTTCTAATTTTTATTATTCTTCCTCCAAAAACAATTTATGGACCTATAACGGGTGGATATTATTTTGATAAAAATAAAAATTTTGATTACTATGTAAGAAAATTTTTTTTTCCTATTTTTTTTAAATTATCGCTGACCTTTATTAACTCTAATAGAATGTTGCTATTTTCTACTGATTTACTATCAAAATTTATAAATAAAAAAAAATTTGAAAAGGTTTTTTTTAACTTTGTTTTAGTTAATTACATTCCATCTAAAAAGAATAATTTGAAAAAAACTTATGATTTGGTTGTGTATTACAGAGTTCACAAAAATAAGTCAAATTTAAAAATAATCAACTTAATCAAAAAATTGTTGTTAAAAAATTATAAAATCATAGTAGTTGGAGATAAATTAAAAATTATAGGATTGACAAATAATATTAATGTATCTAAAGCACAATTGTTTACAATAATCAAAAAAAGTAGATTTGCGCTAAATTCTGGAGAGAATTCTTTATCATTATTTATGTTTGATTGTATCTCAAATGGTGCAAAAACTTTTGTTAATAAAAAAACAATGTCTAATATTTTAAAAAAAAATAAACTTGTGATACCACTAAACTTTGATGATCAAGAAAGTTTTATAAAAAATATAGAAAAAAATATATCTAAAAATAAATCACACGTTTCAAAATCAAATAAGCTAATTTACTATAAAAATAAAATTAATTCTAAACTTGAGAATTATTTCTCTCCATATATTTAATTAAATAGCTAAAAGATAATACGACAACAATAAAATCTATACTAAATACAGCAAAACTATTTTCGTAAATGGATCTAATGAGGAATACTATAATTAGCGTAACACTATTTTTAATAAAAAAATCATTACTTCTAAACACTTTTAATATAAATAAAGATCTTAAAACATTTATTAAAAACAAAAGATAAATTGATAACAAAACTATAATCCCAAAAATACCTGCACACAAACTTACATAAACTAATCCATTTGAGGCGTTATTATCCCAAATATGACGCTCATTTGTTGGTATATTCGTTTTATCTATAATTAATGCAATTCTATCACCTTGGGGGCCATAACCTAAAATAGGTTTTTTTAAGAAAGCTTTAAAGGCTCTTTTCCAAATATATATTCTTCCTGTGGTGTAATCTAATCTTCTTTCTACTATATATTCTCCTGTTTTCTCATCTAATATTCTTACATCAACTTTAAAATGTTGACTTTCTAATAACCTATTTTTTTGGGTTACAAATGAATTGTTATTATCTTTTCCCAATTTAATTATTTCATTTTCTATCTGTAATTTTATTGAATATTCAAATAAAAATATCGGGATTAAGACTAATACAAAAAATAAGTTAATTTTAAAAAGAAATTTTTTTGTATCAAAAATTAAAAACACAAGCCAAACTACAAACCAACAAATAAGTGATCCTCTACTTTGCAAACCCCAAATGAATAATGATAACAAAAATAATATTACAAATATTGAAAAGTATAAAAATTTTTTTGAATTTAAACTATTCATTAGGTAGAATAAAAAGCAAAAAATAATTATCATCTGCCTGCTTAGTCCTGTAGCCCTTGGGTTTTGTTGACCTATGATTCCATATTCATTATTTTGAAGAATTCCACTAAAGATAAAGTAAAAATAATTTAGTTTGCCTACTTCTATAGTTTGATTTATCAAAGCATATATATAAGAAATAACTACTGCTGAAATTAATATTATAAAAATTATATATAAATTCTTTAAATCAATATTTGTTTTAATAGCAAAGATTAAAATAAAAATAGTAGAAAAATATGATAATAATATATGATATTTGTAAACATCAAAAATTGAATATCCATTAAAAAAAAATGATATGAATTGTATAGCCCCTAGCAATATGAAAAAATAAAAAAAGTAATTTAAATTTAATTTTTTTATATTTATTAAAAAGAAACACAATAAAATAGAAAAAATAAATATAGGAGCTAAATATCTCAAGAAATTAATGATACTAATGAAATTTAAATTTATGAATTTTAAATCATTGAATGAAGAATTTATTGATGCCATTAACCCAAGCCAGCTAAGAAATAAAAATATTTTGAAGTAAGATATTTTATTAAAATTCAAATTCATTTTTTATAAATTTTTTATATATATTTTCCATTAAGTATTTTCTTACGTAAAATTGAGTATTTTGTTTTGCAATTTTTTTAAATTTTTTTTTATTTTTTAAAACCACATTCAATAAATTTATTAAGTCTTTGTCAGTTTTATATACAAATGGTGGCTTTTGTTTACTCAATTCAATACCTTTAAAAGCATGTTTTGTCCCAATTGTTATCACACCAATTAATAAATTTTCTATAACCTTAAGTTTGGTTCCAGGTGAATTTATTAATGGCATCACAGAACATATGCTATTTTTAAGATAAAGGTTTAATAATTTTTTTTCTAGTTTTGGTTTAAAAATAATAAATGGATGATTAATTAATTCATGTGGCAAGTTTGTTCCAGTAATTAATATCTTAATATTTGAGTTTAGCTTATGAATTTTTGGTAAAATTTTTAATAAATTTTTAATTGCAATCTTATTGGGTTGAAAAAAATAATTTCCAGAAAAAATTAAATAATTTTTTTCAAAAATTTTTCTTTTTGAAATGGTGAGTCTTCTTTTTGAAATTCCATTAAAAAAAACTGTCGAATTTATATTGTAAAGCTGTTTAATTAGGAATTTATCATTATTTGAGACCGTTGTTCCATAATTACATATACTATAAACTTTTTTTTCTAAATATTTTGTAATTAGTTGGATAAATTTACCATTTTTCATTTTACGTATTTCGTACTCAACATTATGTCCGTGATACATAATTTTAACATGTGAAATTAAGAATTTACTAATTATGATGAATAAAAATGAAAATCCTATCCAACTTGCACCCTCTACTATTAAGAAATTTTTTTTACAATCGGCAAAATATTTTTTCACTTTTAGGCATAAAATAAAAATTCTAAATGGTTTAAATATATATGAATTAATAATATTTGAAAACTTGCTTTCATTTTTAAACAAAGGTGGATTTTTTAATTCAAATAATTTTTTATCCGATTTTATACTTTCAAATAAACTTTGACTTACCTCAGAAGCACCATTGTAACTATTGGTTATTTGATAAAATCCAACTAAAGCTGTTTTATATTTACTTTTAGTCATTACATCTGTTATTTAAAGAAACTTATATATTTAATATGTCTACAGAATTCATTTATCATAAAAATAAAACTAAAGACAATTTTTTATTTCTTACTGTTTTCTTTTTTATATTAAGTTTAATTTCTGGACCATTTATTCCTGATTTAACCGTAGTATTAGTTTCTATATTCTCTATTTTTTTATATTTTAAAAAATACCAAGGAAAAATTTTTGTTAATAACTTTGTTAAAATTTTAATTATTTTCTATGTATATATATCTTTAAATTCATTTTTTTCTTTTGAAAAATTTTTATCATTTAAAAGTTCAATTCCATTCTTTAGATTTATAATATTTGTAGTTGCAATAAGTTTTTTTATTCAGTTTAAAAAATTTAAGTATGCAGTTTATTATTCTTTCCTATTTATTTATGTTGTATTGTTTTTCGACTCACTTTTTCAATTATATTTTGGAAAAAATATTATAGGTTTACCTTTGATGAATAATCGCGTTAGTAGTTTCTTTGGTGATGAACTAATCTTAGGAAGCTTCATATCAAAAACTGTAGCAATATTATTGTTTTTAGTTTTCAATCTCAAACTAGAAAAAAAATTTATTCATTATTTATTAATAATATTTTTCAGTGTTGTTTTAGTGATTTTAAGTGCAGAAAGAACCTCATTATTAGTTTTATTTATTATTATATTGTTCAGTTTATTTTATTTAAAACGTTCTCAATTAATCTCTATCTTAGGCGTCCTATTAATTGCAATTTTGAGTACACTAACTTTAAATGAAAATTCTTACAAAAGATTAGTAGATCATACTTTCAATCAAATAGCTCTTGATGGAAACTTTAATTATCCGAGTTATAGACATCAACTTCACTACTTATCTGCATTTGAAATTTATAAAGATAATAAAATATTTGGCTCTGGACTAAAAACTTTTAGAGAATTATGTAGCAAAGACTCGTATTCATTAAAAAATAAAATTGAAAAAGATAATGTAATAAAATCAAAATTTGATGGTATTTATTTAACCGGTAAGACGAACGATATTAATATTATATGGATAAAATTTTTATCAAATGAAACACTAGAAAATCAAAGCTTTCAAGAATATATCGCCAAAACATCGGGAAGAAGTTTGGATAATTATATAAATGGTTTGCAGAGATACGGTCAAACAAATCCAACGATTTTAATAAATCAAAATAACTTTTTTATGCCTTACGTAAAAAATTTTGAAAAAATAAAAAAAAATCAAAAAATCTTAAGTAAATATGAATTTAAAAATGGGTGTAATACACATCCACATAATTTTTATTTACAATTTTTATCAGAACTTGGGATAATTGGATTACTATTTCTTGTGAGTATATATATTTTTGTATTTTATATGATTTGTAAAATATTGCTGATAAAATTTAAAAAAGGAAAAATTTCATCAGATTTAATTTTATACGGTAATTACTATGCTATTTTATTTCCAATAATCCCATCAGGAAATTTTTTTAATAATTATCTATGTTTGTTAATTTTCTTACCTTTGTGTATGTTTAAGTTATGTTATATGAAATAACAATTTTGCTATGCTTTACTGCAAATATTTTTTTTGTTGCTAAATTTAACGCAGTTGCATCTGCTATTAATCTTTTTGATATAGCTGATAATCAAAGAAAATTACATGAAGGCAAAGTAGCTTTATTAGGTGGTCTAATATTATTTTCATCATTATTAATATTTAGTATTAACCTTTTTCAAAATGATATTGAATTTCTTGAAATTTTTGATTTTTCTAAAAAAAATTATTTGATTTTTTTAATTTTTTCCTCTGTCTTTTTTTTATTTGGTTTTTATGATGATAAGAAATCTTTAAACCCTAATTTAAAATTATTATTGTTATTGATTATAATTTTATTTTATATTTTTTTTGATAATAGTTCGATGTTATCGGAGCTTAAGTTTTCTTTCATAGAAAAAAATATTAATCTCAAATTCTTGTCTATACCTGTCACGATACTTTGTTATTTACTATTTATAAATGCATTTAACATGTTTGATGGCATGAATCTGCAATGTGGAATTTATTCATTGAGCATAATTTTATTTTTATTGTTTTTTAAGGTTTTCTCAAATTTTCTAATATTTTTGTTGATACCTATAATTACATTTATAATTTTGAATTTTAAAAATAAATGTTTTTTAGGAGATAATGGTTCAATATTTTTATCTTTTATTTTTTCTGTTTTAATGATTAAAAGTTATAATACGCAAAATAATCTTATTTTTGCAGATCAAATATTTTTAGTTATGATGATTCCTGGTTTAGAATTATTGAGACTAGCAATTTTTAGAATTTATAAAAAAAAACACCCTTTTCAAGCAGATAGAAACCACATACATCATTATCTATTAAATAGTGTCTCTTTCTGGAAAACGACTCTTTTGATACAATCGATAATTATTATACCGGTAATATTTAATATAATTTTTGGCAAAACTTTATTTATTATAATAATAAATCTTATAATTTACCTGCTTTTAATAAAAAAATTTTCAAATAAAAAAATTATTAGAGGTTAATTCTTTTATTTTTTTAAATATATATATTAAATAAAAGCCTGACCCATGAAATAATATTCTATCAAGAGTTAAAGGCATTAACTGCCTCATATCCATATTTGTCTGTAAATAAATAGCAAAGACAAAGCTGATAAATAGAATGAAAAAAATATATTTAATATCCATAAACATTTTATCTTTAATTAGGTCTAATAATAAAAATAAAATAATTAATATCCAAAGTGGATATTTTATAAATCCTTTAATTATTTCAACAGAAATATAAAAAATAGATTTCATGAAAATTGAAATATTTAAATATTTTAATAATCCAGAGTGAAAAAGTTCCTCATTTAAATTAAAATCTCCATGAAAATATTTTCTCATTTCGATCATTAAAAATATTGCCAAAAAGGAACAAGATACAAATATAAGTTTATTTATTATTTTAGACCTAGATGATAAAATATATACTAGTGATAAAATGATAAGATAAAACAAACCTTCTTGTTTCACCCAAATCATTAAACTAGATGAAATAAAAATTAGTATTGTTAACAAACGACTATTTTTATTTTGTTTCGTATAACAAATTAAACTGAACATATAAAACAAGTAAAATAAAAAAAACTCCTGATAACCCCCAAGTAAAAATCTATCTAGAGCAAGGATTATCAATATAAGAATGATTATTATTTTATATTCATCTTTAATATTTCCGAGCCTGTAGCTTGCCGAAAAAAAAGGGATTAAGAAAATTAAAATATAAAAAAATCTTCCTAGGTATTCTAAATTAATTGGGTTAATAGACCAAAAAAAACCCCAGATATATGATCCTAAATGTGGATAGTAAGCTAGTGGCATATTTTTTAAATTTTCATATGAGCCAGATTGATTGTAATTTAAAGCCTTCCAAAACCAATGCTCAATTCCATCCCAACTTAACGTAGGATCATATGCTAGATAAAATGAAATTGAAATTAAACAAATAATAAAAAATAAACTTATCTTTAAATTTTGAAATTTTTTTAACTTATTGCTAATTAATTTTTTATTTTTTAAAAATAAAAATAAATTAAAAAAAATAACACTATAAAAAACGTATAATATTCTTAAATCAAAAAATGAGCAGATTAGTAAAAAGGCTGTATTAATTAAAATATTTATTCCAAAATAATCAAAAAAATTTAGTTTAAAGTTTGACAAATAATTACTACTTAAAAAATAAAATGGACCTGAAAAAAAGTAATCAAAAAAAATAATTGTAAAAATATAAATAAAATTTCAATCATTTTGAAATATAATAACAGTTATTAAATGAATCTTTAATTTTGAAACCATTATCTACAAAACCTTTAAGTTTTTCATTGTCTACGCCAATTAAAATTATTTTGTTATCGTCGGAAATTTTATTTATATTAAAAAAATAACCATGAATATTTGGTCTATTGTTAAAATTCCTAACTAAAAAATTTTCATTTAAATTAAATTTTTTTTTTACATAGTTTGTATATCCGTATCCGTAATTTTCACAATAACCTGCGTATTTAACCATTCTAGTATTATAATCAGACTTAAAAATAATAAAAAAATTAGTGAAAAAATTTAATTGATGTAATGTAAATAGAAACAATAAAAATAAAAAAAAATTTTTTTTAATAAATATCATGATCCATAAAATAAGTTTTATAATACCTGTATATAATGAAGTAAAGACAGTGAAAAGAGCTATTCAAGATATTTTAGATTTAAAAATAGAAAATAAAGAACTAATCATTATTGATAATGGTTCAACTGATGGAAGTGTGGAAATAATCAAATCTTATGAAAACAATAAAGATATATTTATTTTTTTAAAAAAATCAAATACAGGCTATGGAAGCTCAATTAAAAAAGCCATCGAAATGTCAAATGGAAAGTATGCTTATATACAATATGCAGATTTAGAATATGATCAAAAATCATGTTTTGAAATGTATGAGGTGGCTGAGAAAAATAATCTTGATGTAATATTTGGATCGCGATTTAAGAATAATATAAAAATTAATTTAGAATTGATTTCAATTATAAAAGATAAACCATCTTATTTAGCTACATTTATATGTTCATTTCTAATAAATTTTTTTTATAAAAAAAATTTTAAAGATATAATTGGTGGAAAATTTTATAAATTAGAAAGTATTAGAAAAATAAATATTAATTCTAATGGTCAAGGTTTTGATTTTGAACTTGTGAGCAAGTTGTGCAAATTCAAATTTAAAATAGGTGAAGTATTTGTCCACTATGTTCCAAGAAAGAATTCAAGTGAAAAGAAAATTAAGTTTTATCATATGTTCGTAGCACTTTATCAAATATTTAGAGTAAAATTATTTAATTAAATTTTTTACTTTTTTTAACAAACTTAATATTTTTAACGGCAATATTAAAATTAACAGAAGAATTAATAAATATTTTATATTTAATGGGAAAAAGTTCAAATTTTTAAAAATAATTTGGAATGTTTTTATTTTACCGTTCAATTTTATATTTAAAAATATCCAAGAAATAATATTTGTATAAAAAATTGTTTTGAAAATAGATGAGTAATTTTCTCTTGAATAATATTTGATAGGCTCAAAATAGCCACTGAATTCATCTTCAAGTCTATTAAGATAATCGAGTTTGCTTTTATGATTAATTACTCCATATCTATAGGTAAGTAATTTTTTATCTAAATATTTCCAACTTTTTTTATAAAGTAATAAATATATTATTATTCCAAGATGATAATAAGCATCATTATAATATTTTTTATTTGGCGTTTTAAATTTAATAAATTCTTTTGTTCTATATATTTGAGCACTCAACAATCCTAATTTATGAATATTCTTAATAATATCAAAATTTTTCAGTACACATTTTTTTTTTGTATTTTTAGCAATATTTTTTTTTATTTTTTTTTGGAAATCATAATTTATTGTAAATCCCGATATAATTTTATCATTATCTTTTAAAAAAATATTAAGTTCTTCAATTGAGTTATATTTAAGTCTGTCGTCGTCACCTATGGGCCAAAAAAATTCTGTTTTAACTTTTTTTGAATATTTTTTAAGTTTTTCACCAAAACTTAAATTATTTTTTTCAATGTAATGATTAAAATAATTTTCTTTAGTAATTTCTTTTATTTTATTAATGTTTGTTTTACTTTCATTATAGGAAACTAAAATAATTCGATTTTTTACTTTTGAATTACTTTTTTTAATATCTCCAATCAGTTGAGATAGAAAATCAAATCTGTTGGAAGAAAATATTATGATTGTTATCATGATTAATATGATTTAATAAAGTAGCATATAAAATTAATTATGAAATTAGTTATTTTAGCAGGTGGAAGAGGAACAAGAATTAGCGAAGAGTCTATTATAAAACCAAAACCTTTAATTGAAATTGGAGGAATGCCAATTATTTGGCACATCATGAAAATTTATTCGAGTTATGGAATTAAAGATTTTATTGTGTGTTGTGGTTACAAAGGTTATATGATTAAAGAGTATTTTTCAAATTTCTTTCTTCATTCATCAGATGTAACAATAAATCTAAAAAAAAATTCAATTCGGATACACAAAAAATACTCAGAAGATTGGAATATTACATTAATTAATACTGGAGAAGATACCCAAACTGGAGGTAGGATTTTAAAAATTAAAGACTATGTTGATAACACCTTTTGTTTGACCTATGGAGATGGTTTGTCTAATTTAAACATTAAAAAATTATTACAGCAGCACAAAAAATTAAAAAAATCAGCTACAATGACGGTTGTCCTTCCCTCAGGGAGGTTTGGAGCAGTAGAAATTTCTAAAAATAAAAAAATAAATAAATTTATTGAAAAACCCAAAGGAGATAATCAATGGGTGAATGGAGGTTTTTTTGTTCTTGAGAAAAATATATTTAAATATTTAAAAAATGACCAAACAGTATGGGAAAAAGAACCCTTACAAAACTTAGCTAAAGATAATCAGCTTTTTTCTTTTAAACACAATGGTTTTTGGCATCCAATGGACACTCTTAGAGATAAAATTTACTTAGACTCCTTATGGGAAAGTAAAAAGGCTCATTGGAAAGTATGGTAAATGAAAATAAAATTTGCAAGCAATTTTTGGAGGAATAAAAAAGTATTTGTCACTGGTCATACAGGATTTAAGGGAACCTGGATGTGTATATTTTTAAATTTACTAGGAGCAAAAATTTATGGTTATTCATTAAAACCTGAAAAAAAATCATTATTTAATCAATCAGCATGTTTTAAAATATTAGAATCAAACTATTTTGGTGACATTAGAGATATTAAAAAACTTCAAAAGCAATTATTCAAAACAAAACCTGACATTATATTTCATTTAGCTGCTCAGCCCCTAGTATCTGAGTCGTATAAACAGCCAATTAAAACATTTCAAACGAATATTATGGGCACCTTAAATTTAATTCAAGCATCAAAAAATGTTAAGTCTTGTAAATCAATAGTTATAGTCACAACAGATAAAGTTTATAAAATTAAAAGTAATAGACCTTATGACGAAAAAGATGAATTAGGTGGAGAAGATCCCTATAGCGCTTCAAAAGCATGTACTGAAATTGTTACTTCATCTTTAGCAAAATTATATAACAATAAAAATATTTCAACAGCAAGATCTGGAAATGTTTTGGGTGGGGGAGACTATTCCAAGAATAGAATTTTGCCAGATATAATTTCAGCAATTAATAATAATAAAATTTTAAAAATTAGAAATCCAAATAGTATTAGGCCATGGCAACATGTTGTCGAACCAATATGGGGTTATATGGTACTTGCTAAAAAACAATATCAAAACAAACTTGATGGCGAAAACAATGCATGGAATTTTGGTCCTAATAATAAAAATTTTGTTAAAGTTAATAAGATCGTGAAAATAATTGCTAAAATAAGCAAACTTAAAGGAATAAAAATAATTAAAAATACAATTAAAGAGACCAAAGTTCTTAAATTAAACAGCACTAAGTCTAAAAAGTTTTTAAAATGGAAGCCCTTTTGGAGTCTAGAAAAAACTTTAATAATGGTTTTAAATTGGAACCAATCCTATAAAACAACTAAAAATGCTAGAAAAATTTGTGAAAATCAAATAACAGAATATTTAAAAATGATCTAAAAATAATTAACATCAAAAAATTATGAGAATAACTTACGGAAAAAATGTTTACGGAAAAGATGAAATCAATGCTGTGGTTAAGCAACTTAAGAAAACAACACAGATGGGTTTATCAGTTCAAAACTTCGAAAAAAAAATTTCAAGGTATTTTGGAAAAAAATATGGCTTGATGGTAAATTCTGGATCCTCAGCTATAACCTTGGCTTTAGAAGCCATCAATTTAAAAAAAGGAGATGAAGTAATTATTCCATGTTTGAACTTTGGCACAGCATTGTCTGCTTTGATTAAACTTGAGCTAACTCCTATTTTAGTTGATATAGATATCGAAACTTTACAAATTGATATAAATAAAATTGAAAATGTTATTTCAAAAAAAACAAAAGCATTGATGATACCTAATTTAATAGGAAACACTCCAGATTGGATTAAAATAAATAAAATAGCAAAAAAATATAAATTGAAGATAATTGAAGACTCAGCAGATACATTAGGTGCAACAATTAATAAAAAACCAACTGGAGTTTTTAGTGATATTTCTATAACAAGTTTTTATGGATCCCATTTAATTAGCTGTGGAGGTAATGGTGGAATTATGATGACTAATAAAAAAGAATATTTTTTAAAAGCTAAAGTTTTAAGAAGCTGGGGAAGGATGTCATCACTTTTAAAAAATTCAGAGGATATAAATAATAGATTATCCATTAACCTTAAGGGAGTAGGTTATGATAAAAAATTTGTTTTCTCTGAAGCTGGGTATAACTTTGAACCATCTGAAATAGGTGCTTCTTTTGGATTAGCCCAATTAAAAAAATTAAAAACATTTTTAAAATTGAGAAATAGAAATTTTAATCTACACAAAAAATTTTTTGATAGGTTCAATAATTTATTCATTGTTCCTAAAATTCTTAGTAATATCAAAACAAATTTTCTTGCATACCCAATAATTTTAAAAAAAAATAAATTATTTAATAGAAAAAAACTTCAAGTTTATTTAGAAAAAAATAATATTCAGACAAGACCAATTTTTTCAGGTAATATTTTAAGACATCCTGCTTTTAGCAATATTATTTCAAAAAAAAATAGAATAAATAAATTTAAAAACTCTGATTATATTATGAAAAATGGATTATTGATTGGCTGTCATCAAGGCCTAAGTTTGAAAGAAATAAATTTTGTGCATAAAACTATTGAAAAGTTTATTAATAAGTGACCTATATTTCGGATCAAAAAAAAATAAGAAAAAAAATTTTAGAGCTTACTCACAAAAGTAATTCAGCACATGTTGCTAGCAACCTTTCTATTGTTGATATTCTTTTAGTAATTTATAAAAATTTTGTAAAAAAAAAAAATAAAAATGAATTTATTCTAAGCAAAGGTCATGCTTGTTTATCATACTATGTAATTTTAAATTTTTTTGGATATATTTCTGACAAAAAACTTAAAACTTTTGGAAAAAATAATACTGAGTTGATGTCTCACATAAGTCATAAAGTTCCTGGCGTTGTTTTTTCAACCGGATCGCTTGGACATGGTTTGCCTTTTTCTGTTGGGAAGGCTTTTATAAATAAAAAAAAAAAATTTTATTGTTTAATTAGTGATGGTGAAATAAATGAAGGTTCAAATTGGGAAGCATTTATGTTTACGTGTCATCATAAATTGCTGAATTTAAAAATTATAATTGATTGTAATAAAATACAGAGTTTAGACTATGTTAAAAATGTAATTAACTTAGAACCATTAGAGAATAAATTTAAATCTCTTGGTTTTTATGTTTCAAGAATAAATGGTCACGATCAAAATAAATTAAAAGATACAATTAAAATGAAAACAAGGAAACCACATGTTATAATTGCAGATACAATAAAAGGCAAAGGTGTAAAATTTATGGAAAACTCAGTTTTGTGGCACTACAAACCCCCAAATAAAATTCAATTAATTGAGGCAATAAAAAAATTATGAGAAAAAAATTTATCGAGATATTAAAAAAAAAAATTAATAAAAATAAAAAAATTTTTTTAATAGTTGGTGATCTAGGTTTTAACGTTGTTGAACCAATTTCCAAAAATTTTCCAAAAAATTTTTTAAATGTAGGAATAGCAGAACAGAATATGGCAGGTATTGCTGCTGGAATAGCATCAGAGGGATATCATGTGTTTATTTACTCAATAGCAAATTTTCCAACCTTTAGGTGTGCAGAACAAATTAGAAATGATATAGATTATCACAACCTAAACGTAACAATAGTTTCAGTAGGCGCAGGTTTAGGTTATGGACATCAAGGATATTCTCATCATGCTATTCAAGATTATTCATTAATGAGAAGTTTTCCTAATATGGAAATTCTATCACCTGGTGATGATGTTGAGTTAGATTTTTGTATGAATTATTGTTTTAAAAAACCTGGACCAAAATACCTTCGGTTAGATAAAGATGAAATAAAAGATAATAAATTTAAAAAAAAAATAAATCTGTATAAGGGAAGTTTAAGAAAAATTATCAGTAACAATAAAAAGAAAATAATTTTAAGTACTGGAAATTGTATAGATTACGCAATTAAATTAAATCAAAAAAAACAGTTTAAAGACTTTAGTGTTTATTCTATGCCAATATGGTCAATGAAAAGTAAATTAAATATAAAAAAAGTTATAAAATCATTTTCTGATATTTTAGTGGTTGAAAACCACCTAGAAGATGGTGGTTTTTCATCATGGCTCAGAGAGCTGAATGGTAATAATAAACTCACAAATATAAGATCTTTTTCTCTTTCAAATAAAGTTGTTGGTAAAGTTGGAGACAAAAATTATCTAGAGAAAAAATATTTTAGTTTAAATTATTAATGCAAAAGTCGTTACTTTTTTTAGGAGGTTCTGGATTTATAGGGAAAAGTTTCCTTTCATTATTTGTTAAGAATGAAATCAAAAATTCTACAATAATAAAGATTACACTTATTTCAAATAACGTGGCAGATTTAAAAAAAATACCCATTAATTCAAAGTTTAAAAAAAAGATTTTTATTAAAAGTCAAAATCTTTTAAATGTAAAAGATTTACCATATGCAGATTTAATAATTCATGCAGCAGAATATATTGATCCAAAAAAAATACTTCAAAGTTATAAAAATCAAAAAGATATCAAAACATTGGAAAATGTTTTTTCAATATTTAAAAAAAAAAAATTTAAAAATAGTAGAATTTTGTACATTAGTTCAGGTGCTGTCTATAAAAATAGAAATATAAAAAAAAAAATAAGACTTAAAGAAAACTCAAAATTACAAATAATTGAAAATGAACCAAACACACCAGCAGAGATTTACATTAGAAACAAACTAATAGGTGAAACTTTTACAAAAAATCTTGCAATTAAATATAATAGAAAAACATCAATTGTAAGATGCTTTGCATTAATTGGACAATTCCTTCCCCTTAAATCTCATTATGTTTTAGGTAATTTTTTGGACTCAATTTTAGAAAGAAAACCTATTAATATTTTTGAGAAAAGTAGCAAAAATGTTTATAGAAGTTACCTACATGTTGATGAACTCATTGATCTTCTTATTAAAATAACAAAGTTTTCTAATAAATCTTGCCCAGTATTTAATTTAGGTTCTGACAAACCAATTTCTATATGGGGACTTTCAAAATTAGTCTCAAAAAATTATAAGTTAGACTTTTTGTATCCAAGACAAAATAATAATAAGTTTGATTTTTATGTTCCAAATATAGATAAATTGAAAAAAATATTTAATTTTAGGCAAAAATTTGATTTAAAAAAATCCATATCATATACTTTAGAAACTATTAAAGAATTGAAATGAAAATCTCTATCGTAACTCCAACTTATAATGAGGAAAAAAATATCCCATTGGTGATAGAAAAGATTAAAAATATTATGTCAAAAGTTGATTATGATTATGAGCATATAATTATTGATAATAATTCAACAGACAGAACCCAAGAAGTAATAAAAAGTTATGCTTTAGAGGACAAAAACATTAAAGCAATTTTTAATCTTCATAATTATGGACAATCTAGATCACCATTTTACGCCATGTTAAGTTCATCTGGTGATGCGGTAATTTGGATTGATAGTGATCTTCAAATTCCTTTAGAAAGCATTCCAGATCTTATAAGCAAATGGGAAAAGAAATCTAGTGATATAATTTTGTTAAAGAGAACTCTTACTTATGAGGGTTTTTTCTTAAAGACCACCAGGTTTTTATTTTATAAATTTATAAATATATTTTCATCTGATAATCCATCAATCAATACAAATGGGAATGGTTTATATGATAGAAAAGTCATTGAACATCTTAAAAACATAAATGATCCAAATCCATACTTAAGGGGCTTAATTTTTGAATTAGGATTTAGGATTGATTATATAAATTTTGAAAGAAGTAAAAGAATTCATGGAAAAACAAGCAATAACTTTTTTACTTTGCTTGATTTGGGAATGACAGGAATTGTAAAACATACTAGAGCTGCTAGAGGTTTGATTATTTTAGGATTTATATTAAGTCTATTTTTTTTTATACTTTCTATAATATTTTTGCTCTTGAAATTAATTTTTTGGGACCTCTTTGAATTTGGATTGGCACCCTTAATGATTGGTTTGTTCTTGATAGGTTCACTTCAACTATTTTTCTTAGGGATTATAGGTGAGTATTGCACTATAATTTTAAATTACAGTAAAAATTTACCTATAGTTATTGAACGAGAAAGAATTAATTTTTGAAAAATTTAAAAAAAAAGATAAATTTTATCTTTTTTATAACCTTATCTTCTTTAATTTTGTTAGAGATGATATTGAGATTTTTTAATCTTGGGTATTTATCTTTATCGGTTGAAAGAAGCGATATATTACATCATGAAAATTTAAAAAATAACTATTTCACTTCTTATGATTTTAGCAACGAAAGAGAGTGGAATAATGTAGATATTTATTATGACAATTTAGGGAACAGATTTAGTGGTATCAATAAAAATCAAGATATTAATTTAAAAAAATATATTTTCTTAGGAGATTCATTTACTGAAGCTTTACAAGTCCAATGGGACAAAACTTTTGTTGGCCTTATCGAAAACAAAATCCCTTATTATCAGATAGTAAATCTTGGAGTTACCACTTATTCCCCATCAATATATTATTTGAAATTAAAAAAAGATATTAATGAATATAAAAACATTAATAAACTTTTAATTCAAATATTTAGTTACGATTTTATTGATGATGAGTATTATAAAGTATATTCTAATGTTCCTAATATTTCTGATCCAAAAGAATATATTTCAAAACTAAAATATATAAGCCCCCAGAAAGATATGAATAAAAAAAGGGAAATAATTGACTTTTTTAAAAAACAATTGAAGAAGTCATATTTAATTAGGTACTTAAAAAAAATTCAGAAATCTTATTTTTATCAAAAAGTTTCGTGGACAAATCCAACAGAAACATTTGTAAGACAAAATTCAATAACAGTAGAGGCTTTAATCAAAATCAAAGAAATTTGTGAGATAAAAAATATTGAATTAAGTATATTTATGATTCCTGATAAAAAAAAATTAATAAATAATGAAAATGATTTTCATTATAATGAGTTTAAAAATATCATGAAAAATAACAATTTTAATTTTATAGATGTATTACCTTATTTTAAAGGTCATAATAATTTATTTTTTAGAAAAGATATACATCTTACAGAAAAAGGGCACGAAGTTTTGAGCGAAGCTTTAATTAACTATTTAACTTCTGATTAATTTTTTTCTAATCAAAAAATAGACAAATATATTTATAAATACCCATTGTACTACAAGGGCGTATAATACCCACGATTTTCCTAATAATGGATGGTCGGCTAAAGCATCTCTTTGATTATGAAGATAACCAATTGGAATTGGGATATTGTTTATTCGATATTTATAAGAAAATAAGTAGGGACTTGGATAACAATTTTTTTTACACTTTAAATCATATTTTCCATCTCTTATAAAAATATTTTGTTTTAAGTTTTTATGAAATTTGTCTGTATAAGGTTCACCAAAATTGATTTTTGTTTCAGTCATTCTTTCTTTATATTTCTTAAAAAATTCTAAGCCAACATATAAATTTTCATCAAAATTAGTCGTAACAAAATTATTGTGAATAAAAACAGAGGAGAAGGCTAGAGGTGGTTTTGCAGGTAAATATGGCCTTGACCAAAGTAATGAAATTAAAATAAAAAAAATTACAAGGAATTTATTTTCTAAAACTTTTAGTTTTTTTAAACTAATGATGGATAATATAATAAATATGTTCCAAAACCACATAAGTGGTCTATCAGGATCACCTCCTATTTTTGAGAAAAGAATAGATACTAATAAAATTATTGCCCAATATAAAAAATCTTTTTTCTTTAATATTTTCTTTAAAGAAAAAAGCTTTTCTTTAATTAATAGAAAATAAACTACAATTAAGATAAAAAATGGACCAAGA
>MDTB01222367.1_pt1 | contig 52592 bp, 40 predicted proteins | sample 811161 | NCBI WGS metagenome assembly MDTB01 (sample SAMN05326650, study PRJNA326480) | marine metagenome | isolation source: seawater | place: Mediterranean Sea | collected 2009
CATCCTGAGCAATCAAAATAGCATCATCATATGCACTAAAAGCTTCTGATGCTGACATACAATCTTGAGGGAGATAAGGCAACATATTTACTTTTTGAGCTTCAAGATTAATAGATACTAAATCTGAAGGAGTTCCTGAAACTACAATAGTTTGATTAACGCTGCCATTAGGAAAAACAGAATAACCTTCTAACATATCTATAATTCCAATATCATATACATCAAAACTTGGAACATAAAAATCGCCATTATCATTTGATGCAATCAGAATATCCGCTTGACCAAAAATATTTGATGCATTCATATTGCATAGACCGCAAGTAGCAGGACAAAGTTCTGAAATGGGAGTGTCAATCCAGCTATCTACTTCACATGAAAGACCTATTGATAAAACTCCTTCACAGCCTCCAATAGCGTCTGTAATGCCGTAAGGGTCATCTTCGCAGCCAAAAACATCTGAGGAAACATTAAAAGAGACTGCATTAATTTGATAGTTTTGCAAAACTATATTCTGACTAACAATCATAGGCCCTTCTGAAATATTAACCTGACCAGATTCTAACCCAAGAGGTAAAAAATTACCACCTAAATCTGATATAGATGCATTTGTTAAAGTTAAATTTATATTATTAGGAACCAGCGTATTAAAAGATACATTAATAATAGGTCCCACATCTGGCTCAATAGCGCTGCCTGTTAATGAAAATCCAACTACCCTTAATAAATTAACGGTTCCATTTGGGAACGCCGAAGAGATATCAAAACCCTGAGTTCTATCAGTATAATCAATATTCACTAACTCAATAACAGAACTATCAAATACTAAATCAAATTGAAATCCTGCTACAGGATACTCTTCATTGCTCAATGACACAGGAATAGTTATTTGACTTCCTACGTTTGTATCAGCCGAACCAACAATTAATGTAGAAGCTCCTTGAGGATTTATAAAAACAGTATCTGAAATAGAATAAACTGGAATACTATACCCTAAAGAATCTCCAATATTTAGAGATTCTGCGCTAATTGTTACAGACTCTGAGTTTAACAACAACTCTGAAGTATACGAAATAGTTAAAATAGAACCTTCTCCAATATCTATAGGTATAAGCGATGAACTATAACCAACAATAATTATAGATCCATTTGACTGCTCCTGTGCGGTAATTTCAAAACCTTCTGAACGCTGAGTACTTTGCACATTTGAACCAGTTAAAATATTAGGTGAATCTACAAGTGTAACTTGAAAACCATAAACTGGCGATTGATTTGAAAGTGAGACACTTACTTCGAAAGCTGTCTGCGCATCAACTGATGGGGCTGATATTACTTCTAAAACTGAAAATATGGAAGGGTCCGTAACCATTGTACATATAACATTACTTGGATTGGAATCACCATCAGCATAAACAGCTTTAACCTTATAACAATAACTTTCATCGTAATCAACATTATAGTCTTTGTAAAATGTTTCCTGCAAATCTGGAGATGTTAAAAGTTCAAAAACATTTTCTGATTCAATAGATCTATATACTTTGTAACCAGTCAATCGATTTTGATCAGAATCACCGCCAATACTATCAACACATCCTGGGTTAGGAATATCCCAATCAAGAGAAACAAAATCATCTCCATTAACACCTTGTGCTGTAAAATTTAAAGGAGGGCAAAGAGAACCTCCATCGGGGGCATCACAAATTGTCGCAGTAGGCTGAGAATCACCTTCATCATAGCGCGCAACAATATTATAGCAATATTGAGCTCCATTTTCTAGGCCTGAATCTGTATATCTGTATGTAATCGGACTTACCGATGCAATAGGCAAAGCTTGGTCTTGACGATATATATCATAACCTAACAAGCTCCTTGTGGATACAGTTCTAGGATGCGATGACAAATTGAGAGTTAATTCTCGATTTGGTAAATCCTCTATACTTAAGCCTGACTTCAAAGATTCATACTCAAGTATATCTATAGCGCTTGGAGGAAGCTGAACAGCCATAACTGACTGAGATACACTGATTTCATAATCACCATTAGCACCACTATAGCCATCAATCACTATATAGTATTCACCCGGCTCTAAGCTTACACCTCTGAGAGAAGAAAAATAACTATCAAGAGGGCAATCAGAATCATCATCATTATAATAACTAGTTGAAGTTAACACACAATCTTGATCTGCTGTAAAAATTTCAAGAGTTGTGTCATAATTAGTAATCTCAGAGCACAAACTGATATCAATAATAATCGGAGATGTTACATTTAAAAAGTAAGAATAATTAGGTACTTGCATGCTCGTAGAGCCTTGACCAATAAATGGAATTGATGATATAGATTCATTTGCACACGTATTAACTCCGGGCTCACTCCATTCTAAATCAATAAAACCATTCCCAGATGATGTTTGAAAAGTTAGAGGCGGAGCTAAAATCCACATTCCACAACTTTGATTAGACTGCAGAGACTCTCCAGATGAATACATCGCAGAAACTGTATAACAATAATCAATATCATTCTGAGCCGTCAAATCTTCATAGTACAGATCTGTAATATTTGTAGCTATCTCTAGACCTTCACGATAAATCGTGTAATACTCAGCGTTCAGATTTCCAATTTGCCATTCTAGCATAATAGATGAATCTTGACTATAAGCATAAAGACTTGATGGAGCTTGGCCTGGAGTAGGAGTAGCACACACAGGATTATTACTAAAAAGAGATACTCCTTCGCTATATATAGCAACAATATCATAACAATAAGAAGTCAAGTTAATTACATCCAAATCATCATACTCGTAAGTGCCAACAGGCAAAGTAATAAGCTCTTGATTATCTCGATAAATTTTAAAAGATATTAAATCCCTGCTATTAAAAACAGGAATTACAGGATAGATTGATGTTAATTCTGAAATTTGAACTTCAGATCTATATCGATTGACAATACCAGCACAATCACCTCCATCAAAATCAAATTCTTCGCAATTAAGATTTGCAGACCCAAAGACACTATCATCACAAAAACCATCATCTATCCAATTATTATAATAAAAAATATCTGCACATTGGCCTATACAATCCACAAAACCAACTTCCTCATATCCCCCAAAATCAGTATAAAGACATTCGTCTCCAATTTGAGGTTCTGAGTTTTCTGGAGGGTCACTCCATGTCAATCGAACCAATCCATCTAATCCTTCAGCTTGCAAATCATTAGGGCCTAAAATCTCCCAAATAGCACAGTCTTCATCCGAAGGAAGAGACTCCCCAGATGTATATATACCAGTAACTGAATAACAATATCCAACATCTGGTTCTGCAGTTAAGTCTTCATAAAATAAATTTATAATATCTGAATCAATTAATTCTAGATAAGATTCATCAATATTAAGCCTACGATATATATTATAACTATTTGCTTGACCTTCCCATTGCAGCGAAATAGAACTTTCTAAAGCTGATGCCTGCATAGAATTAGGTGCTTCTCCAGGAATTGGTATAGCGCAAACCTCATTATTGTTGAAAGAAGACTCACCTTCATCATATATTGCAATAATACTGTAGCAGTAACTAGAAAGATTGATTACATCGTAATCATAATACTCAAATGTATTTGCTGGCAAAGATACAAGCTCATAACCATTTTTATATATCTTAAATGACGTTAAATCTCTTGAAGTGTTTTGGATATTCGAAAATACTCTTGCTTGGTTTTTAGCGGAATGGCCAACTGTGCTACTAGACGAATAGTAATAGTAAGGCTCAGCATCAGGGGCACATTCTCCTCCAAATAAACAATCGCCTCCATCACAATCAAATTCATCACAATTTAAATACATACCATAAGTTCCATCATCACAAAAACCATCATCTATCCATGAAATTAATTGAGCTGAGTCTACACATTGCCCATTACAATCAGTTGTACCTGTTATTTCTTGACCAGAATATGGATCCACAACTAAACATTCACCCCCAATTTGAGGCCCTCCACCAGGAATAGGGCTACCCCAAGTAAGATAAATAGAACTATCAAGACCTTCAGCCTGTAAGTCATCAGGGCTTGTAATTTCCCATACTCCGCACTCCAAATCTGTTGATGCTGATTCTCCAATATCATAAATAGCTACAACATTATAGCAATATTCCGTATCACTGTCTGTTTGAGTATCGTAAAAAAAAGTATCTTCTGTAAAAGTCAAAAAAGAAAGGACTCCATATGCATCAAGTTTGTTAATATTATAACCAACCAAAGCGCTAGATGTTGACCCGTTCCATGCAAGCTCAAGCCTTCCATTTGTTCCGGTCACATTAAAATCCATAGGAGGCATTAATATCCATTGAGCGCATGATTGATTAGAATCCACAGATATAAAAGTTTCACCATCATAACTATAAGAAGCGGTAACCATATAACAATACTCTGTATTATTTGATGTACTCTCATCTAAATAATCAAAAGAACTTGAATCAACTTGAGCTATCTCAACAGGCCTAGGATCGTTTCCTCCAGATCTGAAAATTGTGTAATATGCTAACTCTCTACTATTGATTGACTCTGACCCTAAATTAAACTCGCATACATCGAAATTTCCTGTGTTAAAAGTACAAGAAGCTAACTCGTTGTCATTTATATCATAAAGACTCCAAACTGCTCCATTCCATCCATCGCCCCACGAATCAATCATGTTTAGGGTATACAATCCATTAGGAAGCAAAACATCATCCTGAGAAAACGGAGCACCTCCGGAAATAGCATTATTTGAATTTGCATCTAAGAGCTCCCATGAAACCTCAGAAGGATAATCTCCTGCACTACAAACTATTCTATAATTGCCTTCTGAACCTGGCTCACTCCACGAGACTAAAATATTTTGATTAGAATTATCTGCTTGAGCATAAACACCCAAAGGAGGATCTAAAACATAATCTGTTTGAGTGCATAATTCTTCTGATAATTCTGACTCTGAATAACTATCAAAAGCAGCTACCTGATAACAATAATCCTCTCCATCCAGAAGATCTGTATCAATCCATAAAGCATTATTATCAATTGATGCTTCAATTGTTGCAATAACTTGACCATCCTGATATATATTATATCCTGAAACATCTAAAGGAAAGGGATGATACCATCCCAACTGAACAGATTGAAGCCCTCCTAAGATAGAAAAGTTTTCTACAGAGAAAACATCTGGCGGAGTATCGCCATCAACTGAAACTACGCAAGAATCAAAAGATACATCCAAAGGCAATCCTGATATATCTGATATAATTACTTGATCTAACGAAAGAGTTATATCTGCATCAAAAATTCCTGTTGACTTATAGCCAAGACTAATAATAGGACCCTCTCCAGGCAAAATAGGATTTTCAAAAGGAAATTCAAATCCTAAAACTGTAATTGAACCATCGTTTTCATCAATAGATGATTGAATAGTCCAAGCTGGACTTACTCTGTCAGATACATATATTTGCTCTAATAAGAAATCACCAAAATCTGGGTCATCTTGAATCTTGAATTGAAACCCATATACAGCAGATTCATTACTCATTGCTAAATCTACATTAATCGAATCACCTGCATTTAACGAAACATCAGATAATGAAATACTATTTTGGGAATGTAAAAATCCAAAAAAAGAAATTAAAGATAGGATAAGAATTTTTTTCATATATACGGACTCCTAATAAAAACCAAATTTTAATCTACTAAAAAAGGAATGAAATTTGCACTCAACTTAGTTCCAGTTTTACCTGCTAATAGTGCTTTCATCTTAAACTCTGAAGGCTTATCAATATTTTTTTTGAAATGTAGCGTAAAGAGCTTATTTTTTGAGTAATCCAAAGTATCTATAGCTGAAATCATTTTTCCAGTCATCGAGAATGCTAAAATAACTCCTTTATCTGAGCCTACATGAGTAATAAAATTCCCATCTCCAACTCTTCCACCTTCAACTTTTAAAATCTTAAAATCTTTACCTAACAATTCAAACTGTACGCCTGCCATAATTTGATTATTATGAGCATAAATATCTGCCATATATGTACCTGATTCAGCCTTTCTGATATTTACAGCACCAACCTCCACTATATCAGAATACTCTATCTTACCATCTATTTGAATATTATCTTTTTTGCCAAAGACAATATTCGAAAAAATACAGCAAAAGCATATAAAAAATATTTTTTTATACATTTAGTAACCCCTCCTTTAAGCATGAATTTACAATAATTGTAATATGAAAACTATTAAATTCAAATAATTCACTTTAAAGAAATTTACATTAAATATAAATTTCATAATTATTAACCATAATCAAGCGTTTAAATTTCTAGAATCAAACAAAAAGATGCCAAATAATTGATTTTAATAGTTTATATCATATTTTTATTATACTTAAATTAATCTATGGAAAGAATTTCTAGAACATTCATCCTATTTCTCATTTTCAATATAACGCTTACCCAATTTATTAACTTTAGCACAAACATTGATATAAGAAAAGTTCGAGATAGTAATAAATTTTATTTTGAAAACCTGTCAGAAAAAATAGATGATTTTTTCCTAATCAATTCTTTTGGCCCCAACATAGAATATCTCGATATAGAAGGAAACCTACATTTAATGATTGAGTCTGTTGCAGAATCCAACAACGGGAACATTGTAAGCGGTCAGCTAATTCTAACAAACAAAGCTGACATTATTATGCTATTAAAAGGCTTTTCTTTTCCAACAAGAGAGTTGCAAAACATATCTTTAAACCAAAACTCATTTAATCCACTTAGCTCATTACTTGAATTTAGCGCCTATATGTTAATTGCCAACGAACTTGACACTTATGACTCTAAAGGGGGCAACCCATATTATAATATGGCTCAATTGATTGCTATCTCAGGAAAAGAATCAGATTACCCTAAAGGCTGGGAAGATAGATGGAAAAAATGTAAAGAGATTCAAGATAATTTTTTCTTACGAGATATAAAATATTACTTTTTTCTATCATATGACGACTTTTATAATAACCAGACTGAAAGCTTTAAAAATAATGTCTTTCAACTTCAAGAAGCAATTATCAAAAATGATAATTTTATAGGGCTTGACAACAATACTAAAAACTTTTTTAATGCATACTCAAGAGAAATATCAAAATATTATTATTCTATAAAATACAAAGATGGGCTTAAATACTTAAGCTCCTATAATGCTGAAAATAAAACTATTTATCAGAGTGCTTTAGATACACTAAAATGATTTATTGCAAAACTAAATCTTGCACTATTTTTAATTTAATTATTGTTGGATTCTTTATATGTAATGACACATCTATAGACAATCTGAAAAAAGAACGTGAAAAGATTCAAGAACAGATAAAAACAAAAGACAAAGAAATAAAGGAGCTAAGCTCTGAACTAAAGTTGTTACGAAAAAAAATAACTAAGACTACAAACAATTTAAATACGGCAACTAAAGAAGCAATAGATAGCCAAAAAAGCTTAATCGTAATAGATAATGACATTAAAGAAACACAAAAAATTCTCAGTAATATAGAAAAAGATTTGTCAGAACTAGATATTCTTATTAATAGACAAAAAAAGAATATCCTAGATCAAGAACAAAAAATAGATTCAACTCAGAACATAATATATAATATTGAAATAGACTTTAAAAATAGGACTCAAAAAACATATAAGCTTGGAATAAATAAAAATACTAATTGGGCAAATAAAAAATACTTGAAGAGACTAAACAGATATGTTGATGAAAGTGATAAGATTAAAGAAGAGCAATATCAATCTAGGGTTGCTGAACTGGCAGGAATAAAGAAAAGCCTAGAAAGTAATTTAAAAGAACTTGAAATTTCTCTTTTAAGTAAACAAAAGCTTTACAATTTTAAAAAAAATGCAATTCAGAGCTTAATTTCTAGTAGGCGTAAAAAAGAGAAATTATTGAAAAAACTAACTGATCAAAAAAATGATCTTGAAAATTCATTAAAAACAATTAAAACAACAGAAAAGCAAAAAGAAAATGCTATAGAATCTATTAAGAAAAAAATAAAACAACTTTCAATAGATAAAGAGCAGAACAAAAAGAGAACTGATGAACTTATTCGTATAAGATTAGAAAATAATAAACAAATATCTGGTAATTTTAGCGATATGAAAGGTAAGCTGATATGGCCAACAAGTGGCATTATAGTATCAAAATTTGGTAATCAGCTAAATAAAGAGCTTAAGACTATTACAGAAAATATCGGAATTGACATCCAATGTGAAAAGGATGCATCTATTGTATCTGTAATGGATGGAATAGTTAGTTTGATAAGCTATATACCAGGACATGGTAATATTATAATAATTGACCATGGGGAGGATTACAGTACAGTATATGCTAATATTGTAAAAATTTCTATATATGAGGAACAGTACGTTAAATCTGGACAAATAATTGCCAAAACTCAAAGTCCTGCTAATAGCAATAAAAGTTTGATGCATTTTGAAATATGGAAAAAAGATAAAAACCTCAATCCAGAAGGCTGGCTAAAGAAAAAGTGATATATAAAAATCTAACAATCAATAAAAAAATATGGACTATGCTAAATTCTATGAAAAAAACATCTAGAATTCCAAATGCTCTACTTTTTCATGGAAATGAAGGTATCGGAAAAGAGGCCTGTGCTATTGAATTTGCTGCACTAGTAACCTGCTCCTCTCAATTAGATGAATTTGCATGTGGAAAATGCAAATCTTGCACTAAAATACTTAGCAATAACCATGAAAGTATTAAATATATATTTCCATTGCCTAGAGGTAAAATAACTAATAAAAAAGATAGCATCCTAAAATCTTTCAATCATAAAACTATAGAGCAATATAATAGAGAGCTAAACCTTAAAATTATGAAACCTTATCATAAAATAGAGTTAGATAATGCTAATACTATACTAATTAACAGCATACGAGATATAAAAAAAGAAATCTATACAACTACAACAAACGATTCATGGCGCATAATCGTAATATTTGAATCAGAAAAACTATGTTATCCGAACCAAGAATCAGCAAACTCTTTATTAAAGATTTTAGAAGAACCTCCAAAAAAAACTCTATTTATATTGACAACATCAAAAATCAGCCTACTATTAGATACAATTAAATCAAGATGTATAGATTTGTACTTCCCTAGACCATCTGAAGAATACTTTAATTCTTTATCAAACAACAAAACCAACATAAACTTATACAAATTATTAGATGCAAATATACAAAATCTGACGAACATAAAAGATATTGAAGTAAATGCTCTAGAGATATTTGTAAAAAACTTTAATAAATTACATAGAGATAAAGAAATAATGTCAATTAACCTAATATCTGAAATAACCAAATTAAATCAATCTGATAAAAAGCTATTTTTAGTTTACATTGAATCAATAAAACACTACTATAAAGACTTGGCAATAATAAAAACAGATAAAAATAGCGATAATCTTACATTTAATTTTTTAAAATCTGATTATTTGGAATTAAACAATAGTGCCACGAAAAAAAACTGGTCTTACTGCGTAGATACTATTAGTAACTTTCAAGATAATCTGCAAAAAAATTTAAACTTGAACTTATCTATGATAAACTTACTTACAACAATAAAAAGCTTTGCACTATAAAATGAAAAAATTTTACATAACAACACCACTATACTATGTGAATGATAAACCTCATATTGGACACGCGTATACAACAATACTAGCTGATGTTTTAACTAGATATAATAAGTTAATGGGTAAAGATGTCTTTTTTTTGACAGGAACTGATGAGCACGGTCAAAAAGTTCAAGAAGCTGCATTAAAGCTGAACAGAACTCCTAAAAAACATGTTGACAAAATTCATAAAAACTACATAGATCTATGGGAAAAATTAAACATCAACTATAATAAGTTTATAAGAACAACAGATAGCAATCATATAAATAAAGTCCAGAAAGTTTTAAAAAACCTATGGGATCTTGGCGAAATATATACAGCTGAATATGAAGGTCTTTACTCTGTATCAGAAGAACGATTTATAACAGAAAAAGAATATGAGGAAGGCGACTACAGAGAGATAAAAAGACTTAAAGAAAAAAAATTATTTTTTCAAAATGTCAAAATATCAGAAAAAATTAATAAATCACATAAATGAAAATCCTGATTTTATAATCCCAGAATCAAGAAAAAATGAAATATTGGGCTTTCTTAAAAAACCTCTAGAAGACTTATGCATTTCAAGGCCTAAAGATAGATTAGAATGGGGAATTGAGATGCCATTTGATAAAAACTATGTAACATACGTATGGTTTGATGCGTTGCTTAACTATATAACAGCTATTGAATGGGATAACAATAAAGATTTTTTTAATAAATGGTGGCCTGCAAACTACCATTTAATGGGTAAAGATATAATAACAACTCATGCAGTATACTGGACAACAATGCTAATGGCCAATAAAATTCCATTACCCAAACATATTATTGCGCATGGATGGTGGCTCATCGAAGACGCTAAAATGTCAAAGTCTATAGGAAATGTAGTAAATCCAATAGAACTAATTAATTATTATGGAGAAGATTCACTTAGATTTTTTTTAATGAGGGAAATGACACTTGGACATGACGCCTCATTCTCATTTGATTTATTTAAAAGAAGATACAATGATGACTTAGCTAATGACTTAGGTAATCTTTTGAATAGAATCACAATTCTAATAAAAAAGTTTTGTAATAATTCTATACCAACTATAAAAGACAAAAATAAAATAGATAATGACTTAATTAATAAAATAAAAAATCTTCCAATCCAATCTCTAGAAAATGTTAAAAACCTGAAAATCAACCTAGCAATTAAAGATATTATGAGCTTAGTAAAATCAATAAATAAATATTTAGAAATAACAGAGCCCTGGAAAGCTTTAAAAACTAACGTAAACAATCAAAGTTCTCTAAATACTTTAGCAATATCTTCAGAAGCGATAGCTATTTCTGCAAAACTATTACTTCCTATTATGCCAAAAAAATGCAAAAAAATACTTCAGATATTAGGCATACAAAATCAATTTACAGCCTTAACTTTCGGAACACTATCTCATAATAAAATACAAAAACATGCAGCCTTGTTTCCACGAATAGATAGCAATGATTGATACACATTGTCATATTAATGATAAAAGGTATAAAAAAGACTTAAATGAAGTAATCCTCAAAGCTATTGATTCTGGAGTCCAAAAAATGATTTGTGTAGGAGTAGACCTAAAAACATCAGAAAAATCACTTAAAATTGCAGATACTTTCAATGAAGTTTATGCAAGTGTTGGCTACCATCCTCATGAATCAAAAGAAGCAAAAAAAGGATATTTATATGAATTAGAGTCCATGGCTAAAAACCCTAAAGTTGTAGCTATAGGAGAAACAGGACTTGATTATCATTACAACATAAGTAACAAATTAGTCCAAAAAAAAATTTTTAACGAACAAATAGAGCTTTCAAAAGATTTAAAAATCCCAATAATAATACATAACAGATCATCTGATGCTGACTTAATATCGATTATAGAATCTACAAATCTAAGTAATGGTGTAGTTCATTGTTTCTCTGGTGATTGGGATTTTGCAAAAAAACTTTTAAGCCATAATATAAAATTATCTTTTACAGGCATGATTACATTTATCAAAGATCCCATCTTGGAAGTTTTGGAGAAAATTAACTTAGAAGATTTTTTTATTGAAACAGATTCTCCATATCTGGCTCCTGCACCATACAGGGGTAAAAGAAATGAGCCTTCAATGATAAAATTAATTGCTGAAAAAATTGCAGACGTAAAAAAACTGCCTACAAAAAAAATTGTCAATCATACAACAGATAACGCTCTTAAATTTTTTAAAAAATTGACTGACTCATGATTCACCCCAAAAAAAAATGGGGACAAAACTTTCTAGTAGACCCAAATATTTCAAAAAAAATTGTCAATCTACTAGACATTAATTTAAATGATACTATACTAGAAATTGGACCTGGCAAAGGTGCTCTCACAAAGTATATTAAAGCAAAAAAAATTACAGCAATCGAAATAGATAACAATCTATGCGAACTTATTGAAAAACAAAAAATCAAAAATTTAGATATTATAAATCAAGATTTTCTGAAAACTAATTTAAATAATCTGAAGTTCAATAAGATTGTTGGAAATTTACCATATAATATAAGTTCCCAAATAATTTTCAAACTATTAGGAAAATGTGATTGGAGTAAAGCAGTGATAATGCTTCAGAAAGAACTCGCAGATAGAATAGCTTCAAATAAAGGAACTAAAAAATATGGAAGAATATCTGTCATGATACAATCAATGTGCCATGTAACTAAAGAATTCAACATTTCAGCAAACTGTTTTTATCCAAAACCAGAAGTAACATCATCTATAATATCTTTAGTTAATAAAAAAACACCTATTGATTATAAAAATTTAGAATTAATAGTACGTGCTTGCTTTAGTCAGCGTCGAAAAAAAATAAAGAACACTTTAAAAGAAGTTTGCAAACATGAAAATCTATCTAACTACTATGATAAAAGACCTGAAAGTTTAAGCGTAGACGATTTTCTATTGATATCTAAAACAATTAAGCAAAACTCCTTGTTATAGTTGTTATTATTTAATAAAATACTTGGCTAAACAAAAACTATATATATGGCTAAAGCAAAAACTATAAAAAACAAAACACTACCTGATGATAAAAAAACAGGAAAAAAACAAAAAGATTCATCTAAAATAAAAAAAGCTGTTAAAAAAGCACCTAGGAAAACACGCCAAAAAAAAGTTGATAAAAAAATTCAGACACTCGGTAGTGACGCAAATAGATCCTTAAGTAAATACTTAAATGAAATCAGTAAATTTGAACCTTTAGACCCAGAAAGAGAGGTTGAATTAGCTATAAGAGTAAGAGAGGGTGACCGCAAAGCTCTGACTGAGCTAACGGAAGCAAATCTACGATTTGTTGTAAGTGTAGCAAAAGACTACCAAGGGCAAGGATTGCCTTTAACAGACTTGATAAATGAAGGAAACCTAGGACTTATTAAGGCTGCTGAAAGATTTGATGAAACCAGAGGGTTTAAGTTTATTTCATATGCAGTTTGGTGGATAAGGCAATCAGTATTACAAGCATTGGCAGAACACTCTAGAATTGTAAGACTGCCCTTAAATAGAGTAGGTACTATTAGCAAAATAAACAAAGCATCTGAAAAGCTTGAACAAGAGTTTGAAAGGCCTCCTAGGGCAGATGAGCTATCAAAACAATTGGATATGAAAGTCAATGAAATAAATGATGCCCAAAGAATATCAAGAAGACATCATTCTCTAGATACTCCATTTGCGGATGATGATAAAAATAGTCTTTTAGATATAATTCCTGACTCTTTATCTGATTCACCCGATAAAGAATTAAATTTAGACTCGCTAAGGGATGAAGTTCAATCAGCTTTATCTACATTGAAAGAAAGAGAAAGAGATGTTATAAAAATGTATTTTGGGATTGACTATGAATACGCACTGACTTTAAATGAAATCGGAGAGGAATTTGGACTTACAAGAGAAAGGGTTCGACAGATAAAAGAAAAAGCAATCAGAAGACTTAGACATAGATCACGTAGCAGAAGATTGCGAACATACTTAGGATAGGAGACTATTTTGATAGAAATTACAATAAGAGATAATGAACCGTTTGAGAAAGCTTTAAGACGCTTTAAAAAAAAGTGGGAAAAAGCAGGGGTTTTAAGAGCTGTAAAAAACAAAGCTTACTATTTAAAGCCTAGTGAACGAAGAAAGCTCGCCAAAACAAAAAAAAGAAAAAGATATCCATCGTTTTAATTTCATAGTGCGTTTTCGTGTTGTCTTAAAATTACTATGGAACTAATCAGAAGCATATCTGGAATCAGAGGAATTATTGGAGTCAACTTCAATGATACAATTGCTTCAGAATATGCTAAATCATTCAGTTCTTTACAACCACAAGGTCCTCTGCTTTTAGGAAGAGATACACGGAAAAAAGGGCTTGAAATAATAACTAAAATAAAAAAAGATTTAATTTCTCTAGGTAGAGATGTTTATGACTGCGATATAGCCCCAACTCCAATAATTCAATTTTTAGCAAAAAAACTTGAAACTAGTGGAGCTATAATGATAACTGCAAGCCATAATCCAGAAGAATGGAATGGAATGAAATTCATAGATTGTGACGGGTGCTTTATTAGTCAAGAAAAAAACGAGGACCTTCTATATAATATCGATAATAGAATTGAGCCAATCAAATTCAATAATAATGCTAAATCTAGAAATACAACAAATTCGATATCTCTCTTTATTGATGCATTATTAAAACTCAATTTTATAAACCTCGAACAGATAAAAAGAAAAAAATTTAAGGTTGTCGTCGATACTGTAAACGGAGCAAATTATCATTTATTACCCTATTTTTTAAAAAAATTAGGATGTGATGTGGTTGAGATTTTTTGTAATAATTCTGGTTCTTTTGATAGAAATCCTGAACCTCTAGCAGAAAACTTAAATTTATTATGTAAAAAAGTCACTAAAGAAAAAGCTGACTTAGGATTAGCCTGTGATCCTGATGGTGACAGATTGTCTATTGTCGACAATCTCGGATCTGCAATAGGAGAAGAAAATACATTAGTGCTTTGCGCTGATTCATACTATAATGAAACCAACTGCAAAACTCCATTAATAACAAATCTTTCATCGTCTATGTGTCTTGACTACATTGCATCTAAGCATAATGTGCCAATATTAAGATCTGCAATAGGAGAAGCAAATGTTATAGAGCTTATGAAAAAAGAGAATGCGCATTTTGGTGGTGAAGGTAATGGTGGCGTCATATTAAAAGATATTCATTTAGGAAGAGACTCTCTAGTTGCAACAATCATGATTTTAAATATGTTAGCTAAAAATAATATCTCTTTAGATAAAGTTATGTCCAAAATACCTAAATACTATATGATAAAAGAAAAGACAGGCGCATCAAATTTCGATATATCTAAATTTTATAATCACTTATCAAAAACACATCCTGGTTCAAAAAAAGATTCAACTGATGGATTGAAATTATCATGGAATGATAAATGGCTTCATATAAGAACTTCAAATACTGAGCCAGTTATTAGAATTATTGCTGAATCATCTAAACTTAAAACAACTCAATTACTAATTAGTGATACCATTAATAGAATAAAGAATTATTCAATTGAAAATTAAAAAAGGAACTATAATTGAATTAAATGTTGAGTCATTATCGTATGGAGGAGATGGTTTTGCAAGATACAATGATATTGCAGTTTTTGTTCAAAAAGGTCTGCCTGGACAGACCTTAGAAGCAGTTATAACTAAAAAAAATAAGAAATTCTTAAAAGCAAAAATATTAAATATTTTAAAAAAATCTCCTGATCAAATAAATCCAAAATGTACTCACTTTCAAGACTGTGGAGGATGTTCTTTTCAAAACTATAATTACTCAAAACAATTGCAAGAAAAAGGAAATCAAGTTAAAGATTTATTAAAGCATATAACAGGCTTAAGTTCTTCTAAAATAAAAAAAATAAAAAAAGCCAATCAAACGTATAACTATAGAAATAAAATGGAATTCACTTTTTCAAATGACCCTTGGTTTGAAAAATATAATCCTAAAGAAAAAAAAGACTTATGTTTAGGGCTGCATCCAAAAGGACGCTTTGATAAAACAATAGATTTAGAAAATTGTGAAATACAATCTGAAATATCCAATCAAATATTAAATATAGCAAGACACTCTGCAATCAAAAATAATCTCACACCTTATGATATAAAAAAACACACTGGATTTTTGAGACAAATTGTTATAAGATCTGCAATTCACAAAAATGAGACTATGGTAATTATTGTAACATCAGAAAATAATCAAAAAAAATTAGAACCACTTATAAATGATCTAAAAAAAGTAACAGAAATAAAAGCCATCATTAATAATGTCAATAGAAAAAAAGCTGATGTTTCATATAGTGAAGAACAGTACTTATTGTATGGAGATGATTTTATTACTGAAAAAATAGGCCCTTATAAATTCAGAATTTCTCCTGATTCTTTCTTTCAAACTAACTCTAAACAAGCAAAAATATTATACGATTTAATAAAAAAGGAGGCCAATCTGACTGGAAATGAAATTATTTATGACCTATATTGCGGAACAGGCACTATTGGTATTTATTTATCAAAAAAAGCTAAAAAAATATTTGGATTCGAAATAATACCATCAGCTATTGATGATGCTATTATTAATGCCTCTAATAACAATGTGAAAAATGCATTATTTTTTCAAGGAGATATAAAAGATAGCTTAATTGATAATAAAGAAATAGATATCATAGAAAAGCCTGACATTAGCATTATTGACCCTCCAAGATCAGGGCTCCATCCAAAAGCACTAAAAAATATCATCAAATTAAAACAAAAAAAAATCATTTATATTTCTTGCAATCCTTCAACTCAAGCTAGAGATCTCATAGATTTTATAGATGCAGGATATAAAGTGATTAATATTATTCCAGTTGATATGTTTCCGCATACACCCCATATAGAATCTATTGTAACTTTAGAAAGATGAATGCTGTTGATATAAATAATCTTGTTAAAATTTACGATAATAAATTCAAAGCACTGAAAAAAATAAATCTAAGTATCCCCAAAGGCTCATTCTTTGGATTGCTCGGTCCTAATGGTGCAGGAAAAACAACTACTATTGGTATCTTAACAGGTCTGGTTAATAAAACCTCTGGAAGCACTAGAGTATTTGGCAATGACACTATCGAAAATTTCAGACAGGCACGAACTCTGATAGGACTATCTCCTCAAGAACTAAATTTTGATGTATTTTTTACGATTGAAGAACTTTTAACCCTCCAAGCAGGCTACTTCAATAAAAATAAAAGAGAAGCACGAAAAAGAGTAGAAGAAATGCTAGAATATTTCAATCTTACAGAGAAAAGGAAATGTAAAGCAAGAGAGCTCTCTGGAGGTATGAAGAGAAGGGTTCAAATAGCTAAAGCATTTATACACAATCCACCATTAATAATTTTAGATGAGCCAACAGCAGGAGTTGATATTGAATTAAGGTATCAACTATGGGATTTCTTAAAAGAAGAAAATAAAAAGGGAAAGACAATACTGCTGACAACACACTATATTGAAGAAGCTGAAAAATTATGTGATCAAATAGCTATAATTAACCACGGGAATATTATAGCAAATGGGAAAACGGACGATTTAATTTCTAATATGGGTAAAAATCATATAAAAATTGAAACAACAATAAAAGATGGAGCCATAATTAAAAATTGCAAATGGAATTACACGGTTAAAAATAATGAAATAACTTTACAAACTAACAAACCTGAATCTGATATTATAGATATAATTAACTGCATTAATGATAACTCAATATCTATTGATAAAATAAAAACAGAAAAAAGTACACTTGAAGAAATCTTTATAAAATTAACAAACAATAATGAATAATCACTTTCAATTATCCACTGCTTTCTACGTGTTACTAAAAAGAGAAATTAATCGTTTTTTAGCTCTTTATAAACAAACAATTATACCAGGAGTTATCTCATCTGGATTATATATTATTGTATTTGGTCATGCCCTAGGCGACAGAATAAGAAACAATCAAGAATTGACCGACGCTGGTGGCTATATGCTGTTTATAATTCCAGGTCTTATTATGATGTCTGTAATCAATCACTCATACCAAAACACATCTTCAAGCTTAATGCAAGCTAAGTTTTTAAAATTTTTAGATGATATATTAATCACACCCTTAAGTGGACTTGAAATTAGTATTGCATATATAATTGGAGGGACAGTTAGAGGAATTATAAATGCATTATCCATTATTATTCTAAGCTATTTAATTGCCGATGGCTTTACTATTGACAACTATTTCATGACATTTATATATATCTTTATAGTATCTTGGGCATTTAGTGCACTCGGACTATTAGTTGGAATATACGCTAAGTCATGGGATCACATAGGAGTATTTACTAACTTTGTTTTTATGCCTTTAACAATGCTGGGCGGTGTTTTTTGGAGTATTAGTATGTTAAAAAATGAATTCCTTCAAATGATATCACTTATTAATCCTATATATTGGATGATTCAAGGCTTAAGAGAAGCTATGATACCCAACAATAATCCTTTTTCTTATTTAGCACTCATTATTAGTATCCTATTTGCAATTTCATTCACAATAATATCATCTTATTGTTTTTCAAAAGGTTATAAGATTAAATCTTAATTATGTTTTTTACTTATAAAATTCTTTAAATTAATACCTTGCAACAAAAATAAACCATGAATACAAAAAAATACCAACAATCAGATTATACTCCAGACAAAAACACTTACTCAGATATAGAAAAACTATATAAACAGAAAGAAAACTTTTCAAACTTTAATTTAAGTCATGCAAATCTTGAAAAAATCTATCTTGTTGAAGCTGATATGAAAAATGCTGACCTATCAAAAGCTAATTTCAAAAATGCTAGTATGTATGGAATCAATCTTAGTGGCTCAAACCTTTTTAAAACTAATTTTGAAAATGCAAATTTAAATAATGCAAATCTTGAAAACTGTAATTTATTAGGTGCTAATTTATCAAACACAAAACTAAAAAACATATATTGGGGAGAAGATTACAAGCTAATTAATGAGATTTCTGCAGAAAAAGCTGACAAAGAAGGTAATCGCCAGCTTGCAAAAGAAAAGTACAAAGAAGCTGAAGATATCTACAGAACTATAAAAATCAGTATGCAATCTCAAACATTAAGTGAAGAAACTGGCAAATTTTTTATACGAGAAATGATCACAAAGAGAAAACAATTCAATAAATTCTCCTTATCTAGAATAGGATCAAAAATAATTGAGATTACAACAGGATATGGAGAAAAATTAAGCAATATTGCTTCTACAGTATTTGCAATAATAATTGTATGTATGCTACTATATGGAATAGAAGGTATAAAGTATGGTGATCCAGTTAATGGTGATAGAATTATAGGATTTTTTACAGAGGACTTAGAAAAATTTGGCATATTGAATACATTAGGTAATTTATTCTATTTTAGTGTTGTAGTCTATTCAACTGTTGGATTTGGAGAAATGCTACCTATTGGACCACTAGGAAAAAGTATCATGATATTTGAAGGAATTATTGGAGGGTTAGTCCTAGCAATTTTAATAATTGCTCTTTATAAAAAAACTATGGATAGATAAGCTATTTCCATATACTATAAAAGCCCTAGATCTTTTAAAATTATACTTACAAAAAGCCCCATCAATATAAGCATCCCAAATTGCTGAACTCTAATTAATATATTAGGCGATATTTTTTCACCTTTAATACCTTCAATTATAGCTATTAATGCATGACCTCCATCTAATCCAGGAAATGGAAGAATATTTATAACTCCTAAGCTAATACTTAAGTAAGCCATCAATGTTAATAGAGATACAAAGCCTTTACTTGCAAATTCTCCAGAAATTTTAGCAATGCCTATTGGCCCACTAACAGCTTTGCTTGATAACTGTCCAGTTATAAGTTCAAAAATACCTTTAAATGTATTTACTATATTTTCAAATAAAGTTTTTGCAGAAATAATTAAACACTCAATAAACCCAACTTTTTCTGTCATAAATGTAATACCAATCTTGCCATATTTAACTACTTCACCATACTGATTGTAACCATCAAAAACTATTGGCTCTAAATCAACAGAAATCAATTCTCCCTGCCTATTAATATCCATATAAATGGTTTTAATATTATCAGTATCTATAGATTCTTGTGAAATTAATGGAGCTATATCATTGTAATATTTAACACTTTTTTTATTTATAGAAAGAACTTCATCTCCAGGTTTTAAAACTTTGTATGAAGGACTTTCGCTATGATTAAACTCATCATGGTAAACACGCCCCAAATAAATCATTTTTTCATTTAAGGGATATCCAAATGATTTATTAATAGTATTCAACACTATTTTATTATTAATCGATTTAATGTTTATACTATTTACGCTATCTACTAAACCCTCTTCAATAGAATTAATGTAAAAAGGTAATGTAAATTCAACCTCATTAATTTTCTGACCAGTAAGATTTTGCAAATACAATCTTCCTGTATATTTATCAATAAATTTGACTCCATTGTCATCTCTAAAATCTGGAACATAATTTATTTTGGTAAAATAATTATCATCACCTCTCAAAAAAGAATCATTAACTTTTATATTTCTAATTGAGATGTTTGAAATCTTGTTGAAGATAGACTCTATTTTATTTTTAGGATATCCATTAGAAAAAAATAAAAAACAAAATATTAAAAAAGATAAAACGAAATTAAAAATAACACCAGCAGAAGTAAACCATATTTTTTGCCATGTTTTTTTTGACTGATATTCATATTCAGCTCCTGTTGATTCTGAATCTATACTTTCATCCAGTATACCTGAAACCTTAACATATCCACCCATAGGTAGTAGAGCTAAACAATATTCTGTATTACTGCCCTTCTTGTTTCTAATTGGTATAAAAACATTATATATTGGAAGCCAGTCAAGTTTTTTATTGTTTAATTTATAGAAATATATACTAAAGTCCCAGCCACCTTTAATAGATGTAAATGACAAGAACCTTGGTGGAAACCCAACTGAAAACTTCTCTACTCTCATACCTGTAGACCTAGCAGCTAAATAATGACCTAACTCATGTATAAAAACTAACACTGAAATAACAAATGCAAATGAAATTATAGTTAATAGCATTATGTAAAAAACTCCTTTTTAATATATTCTTTAGTCCAAATAGAAATATTTCTTATTTCATCTAAAGTAGGTTTTTCAATAGCTTGATGCTTATTAATACAACAATCTATTGTTTTATGAATATCCAAGAATGATATCTCACCTTTCAAGAATTCTGAAACTGCATAATCATTAGCAATATTAAGTACTACTTGATGTGACCCTCCTGAAGAAAGGGCATCTTGTGCAATTTTTATACATGGAAATTTATTCAAATCTACTTGTTCGAAAGAAAGACTATTATTTTCTGAAAAACTAAACAATTTAGATTCAGCCAAACACCTTTCAGGATACGATAAGGAGAATCGAATAGGAACTTTCATATCCGGGTTACCCATTTGTGCTTTAATTGAACCATCTGTAAATTCTACCATCGAATGAATGATTGATTCGGGATGAATAACAATATCTATCATATTTTTTTTAACACCAAACAACCAATAAGCTTCAATGAATTCAAGACCTTTATTCATCATAGTTGCAGAATCAATAGTAATTTTATTTCCCATAGACCAATTAGGATGACATAAAGCTTCATTTAAAGTAATCTTATCAAAAGTTTTAAAATCTCTAGATCTAAATGGACCTCCAGAACCTGTTAATAAAATTCTTTTTATATTTGAATTTCTTTCCCCTAGTAAACATTGAAATATAGCACTATGTTCACTATCAACAGGAATTAATGTACTATTCTTTTTTTTCTGAATATCTCTAATAATCCAACCTGCTATTACAACACTTTCTTTATTAGCAAGAGCTAACGGAATATCATTATCTAAAGCTATAATTGATGACTCCATCCCATCTGCTCCAATAATCGAGTTGAGCATTAAATCTACACTTTCTTTTGATATCTCATACAAACCTTCATATCCAGATAGAACTTCAATACCTTCAGGATTAAGCTCTTTCTTAACAAACTTTTCTAAATCAGAATCAATTATACAAACTTTTTTAGGTCTAAACTCCTTAGCTTGTTTAATAATTTCATTATAATTACTAAAACAAGATAAATACTGTACTCTATAATTAAAAAAATTTCTAATAACCTCTAACGCTTGAGTACCGATAGATCCAGTAGAACCTAATATTCCAATTTTTTTCATATATTAAAACTTATTTTAAAAAAGGGATTTATATATTTATTATACGAACTTACATCTTTACTAAACCCGAAATACAAGAAAATACTTTCAAAAATATTAGGCATATATATAAAATTAACCCTTAAGTGATTCCAGTCAGTATCATATACTCTATCTAACACAAATTGCATATCGTAAAACTTTCTTTTAATTACGTATGTTATAGCGTTCTGATACCAAGTAGAGTTACCATAATTAGTATGTCTTAATTTATTAATATAAGATGAAACAACAATATATTGTTTTTTTTGCGCCTTATCTAAAGTGAAATTAAACCCAATACTATTGTAGGATTTTATATCCTCTGTAAAACTGCCATCGGATAAAGAAGTGCTCCAATTAATCAATAAATTATGAGATGCTAACCAATGTAAATCAATAAACGATTTATTATGTGACAGATTTCTGTTTGAATAATAATTTAACCCTAAATCAAAACATATATTTGAACAAATAGGAATAACTACATATGAATAATTTTCATATATTAATTCTTGTAACGTTAAATTTGGTTGACTTGATAAACTGATACTTAAAAGCGATATCATCAAAATTGTAGAACAAATTAATTTTCTAAACAATTCCTCTATCACTTTTTTTTATAAAATTTAGGATTATATTTATCTCATTATTTGTTAAATCAAATTTTCTTTCAACTTGATCGATAGCTTGAGATAAATTATACTTTGATTGATAAATTAAACTGTATACTCTCTTAATTTTCTTTATAGTATCAGCACTAAAATGCTTTCTTTTTAAACCTACTGTATTAACGCCTGCATATCTAATAGGTTCTCCAGTAGCTAAAATGTAGGGGGGGACATCTTTTAACACAACCCTTCCACCACCTATAAAAGCATACTTTCCTATCTTGCAAAATTGATGAACAGGTGTACAGCCCCCTATTGTAGCAAAATCATCAATTTCTACATGACCTGCAATGTTAACTGATATTGATACAATAACATTATCACCTACAATGACATCATGAGCAATATGTACGTAAGACATAAGCAAACAATTTGAACCCACTTTAGTAAAACCTCTATCTTTTGTACCCCTATGTAAAGTACAAAATTCTCTAATTGTGGTATTATTTCCAACTATCATCTTTGATTTTTCACCTTCAAATTTCAAATCCATAGGTAACTCACCTATCACAGCTCCATTAAATATATTACAATTACTACCTATATCTGAAAAATCTTTAATTAAAACATTCGATCCGATTTTTGTATTATCTCCAATTTTCACCCTTCCTTGAATTATTGAAAATGGCCCCACATATACATTTTTACCTATTTTAGCTTTCTTATCTACAATTGCTGTTTCATGAATAGACATTTTAAAAATCCTTATCTTGTATTGTAGCCATGAATTCTGATTCTGAGACAACTTCACCATCAACAATTGCCTGACCTTTTAATTTACATGTACCCATTTTATACGATAATAGTTCTATACAAAAAGTCACTTGATCTCCTGGATAAACCATTTTTTTAAATTTAGCAAAATTAATTCTTGAAAAAACTACCAATTTCTTTTTAGGATCATCAACCATATGCAATAACAAAAAACCTCCCGATTGAGCCATTGCCTCCATTATTAAAACACCTGGCATAATTGGCTTACCAGGAAAATGGCCTTCAAAATAAGGCTCATTGTATGTAACATTTTTAATAGCAGTTACAGACTTATGAGGAATTAGTTCAGTAATTTCATCAATTAATAAAAAAGGGTACCGATGATGTAAGATTTCAAGTATTTGATTAATATCATATTTATATTTTTTATTACTATGATTCAATTTAAACTCCTTTGCTACTTTATTCACGAACTCAACATTAGCCGAATGACCACTTTTATGAGCAATAATATGACCTTTTATAGGTCTTTCCAATAAATATAAATCACCAAGCAAATCTAAAACTTTATGTCTTACGGCTTCATTCTTAAACCTTAAATTTGTATTAGAAATAATACTTTTTTTATCTAAATCTTTTGAATCTAAATTATAAAATTTAGCTATTTTTTCTATCTCAAAATCTTGCAATACCTTATCAACAAATGCTACCCCATTATTCAAATCAACTCCTTTAGCAACTTTAGAATCAATTAAATGTAATAGCTCGGAACTCAAGCAAAAAGTGCGCGCAGGTGCTATCTGTTTATAAAAAACATCTTTATAATTATGACCAGATAAATCAATTGAGTATATTTCATTGGGGATTCCTTGACAACCAGGATAATCAATTATATAAGTTATTTTAAAGCCATTAAATGGCAACCCTATTATGTATATGTCTTTAGATGGATAATTATACTCAATTTTTCTGTTAATTATAATAGGATTGATAGTATAAATTTGTTCTCTAATTCCAACCTCATTAATAAGATCAATATAGCCTTCAGAGCTACCATCAAGAATTGGAGGCTCGCAAGAATCCATTTTAACAATAATATTCGTTATACCTGTAGCATATAGTGAAGCCATTAAGTGCTCAATAGTATGGACTTTAATACTAGCATTACCTATACTTGTTCTTCTATTAGTGGACAATATATTAAAATGATTAGCTCTAATTTTATTATTATTTACATCAAAGATAATCCCTGTATTAATGTTTGAGGGGACTAACTCTAAAGTAACTTTTTCTCCAGAATGTATTCCTTTACCATGAATAAAAACATTATCCTTAATAGTAGACTGTATCACTTAATGCTTTTTCTTAATAAATCAGGAAGCTTACGCAAGGCTATTTCTTCTTTAACACGCTGTTTGTGTATTTTAGCAGGGTTTCCAGAAACAAAAAGACCTTTAGAAAATGATTTTGTTACTAGAGACTTAGCTCCTATTAAACAATTATCACCAATATTTAAATGACCAATTATACCGACTTGTCCACCTATAGATACAAAGTCACCAATAATCGTTGTTCCTGCTATTGCAGTACCTGCAGCAATTAAACAAGATTTTCCAATTCTTACGTTATGAGCTATTTGGACAAGATTATCTATTTTTGTATTATCTCCAATATAAGTATCACCTATAGAGCCTCTATCGATAGAAGTATTACTTCCAATCCAAACATCTCTTCCTATAATCGCCTTACCAATATGAGGAAAATTTAAATTGGTTTTATTATCTTTAACCGTACCAAAACCATTGCTACCTATTACTGCCCCTGATTCAATGATTGAATCCTGACCTATAATAGAATTTGCTTCTAGTACCACATTATTAAATATTTTTACATTATCTCCAATAAACACATCATTGGATATACTACAATTAGAGCCTATACTTACATTTTTTCCAATTTGACAGTTATTAGATATTGACGAAAAATGACCAATAGAAAAACAATCGCCAATAGAACTTTCATTCGATACATTAGCTGAATCGGAAACACCAAATGAACTATCTTTTTTATTAGGAAAAAGATGGTTAATGATTTTTAATAATCCAAGCCTAGGGCTAGAAACTTTTATCAATGATAAATCATCTCTACTAAAATTATTAAATCTCTCACTTACAATTAATGCTGAACACTTTGTAGTATTATAATCTTTCAAATAGCTTTGATTATCTATAAATGAAAGTAATCCTTTAGAGCCTTTATTAATTTGAGAAATTCCCTTAATAAAAACATCTTTACCAATCATTTCTCCTTCAATTATTTCTGCTATTTTTGATAAATAAAGCAATATTACTTATTTAATCCTCAACACTCTCTTTCCTCAACTCCTCTAAAACAAACTCATCCAGTTTATGTGAATCAAGAGCATGAACTATCCCTCCTCTACTAGAATCCAATATATAATCATAACCTTTTTCATTACCAACTTTTTCAATCGCATTTAAAATTCTTTTTTCTATAGGACTTACTAATTGGGCATAATATGTATACAATTCTCCTTCCGGACCCATTTTTTGCATTTGAAACATTTGTATCTGCTCTTGATATTGCATAAGCTCTCTTTCTTTTTCTTTTCTTCTTTCTTCACTCATCAATATACTTTTCTGCTCAAAATCTTTATACAAGCTATCAGCTCTAGCAACCATATCTAAGTATTCAGATTCAAGGCTTCTTTGTTTTTTTTCTAATTCAACTTGAGCTTGCCTTGCATCTTCTAACTGATTAAATATATATTGTGAATCTACCCAACCAATCATAGTATCACACATTGAAAAAGAAACAAGTAACATTAATATTATTATTTTCATTTTATTCTCCATTAATTTATTGGCATTCCAAATACAAAATGATGCTCCCAGCCATGGGCTTCCCCATTATCTATTATAGTTTCATCAAAACCATAACCTACATCATATCCTAAAATTCCAAGCATTGGCATGTGAACTCTAACACCAACACCCAATGATTTTTTTAAATCTGTTGTTTTTAATATATCATAATCTGACCATACATTACCCATATCAGCAAATAAAAAACCATATACAGTAGGATCAGCAGAAAACAATAGTCTAATTTCTAATGAATACTTCATCATTAAGTTCCCACCTCTAGGTCTATAATCATATGGTCCAATTGAATTTTGCTGATAACCTCTAAGCATTTCTCCATAAGACATCCCAGAGCCTCCCATAAAATATCTAGCTGATATAGGTACTATAGACCTCTGGTTTGAAGGCATATCTATAGGCTCTAATGAGCCTGCCTTAAAAACTTGACTCAATACAAGATTTTTATCTGAAAGTGGCCTATAAAATTCCATCTCAAATGTATTTTTAATATAATCATGATCTCCACCTAAAAGTGAACCCGATAGCGTAGAATTCAATTTTATCCGTGATCCTTTTGTAGGGAACTCACTACGATCTCTACTATCTCTACTTATGTTCTGACTTATTGAAACGCCCGATGTTTTAAAAACATATTCATTGTTCGAAAAATCTACATAAGGTTCAATAGATTGCCCCCAGTAACTTGTAATATCTTGCAATGTACTAGAAAAAGACCTATCTCTTGAATAAGAATACGACCATGTTATTTTAAAATATCTATCAGGCCATTTTAATTTTCGACGACCAAACCTCAAAGATAAACGTGAGTTATCTGTATCAAAAGGCCAATAGCTATTTTCATTCTGACCTCTCTCCGAATGAGATATAGACACACCAACAATATTAGGAGTATCAAATAAGGATGGCTCAAAAAAACTAACTGAAAAAGACTCATATTTATTAACATTATTTGAAGAATATGAATTTAGAACACTCTGAGAATTAGAATAATTATTGCCCGATAATCCTCTTTGGTAAGTTAAAGAGACTGTCTGCCCTCTGCCTCTAAAATTAGGAAATTCAAAACCACCGCCTCCTTGAAAACCATATATCTGATTGTAACCCATTGAAAAATTAGCAGTTCCAACGCTCTTTTCAGATACTTCTATCTCTAAATCAATTTTATTATCAGAAATGGGTATTACTCTTGGCTCAACAGTATTAAAAAAGTTAAGTCTCCACAAATCTCCAACACTTTGATACAACTTATTTCTGTCAAATATATCTCCAGGAAAAACATCAAGCTCTCTTCTTATAACATTTTCATAAGTGTTTTTATTGCCTGATATTAAAATCTTATTAATAGTGAAAATCTGGTTCTCATTTAATATGAATTCTATATCTAAAAAACTTTTACCATCGTTAATGATGGGCCTAATAATCGGCTCCAGACTAAAATTTAAAAATCCTTCATTCATATATAGAGATCTAATTGACTCTAATGCATATTGATTAAAAAAACTTTTATCAAACAAATCTCCTTTTTTGATTCCCATAACAGAATATAATGTAGAATCACTTTTGGTTTGATTTCCTTCAAATGATACATTTCTTATATAATACTTATTTCCTTCCTCAATATTTAAATATATATCTATTGATTCATCTGACATTGATACAGAATCACCATTTATCTGAAAATCTTTATAACCTTGATTGTAATAAAATTCTGCTAAAATTAATTTATCTAATTCATAATTGCTTCTACTAAACTTTCCTCTAAACGGCCAATACCATTTCCAAAGCTTCGTATTTTGAAATTGTTTCAAAATTATATTTTTTGAAAAATCTTGATTACCACTAATAGTAATTTTTTTTATTTTTATTTTTTTACCTTCATAAATTTCAAAAACCAACACTTTGGAGTTCGGATCAGAGTCACTATCAACAATTCTATAGCCAACATTCACATTATGATAATTCTTGCTTTTATAATGATCTCTAATAAGGTTTGAACTCTCATAAATATCATTAAAATTAATTATATTTCCTTTTTCAATATCGATTTTCTTTAATAAAGTTTTATCAGAGAAACCTTGATTATTCTCAAAAACTATTTCATTAATAAAATTTGCCTCTTCAACATAAATAGTTAACTTATTACCCATATATTTTTTTTCAATATCAATCTTAACATCTATATATCTTTTTGTATCCCAAAGCTGATTAATTGAATTTTGAATATTAAAATTATTAATATACATACCTTTTTCTAAGCCTGAAATAAACTTAATATTTTCATCGGTAAGGAGGCTATTACCTAAAACTTCTATCTCATCAATCAAAATCATGTCATTCTGAGTAAATGAAACTGTAGCTAACATTATCATTATTAAAAAAATCATTTAATTATTTGTTCGCTAGTTTTACCATAGCGCCTTTCTCTATTACTGTAATCTGATATAGCATTTAAAAAATCTAAATCTGTAAAATCTGGCCAATATTTATCACTAAAATATATTTCAGAATATGCAATCTGCCATAACAAAAAATCGCTCAACCTAGATTCTCCACCCGTTCTGATCAACAGATCCGGGTCTCCAAGCTCAAAATGTTCTAATCTTTTGGAAATTAAATGTTCATCAATATCAGAAATCTGAATTTTATTACTAACAACATCTTGCGATATTTTTTTTAAAGCATTAGTTATCTCATGTCTACTACTATAGCCTAAAGCAATATTTAAATTAAGACTTTTATTATTTTTAGTCTCCTCAATAGTACTATTTATCAATAATTGAATTTCATCAGAAAATTTTGAAATATCACCAGTAAAAAAAACCCTGATATCATTTTCATGAAAATTTCTTAGTTCCTTTTTCAAAGTAATATAAAATAGTTTCATTAGTCCTTGAACTTCTATTTTGGGTCGTTTCCAATTATCTTTAGAGAAAGTAAACAACGTTAAGGTTGTGATATCAATATCCTTAGTTTTTCTTATAATACTCCTAACTGTTTTTACACCCTTTTTATGCCCTTCAAGTCTCGTTTTATTGTTTGTTTTTGCCCAACGACCATTGCCATCCATAATAATTGCGATATGTTTAGGATTATTATTCATGTAAACCCAACCTTTCAATTAAAGTGCTACTAATTTTCGATATTTGCTTACTTGCAATACTATCAGCTGAAGGAGTTAACATAAAAGGATGGCCAGAATCAGTAGAAGCGGCCAAAATCGGCTCTATTGGAATTTCTCCCAAAAGAGGCAACCCCAATCTTCTACTCTCAGATATCCCCCCAGGACCATCAAATATTTTTAAATTAACTTTAAAACTTCCATCTCTATCAATGAATACTGGTTTTTTTAGACCTTTAATATCTAACAGACTATTTTTAAAAATTGAGTTTTGATCTTTGTTCGTTATTTTACCACAAAATGATATATGTGACATATTTTCAATTATTCCCAATATAGGCACATTTACTTTTTTGAACATATCAGACCCTTTCCTTACATCTTCTAATGCTATTTTTTGAGGCGTAGTTATTATTATAACTCCATCAAGATCTATTTTCTGAGATAAAGTAAGTTGTATATCTCCAGTCCCTGGTGGAAGATCTATTATCAATAAATCTAGTTCACCCCAATTCACATTATCAAAAAATTGATTCGTTAGCTTAGCTACCATAGGCCCTCTCCATATTGCAGGAGCATTATCTTGATTTAAAAAACCAAAAGACATTAATTTTAGACCATATTTATCTATTGGAATTAATTTATCTCTAATAATTTCTGGAGTCTGGTTATTTGAAACCATTAAAGGTAAGCTAGGACCATATATGTCCAAATCTAAAAATCCAACTTTATTTTTTTTACCCAATTCTACAGCAAGATTCATTGCCAAAGTAGACTTACCAACTCCACCTTTTGCACTGCCAATGGCAATTATTTTCTTAATTCCGTTTACCCTGGTGGGCTTAAAATCTGAATCTGTTCGGCCTAAACTAATTTTAATTTTAACTTTTTCAATATCTAATTTACTTAAAAGTAAAGATTTCTTAATATCTTCGTCTAGTCTACTTATAATTTTTTTATCATTTGATTTGATAGACAGAACCAATGAAATTAATTGCTCATTAACTCTAATTTCTTTAATAACTCCAAATGAAACTATATCTCTAGAGAACCCAGGATATTTAACAGTCTTCAAAATATCTATTATTGCTTGTTTTTTTATCATAAAATAAAACCTCTTAGAATTGGAGGGATAAAAATTTACTTCAAATACAACTTTATCTTGTAATTTAAGTACTAAAATAATAATAGAACAAAATATTATTATTTTTAATAATGCTCTTTTTTGTTTAATTTGAAGTATGGTTTAATTTAAGAAAGTTTGAGATTTATTTTTTTGGCTTTTATATTTATATTTTTGATACGATTTTTTTTGATACAATTTTATTTTATTATTCTTATAAACTCTTTCCTTATTTAAATCATACTGAAATAGCTACAAATAAAATTTGGAGAAATAATGTCTTCTAACAAAGAGATATTTATAAATTCTTCAGTTGGTGGTAATAGAATAGCAATACTTGAAGACCGTGAACTGGTTGAGTTATTCATAGATACTGCTGACCATAGAAGAATGGTAGGAAACATCTATAAAGGACGCATTCAAAACGTAATCCCAGGAATGCAAGCTGCTTTTATTGATATTGGGTATGAGATAAATGCATTTCTTCCTTTTTCAGAGATTGGAAATTCTGATAATATGAAGAACTTATCATTTGATGATAATGATAAAAAACAAACAAAATCTAGCCGCAAGCAAATTGAAAAAACATTAAAAATTAATGAAGACATACTTGTACAAGTCATAAAAGAACCATTTAGTGGCAAAGGCCCCAGAGTAACAACAGACATATCTATTCCTGGAAGCTTAATGGTTTTAGTACCAAATGAAAATTATATCGGAATATCAAGAAAAATAGCTGATAAATATGAGAAAAGACGTCTTAGGAAAATAGCTGATAACTTCAGGCCTGATAATTTTGGATTAATCATAAGAACAATAGCAGAAGGTATGGATGAAAAAGACATCGAGTCAGACTTTAATCAATTATGGGAAACATGGAAATCCTTAGAATCAAAAATCAACACAAAGAAATCACCTTATGTTGTATATAAAGATTTTGACACATCTGAGCAAGTCGTAAGGGATTTATTTAAACCTGATATATCCAAACTTTACATCGATAATAAAACAATCTATAAAAAAATAAAAAAATATCTTAAAAAAATAAACCACAAAAACATAGATAATGTAAATTTAATTCCTCCTAATAAATATATTTTTGATACCAATAACATCGAACAACAAATAAACAAGTGTTTTAAGAGAAAAGTGTGGATGAAGAGTGGTGCACACCTTTATATAGAACATACTGAAGCAATGTTAGTAATAGATGTAAATAGTGGCAGATATATTGGAAAAAAAGACCACGAAACTAATTCTTTGCAAATAAATCTAGAAGCAAGTAAAGAGGTTGCGAGACAGCTAAGATTAAGAGATATAGGAGGTTTAATAGTAATTGATTTTATTGATCTTCAAGATCAGAAAAACAGAAAAAAAGTTATCTTAGAATTAAAAAAACATTTAAAAAAAGATAGAGCTAAGGTATCTCTAACTGAATTTTCAAATTTTGGTTTACTTGAAATGACTCGGCAAAGAATTCGATTAGATTTAGTGCATACATATAAAGAAGAATGCACTACTTGTAATGGGTCTGGATTAATTTTATCAAAAGAGTCTATGCTTATTAAAATTGAAACCTGGATTAAAAAATTCAAGGTTAAGTTCAGAGACAAAAGATTAATTATATATATGCATCCAAGTGAAGCTAATTATATACTAAAAGAAAAGAAAAGTTTTACAAGGAACTTGATGTTTAAAAATTGGATACTTATTAAAATAAAATCTAACCCTGAATTATCATTAAATAACTTTATTGTATACTCAAAAAAACAAAGAAAAGAAGTAACTAGCGATGTTTAGCTTGCTAAATAACAAATTTTATTTATAAATTCACGGTCTCATTATGAATGTATTAGTTAATATATTAGGCAAACAATATAAGGTATCTAAAGGTGATAAGATTAGAGTTCCCTACATAAACAAAAAAGTAGGAGAAAAAATAATCTTTGATAAAATCTTATTAGTAGACGATGGTAAAAATGTTAAAGTTGGAAACCCTCATCTTGAAAGCTTGAAATTAGAAGCTACTCTAGTAGAACAAAAAAAAGATGACAAGATTTTAGTTTTCAAGTTTAAGCGCCGAAAAGGATATCAGAAGAAAAATGGACACAAACAAAGATTTAGTGTTATTGAAATTTCTAAATTACCTAAAGCCGCCGCTAAAAAAACAACAACTAAAACTACTGCTAAAAAAATAACAACTAAAACTACTGCTAAAAAAATAACAACTAAAACTACTGCTAAAAAAACAACTAAAAAGGGGACTAATTAATGGCTCATAAGAAAGGAATGGGAAGCTCTAAAAATGGTCGTGATAGCAACCCCAACTATTTAGGTGTGAAAAGATCAGATGGCCAAAAAATATTAGCTGGATCTATAATAGTAAGACAACGAGGAACAAAAATCCATCCTGGCAAAAATGTCTCTAAAGGCAAAGATGATACACTTTTTTCTCTAATTGATGGAATTGTTAAATTTGAGAGAAAAGGAAAGCTTAGAAAAAAAGTAAGCGTTTATTCTGCATAAATATTTTCAAAGAATCACTTATAACCATTTATATTTTCATACAATGAAACTGTTTTTTTTTATTTTATTTACTTTCTGTATTGCAATAAGTCAAACAACCAATTTAAGTTCTAATACATCTGAAAAATTTAATATATCTGGTTTCGTTATAAGTGCTAAGACTGGAGAGTCAATTGTAGGAGCAAATGTATTCTTAGATAGCTCTGATTATGGAACTACAACAGATTTAGATGGCTACTTTATATTATTTAATATCCCAAAAGATAATTATAATTTGATAATCAGTTATTTAGGCTATGAGGAAATAAAAAGACCTATATACATAAATGATAATGTAGATTTAAAAATAGAACTTTATCTAAAACCATTATCAATAGATGAAATAAAAGTACTTGGAGACGAAATTGATAGGAAAAAAAACTTTCAAATTAGCAGAGTTAAATTAAACACCTTACAATTACGAAATATCCCACAAATTGCTGAAGCAGATTTATTTAGATCTCTTCAAAGTCTACCTGGTGTTTTAACTCAAAATGATTTCAGTACTGGCCTAGTTATAAGAGGAGGAAATACTGACCAAAACTTGATTCTTCTTGATGGAATAACTGTATATAACCCATCACATGTTGGAGGTGTTTTTTCTAATTTTATACTCGATGCAATTAAAGAAGTAGATTTACAAAAAGGAGGCTATAATGCTGAATATGGAGGTAGACTTTCCTCTGTTTTGAAAGTGACAAGCAGAGAGGGAAATAGTAAAGAGCTATCTGGTTCAACATCAATATCTGCTCTATCTGCACAATTTCTAGCAGAAGCTCCTATTAAAAATGGCGCCTGGATTTTAGCTGGAAGAAGAACATATTTTGACCAATTATTTAAAGGTACTGACTTTTTTTTTCCATATTATTTCTATGATTTACAGGGCCACATATACCAAGATATAAGCAGCAAAAAACGTATATCAGTAAGCTTTTATAAAGGAGAAGACAACCTGAAATGGGATGATGAATTTGGGATAGAAGCAATCTGGGCAAACAATACAGTAAGCATTAATTATAGAGTTTTTCACTCACAACAACTACTAAGTAACTGGATGATTGCAAAAAGCAAATTTAATATTTTTACAGGCTTAGGAAGAAACTCTAGTGAAGGTATTGTTGAAAAAGATTATATTGACGATTTTACATTCAGGAACGATTGGACTCTTTATCTTTCAAATGACAAACACTTTAATTTTGGTATAGAAACTAAAAATCTAAATTTTAATTATGATTCCAGTGATAACGGGGAACAAGTCTTTTACTTAGAACAATCACCTATAGAATCTGCATTATACTCGAAATACAAAATATCAACTCCTAATTTTTTATTACAGCCTGGAATAAGAATTAACCACTTCAGCAACTTAACTAAAAAATGGTATGTAGATCCACGTCTTCAAATTAAATATTTCATTAATGACAGTAGATATTTAAACTTTTCTATTGGTCAATATCATCAATTTATGTCTACTCTACAAGATGACTTTAATCCTTCTGTTATTGATGCTTGGTTTGCTACAGATAATTCCGTAAAACCAGGTTCATCTCAACAAATTACGTTTGGAATAGAAGATTACAGAAAAAATGATATCTATATTCAATGTGAAGTTTATTATAAGAAATTGAACAATATGCTCACATTTGTTAACAAGGCAGCAACTGTAAATCCAGGCACACAATTTCAAAGCTATAACGTACTTGATAGTTTAGTTGATATGTCAAATGGATATTCTTATGGACTTGAAATATTTGCTCAAAAAAAAACAGGTAGATTAAATGGCTGGATAAACTACACCTATTCTATTGCACGTAAAATATTTAATCAGAAAGAATATTATACAAACTGGGACAGATCTCATGTATTTAATTTTTTAGGTAACTATAGATTATCTAAAAAATGGGACTTCAACATAAAGTTTACATACCAAAAAGGGCAACCATATACTCCAATCCTAGGATACTATATTGAAAACTTTCCTCCATCAGAACAAACACAAGAAGTAATACCTGGAGGTAGAAACTCAGTACGGTTTCCTGATTATCACAGATTAGATTTTGGAGCTATAAGACATTATAATTACAGAGGCTATAAAATTGACCTATTTGTACAAGTAATCAACTTATACAATAGAAAAAATCCATTCACTCATGACTATATATTCGGAGACTCTGAAAATGGCGTAGATGATGATGGTGATGGTATAATTGATGAGGATGATGAAGATATTCCTATAAAAAATGAAATTAATGGCTTCCCTTTACTCCCAACAATAGGAGTTAAAATTGATTTTTAAAATTATCAATCTATTATTTTTGCTTTTTATAACTTGTGAAGATTTACCTACCGAAAACATCTCATACAAAAGAAATCCGGTTGTTTTTGGATATATTGATGCTGGTTTCAAAAGAATTGACCCAATATATTTATCATGGTCAAACCCATTTTCAAGTTCTCATATTAATTCTATAGAATATATAGAAAATGCTACTATATCATTATCAACAATTAATAACAATCCAGAATATTCGGGCTCAGATATTACGTTTAATTACATTGGGAATGGTCAATACAATCCTTTGATTCCTGATAATTTACAAATCACTTCTGGAGCTAAGTGGAACCTAGAAATTGTTTTTATCGATATTATATCTGGTGAAGAATATATCCTTAATTCTTCTACAGAAATTCCAGAAGCAATCAATTTAACTTCAACATCATCTAATATAGCATGGAATTGTAATGGACTTCCAATCGATATAAATGAAAATTTTAATCTCTATCAAGAACAAAATACAGTAGAATTAATTCAAGACTGGTTAAACTCTGAAGATTTATCATTTTTAAATGATATTGAGGTTGATGAAATTGTATATAACACAGATGAATGCTATACATCTTCTTTTGCATCAGTTCCGTTTTTTACAATTGATTTAGGAGTAGCTAATGAAAATATCGTAGCTAGATATACTACAATTGCCTTAGAGCCAGACAAGGATATGAACTTAGATGGTATAAACTTACCTTTTGAGGCAGCTATATTTGATACAACTTTATCTGCAAATGCATTTAAAGGACCAATGAATTATTACAATATAGATTATTCTAATTTTCCTGAATTTGACAATATCCCTTATGAGTGGGGATGGTACAGAGAGCCTGTAGACAGAATCAACTTAATTGGAAATGTAATACCTATAATGTGGTTGTTCTTTGATTATTATGGAATTAATATGATGATAGTTCAGCCTGTAGGAGCGGAATATGAACAATATTTTGAAAGTGACCCAGATGAATTTAATTTTCCATATATTCTAAGAAAAACTAATATTCAAAGCAATAAAGGTGAAGCATACGGACTATTTTATTCTACATACTCTGACTTTTTCTTTTTCAATGTATTACCGCCTAGCATCAATCAAGATTAATTCTTCCTAAAATCAAATTAACCATAAGCACAACATCTGAAACATTTAAAGTGTTATCTTGATTTAAATCTCCTGAATTAGAATACTGGTCAGATAAAATTAAATTAACTAGAACAACTATATCTCCTACATTAATATCATTATCATTATTTAAATCTCCAAAAGTATATGACACTTGGCCTAAATATATATTCTCATCTCCTTGTCGATAATCTAAATAATCAAAAGGTATATAAAACATCTCATCATTCGTACCAAGCCCTGGATAAACAGTTACAGGTGGATTATTGGGGTTATCAGGGTTACTAGATTTATTATTATAAGTACATTTTGCATATAAGGTTGAGCCTCCAGGAATTACTAACATATATTCAGGATAATAAAAACTCTGCCAATCAAAATCCCAGTCATCAATTTTTATAATTGGTATATTTTGACCTAAACTAGTTATAGCATAAATTTCCCATGACTCTCCTAATAAATGACAATGAGGGAAAAAACTCGTTAAACTTATATCATTTGGAATAACCAATGTATTTGTAATCGTAGTCTCTATATTTGGAGGCAAAACAAAATCCCAGTCATCAAAAATAAACTGTTTTAATTCTCTATCAACAATCTCATCATTGAAGAAAATATTAACAGATGAACGGTCTATTTGAGGAACTAATGAAGGGGCATAATGAATCTGTACAATTAAATCTGAATTTGCTGGAATTGTCCTACCTATTCCAATTGGATATTTAGCAGTAAAACTTCCTGGAGTATAACCTCCTACAATATCAGTTGATGTATTAAGCCCAAAACCACCATAACATTCATAACCATATTCATCATCTTGTTCATCTAAATAGTCAGCTGAACCACTTTCAACATATGTGACAAGTGCATGATGAACAGCTTCTTTATTTCCAGGCCTAAATTCAATTGCAGAAATTGCTTTATCATTATTAAAATCTAAATCTATAATAAAACATCTATAATCATCTTCAAAATTTCCATCTATAGTATACGATTCCTGCATTATATAATTTGCATCAGGCTCTCCAATCATAGAGTCCTCTGAAAAAATAGGCATAGGAGATTCTAATATAGGATCTCCCTGATAAGCACCAGTATCTATCCAGTCAAGAACTAAATGAACTTCATCTTCTTCCAAATATCTTTCATATAATAACGTACTATAATTACGATTAGGAGGCCATGGAGGCATTGAAGGCTTTCCATGACGAGAGAGATTGCTTGAATTTCCTGATATAGCATATGCAATCGCTTCTTTTTGATTATAAACTTCCGAATAATTTGTCAGTGGTAAATAACCTGCTATTTGATTTGGACGATGGCATGAGGTGCATTTATTATATATTATAGATGATATATGCTCACTATAATTAATAGCAATAGATATATTTAAAAAATGTATAAATACTAAAAAAAACTTCATTTTAAAATTTAATCAAAAATTAGAAATCATAAAATCTATTCTTTCAAAAGAGAAATATTCCTTTTAAGACCTTCATATTTTGTTCTTTTAACAGCACTTTTTTTAAAAATTCTTTTAAAGTCATCCCTATCTATATCCCAATCTTCAATTTTATTTTTTCCCTTGATTTCATCTCGAGCAAAAAACTTAATATCTTGCGTTTCTTCCTCAAACCTAATATTCCAAGGACACACTTCTTGACATATATCGCAACCATAAATCCAATTATCTAACTTTTTTTGATAATCATCAGGAATTTCACCCCTATGTTCAATTGTTAAATATGAAATACATTTTTTTGAATCTAACACATATGGTTCAACGAGTGCATTTGTAGGACAATTATCTAGGCAAGCTGTACACGAGCCACACAAATCTTTTAAAAATGGCTCGCTTGATTCTACTTTTTTATCAATGATTATCTCTGATAAAAAAAGCCATGAACCATAATCTTTTGTTATCAAGCTTGTGTTTTTTCCAATCCAACCTAGACCTGATCTAACAGCCCATTTTTTCTCCATTAATGGAGAGGTATCAACACATACTCTGTAATTAAATTCACCTAAAATCTCTTTCATATATGAAACTATTTCATACAAATATTTCTTAATAACAATATGATAATCATCACCCCAAGCATAGTTAGAAAACTTATACTCATCAGATAAACTTTTTGAACCTCTACCTGTAAAATAATTATATCCAAAAGAAATAATTGTTTTCGCTTCAGGAAAATATTCTAAAACATTTGCTCTTTCCTCTTTTCTTTTTTCAATCCATTTCATTTGACCATGATAATTCTTATCTAGCCAAGAATATAATGAATCTTTATCTTCATCATAAAAAAGTGCTTCGGCAAAACCAACTTTTTGAAATCCTAGAGAGTTTGCTTTATCTATTATTTTTTGATTATATGATACTTTATTCATTTAATTACATTTTTTTAAAAATACCTTTTTGAATCTTCCTGTAAAATTTTATCATTATTATCTAGAGCATCAAGAGAAAGTACAATTTTAAACTCATCTTCAGCTAATTTATAATTTCCCATTGCATAATACGTTCGAGCTAACCAATAATGATGCCTAATTTGATTTGAATCAATCCTAATTGCTTCTTTAAAAAATAAAATAGCACTATCTAGAGATCCTTGCGGAGGAACACCATAAATAATACGAGCCATACTTCTTTCAACCCAAGAAAGATTTGCTAATTCAAAATGCCATCTTCCCATTAAATGATGACACCCATCAAAAGCAGGCTCTAATTCCACAGCTTTCATTCCATACTTCTTAACTTCATAAGAATTAACTATCCTTTGTTGTCCACCTTCTAATTCTCCAATCTTTCCAATAAGTGCAGCATACCAAAAATTAGCATAACCACTCTGAGGATCAACACTAATTGCTTTTTTAGCATATTCAAAACCTTTATAGTAATATGATTTCTGTATTTCTAAATCTAATTCTTGCTCAGCTTTATCTAAATGTGAACGAGCCAATCTAAAGAGAACATCAATATCATTCGGATATTTCTTATATAAACTATTAATTTGAAGGAAGGCTTCATGAGTCAACCTATTGTCATACAGACTATCTACTAAAGAAAAATTATTATTAAAAGAAAAAACTATGCTAATAGAAAGTATCTTTAATAAAAATATATTAATCAAAATATTTCAGAATACATTATTTTAATCTCACGATTCACAAAATCATCATTATCTAAATTGATATCTTTAAAGTTTATCTCGATCAATAAATTCTGTGCAACATTCCAGCGTAATCCAGCATTTAGGAATCCTTTTCCTTTACCTACAACAATGTCATTAATACCCATATCCTGATCAATACTTGTATATTCTTTACCATCGTTTAAAGCTGCATTATATTCTGCCAAGAAAGAAAAACTTCTATTTATTTCTTTATCTAAACCAAAAAATAAATTCCAATCCTCATCATTATCTTTAGTTTCAAATGTATTTCTATTAATTCCTAAATGAAACCCTAAATTACCAAATAAATCCCAATTTTTGCTTAATACTGCATAAACGCCCCATGCCTTTTGTTCGTATCTACTTATTTCTTTATCCTCTTTAATAGCCTCAAAAAGAGGACTTCCACTTTCATCTAGAACTAAGTTGTTACTTTCATCATAAATATAATCGTAGCGTATAATTTTTTCTGCTCTTTGTATAAATGGACCAAAGCCTTGAGTATCCAAACCAATCAAAAATGCAGGTTGTGATTCACTTTCCTCAAATAACCTATATTTTATCTGTACTTCTGGAGTTTCTTTATTTACAATGGGCTTACTTTCACCAATAAAATTTTGTACACCAAAAGACATGCCAATACTAAAATTATCAGTTAGGCCAACTAACAATTTAGGAACCATTCCACCATTTTTCATGAGTAATGTCTCAATTGTAAAAGATCCCCTAGGCAAAGTTCCTGCAGTTGGAATACTAACAAGATCAAGAGGAGGATATGGATGATTTATTTGGGAAATCAAGGAATTCAAAAATAAAGAAAACATAATAATACTTTTATAAAAATTTTTCATTTTAAGCTCCTCTAATTCCAATATTTACTTTCAAGCCAAATATATTTTTGTGTTTTGGGGTCATATTTATTTTTAAACTCTCTGATTTTATTCTGACAATCATCAATATACCAATTTTCACCCACTAATTTTAACTCTTCTTCAAAAAAATTCAAAATACATCCTATTATATTACCATTAGCTTGATAGTAAACTGTTTTAAATAATTGATTAAATTTATTGTAATATTTATTATAAAAAATTCCATTTGAATCAAAATTAACATCATTTTTTTCATTCATTAAAAAACTGAGGAATCTATCATCAGAAATATCAAAAATATAAACTGTTTCTAATACAATACTGTTATCCTTATAATCAACTGTCATTTTAATATTATTATTAACTTTTGTATAATAAAATTTTCTTTGAAAAAAAGATTCATCCGAGTACCAATTAATCTCATTAATAAGTTCATCATCGTTAAAAATTGTATTTAAACCTGGCTCATTATATTTAGAAGATTCTTGATTTAAAATAAACTGATTATAATCATCATAAATTTTTTGATTACTATTATTTAAATCAACCATCTTACTATTCCTCAATTCTTTTAATTCTTTATTATATAGATTAATTTTTTGATTAAAATATCCTCTATACTCGTGATATTGTTTTTTAAACATCCCTGCCTTTGCTTTAAATAATTTAATACTAAAAGAATCATCTTCTGAGAAAAGAATAGGGACAAATTCATTTTGGATACCTGCAGATTCATTGTTTTTAAGAAAGTCAAGATTGACTTCATCTGAATACTCTTGAATTAGTACTTGAAATTGTTTTTCTAAAGACTCTAATTCATTAGTCAAATCTTGATATTTGATATAGTATGTATATGCAATCATTTGATAAAATTTTGCTTTCTCATATTTATTAAATATTTTTCTAGCAATTTTTGGATATTTATCTAACTTGCTTATATCTAAAACCATATCATCTGTCAAATATTTAGATCTAAGTAAATCAAACTCTGAAAAGCCTAAATTTATCAAAAGTCCTAAAGTAAGATAAAAATACAGACTCATCTAATTAATAGTGTGTCTAATTTACTTTTTGTTTGAAATAAAACTGCTTCATTAGTGATGTTTAATATCTTTCCTTTTCCAATTTTGTCTCCTTCTTCAACAATAGCAGTCATATTATTATAGACAACAACAACTTGCTTTTTTCCAGTCAATTCATTTTTCATTAATTCTATAGGTTTAATATTATTTTTTATATCATTAAAAGGAATTGACAATAATATTGGACGATGGTCTGAAATAAGAGTCTCGTACATTTCAAAACCACCAATAAAATCTTCAATAAAAACTGTTTCTATAGAAATAGCTTCTGGTGCAATAAAATCTGAAACCGTTAAAATATGATCAAGAAAACTTATATATGGTTCTTTGGGATATGATGCATTTTTTAAGTCATTATCTATAAAATCTGTAGCAAAATAAAATCTATTATCATTTAAAAATGGTCCAAAACAATGCTCATCTAGATTATCCTTTAAATCATCATTCCAATCACCAAGAACAATAAAGTTTGTATATGAATAGTTTTTAATTTCATTATCTAAGTAATCATAAAGCATTTCTGATGCTTTTATTCTTCTTTGTAGTCCGGAATCACAACATTTCATATGCAAATTAATCAAAGATATCGGAATATCTAATCCTTGATGTGTTAGTAAGAGATCTAGCCTTAAAGGTGGTCGACCTGCAAAATTATAATCATTCTCTGAAAAAGGTTCAACCTGTCTTAAAAGTTTGAACAAATCTTTTTTATATATGTATGCCTGATCAAAAAAAGATGAATTATAAGATACTACATAATCATATTGAGGTAAGTGCATTACTAATTTTTCAAACCATCCTAATTTTTTGATTTCCTGAAAAGCAATAACATCAACATCAATATCATTTATGATCTCTGACATTGCTTTTATTGTTGAATCGCCTGCAGCAGGAAAAAACTCACAGTTCCATGTCATGATCTCAAGATTATTATCTGAACCAAATTTTTGAATATCCCAAACATCATAATTAACTGTTTTTTTAAGGATATTTTTACTTAATCTATTTTCTTTCTCTTTAAATTCAAGTTTACTATATTTTTTTTCAATTGCTAGATTTTTTTGTTCTTTAATCATTTCATACTGAACTAAATCTATATCAAAATCATCTGAAAGCAAAGTCTGACCTACTTTACCATCAACTGCAGTTTCATACCCCTTAAATAACTTGGACTCCTTATCTATTTTAATAGTAAAATGACCGAAACCAGTACCATTACCATAATTTTGAAAAGTATACACATGACTATTGGGATCATACCAAGGAGAGTCATATCCTTTTGAAAAGCCTCCTGAAACAATAATATCAATTCCATTTGCAAACCTACCTAACTCTAGAGCACTAAGATTCATAGAATACGGATCTATTAAATTATTTTTAATTTTATAATCAAATTTATTATACTCTTCTTCTCTATCCCAAGGAACACCCGAGCTAGTTAATAAGATAATAACATCAACTCCCTGACCTTTTAATTCAGGCACCCACTTTTGAAGAGATATAGCTCCATTAACAAACTCAATTCCAAAGATATTAGCTGAAGGAACTAACTCTGGAATCTGCGTATTAACTATCCCTAAGACACCTATTTTAAGTCCATCTATTTCTTTAATAATATAATCTTTTATATTGCTTGATTTTAAAGCACAACCAGTACACTTTAAATTTGACATAATAAATGGAAAATTTGCTTTATCAGCTAATTCATTAAGAACTTCTTGACCTAAGATAAAGTCATACTGGCCTGGAACAAGAGCAGAATAATCCATTGTATTCATCCAATCAATAATGAATTCACCATTACTATACATACCTAGAGGATTACCTTGAAAAAAATTACCTGAATCAAATAACAATAGACTACTAGATTCATTCCTTACGTCAAGACTATATTTATATAAACCCGCTCCACCAACTATATCAGGTGGATGACTAGGATTCATGAATACGGCTTTTTGATCTGAAATCGAACCATGCAAATCATTTGTAGTGATAACATCAATGCTAATATCTTTACTAAAAAGTAAAAACCCCATAATAGTTAAGACACTTACAAAAAATTTCATTATAATTTGTATAATATTGTTGATATGATACTCCAATTGGAATTATGGATATTATCATAATCTGGCCTTACATCTCCACTAACAGGAAAAAGATCACCATACTTATATTTTTGGTATGAGTATTTAAATCCAAAATCAAAAGTAATATTATCGAGAGCTGTTGAAGTACCTAGAGTAAAAGAAGTTACTGGCGCCAATACCTTAAAAGTCGGCTGCTCATAAGAAAGTCCCATTCGTACTATATTTTTATAACTAACATACTCTAAACCTAAATTGAAATTTTTTGAATCTTCAAAATTCTTTGTACTGTATTTTTTCTGAATCATCTCTATAGATAGCAATGTGTATTGTTTATATCCATTTTTATAATTAAATCCTAGCTTATATTTTTCTGGCTTTTCAATATTAATAAAAGAATCTACATATTCTAAATCACTGTTCAAATATATTGGCAATCCTATAGCTGAATCAAAAGTTACCTCACTAGCATTATCAGATCTTATATTTGCACTTGATTCATAGCCTAAAGAAAAATCAGTTTTTCCAGTTTTTAAACCAATCGATATAGATGGAAATAAATCACCATTAAAATTGACCTTTCCGTTTTGAGATGTTTCAATTGCTAGATTTTGAACTGAATCTGCAATTTTAATAACATCCAATCTATAGCTATATGAATCGTCATGAATGTAATTGAGGCTTATTCCTGCACTAAAAAACTCATTTAATCCTAAGGCAAACCCCAATGAACTTAAATTTATATCACCAGAGTGTTCTAAAACATGATACCCTTCAATAGGATCCCTTATTCCAATAATGCCATCTTCAAATGATTCACTCCCTCTAACTTCTTCTTCATAACTATAATCAAGAGAACTTAAAGGACCATGAGATAAGCCTGCACTAAAATTTAAAAAGAATAAACGAGAATTAATGATAGCACCAAAATTATTATACAAATTTGAATTACTATTAGAAACATAGTCTCCTTCTGTAAGAAAATCTCCAAAATAATCTTTAAGATCAATACTTCTTCGTTCTAAAGCTATATCACCCATAAAACTACAATCAAAATAAAAACCTGGTTTAAATTGTGATAATCGAGCAGGATTTCTAAGAATTAGTGCTGAATTATTTGCAGTCATAAAATGTGTTTGGCCCATTGACTGAGACCTTGCAGATATATGACCTAACTGACCACCAACAATCTTATTGAAGAAAGTTTGACAGAAAATTAAATTAAGCATCATAATTGCTATTATAAAAAATCTACAAAACATAATCTATTTGAATCCTATAATCTATATGTTCATTATTTATAATTGGATTTTGAACCCAAGAATAATTACTCATTTGACCTTGATCAATTGTAGTTGATGTAAACTGTTTAGTATTTGATACTTTTAAATTAACTGTCAAATTATTTGAAACCATTAATTTTGATGAAACCCATAAATGCATTGCTCCAGACTGTTCATCAAATACTCTGAAATCACTATCTTCTATATACCATAAAAAACCATCAACATACAGTCCACCAAATTTGATTTTTAAGCCTCTATCAAAATTATGATTAAAGCTAAACCCAATTGACTCATCTGGCGAACCAATATCTCCAACCATAGTTTCTCCCATCATAATATTATCAGTAAGTCTTGGCCTTGGAGAAAACGTTGTATATCCATTTGAATATAATAACTCTACATTACTGTAATTTGATAATCGCAACTGAACTGTTAAACGAGTCTCTCTTGAATAATATGGGCTAGGATGTTCAATATTAAAAGCTCCTCGCGCTTGCCATTTTTGCCTTAATTTGAATCTATAATTAAAAACTGGTCTCCAATCAAAGTTTCCAACAATTCTAAAATATTTTGAGTTATCTGCTTTTCTATTCCATGTATCCCAATTTAAAGTAGTAACTAAAGAGCGACTAACTTGATAGCGCGATGCTACATACAGCCCTTCTTCAGCTTGAGGCTGAGGGTTACCTGAATACAAAAACCCAAAAGAAGGGTCTTCAAGCCAATATGTGTCTTCAAAAATAGTTGTTTTATACCTCTGATAATTTGAAAATGAACGCTGATAGGGATTATCATATTCAAGATCATAATTTCTATACAAGACTAACAAATTAAGATTATTAAATTGCCAAAAAGTATTGAGAACAAAAGCGCTGGGACCTTTACCAAAATTAATCTCATTATTATCTTTAGATAGCTCTCCATACTCACCCTGTATTGCAATATTTTTATATACTGTTGAGAAATTAAACCCAGCAATTCGCCTATATGATAAGGCATCATCCCATAAAGGAGAACTACCCGAAGATGAATACATAGCATCAATTTCAGGATCCGCAGAATTTGTCGCATATAAACCATAATAACAGTCACCTGAATAATTATCACAATCTTCAGGATCAGAGCCAGGATTAGGATCATCTGGCCCTCCTAAAATAGTCTCTACAATTTTTTCCCTTGAAGCATCCAAAACCCTATCATAAAGACTTTCATAAAAAGTAAACCCTATAGATGTAGAAACCGTTGGAAAAAACTGAAAATTACCACCCCATGTAACTTCATTGACAGAAGATAGCATAGATTCATTAACTTTATTTGGATCATTATTTATACCCCAAGGCATTCGAGGTTGCATTGTGATTAAACTACAAAAACTACCATCTTTATTAATAATTGCATCTCTTCCATTTTTAGAATGAAATAGCGTCAATTGCATATTATTAAAGGACATTTTACTAGCAACGCCATTCATAACATATTGACTTGATCTTGATAAATCTGAACTAACTCCTTGAGATCTTTTTGTGAATCCATAACCTGTTCGACGAGGAGAAAAAAAGTCGGTAGTCTCAATAATCACTCCTTGGCCAAAGGAAACATTGAAATTTCCAATAAGCAATTTATCAATAGAAAGTAGCCCTAACAAACTCTTATCCTCAATAGAAGCTGTTACTTTATTAGTAAAAATATTATTTGACTCTCCCATATTCTGATGATAAAGCAATCCAAACTTCAAATCATTCCCATAATTAATATTTAAACGATGTAAAGTTTCAGGATCATTACTTTGAAGTATTAGCTCTGAATTACTTTCTTCATCAGGATTAGTTGTTATTGGCAAAGTTTTGAATAAATTAGAATAACGAAAATTAAAACCCTTGCTACTAGGCTCTTCGAATCTTACAAAATCAAGGATATTTTTATATCCATATCTGCTTAATCCAGGAGAATTCTTTAATTCAAATGTGCCTTTAATTAACCCTCTATCCTTTTGCTTCATAATTCCAACAGCATCGATGGGAGATACATTAGGCAATGCATAAATTTCATCATATGACATATCATTGATATTTTTAGGAGTAAAAAATCTATCTAACCACATATCTGAAAGATTTTCTTGACTACCTTCAGAAGAAAACCAATATTCAAGTTTATATGATGACATTTTTTGATTTTTAACAAAGTCAGATATAGGTAATGGACTAACCTCAACATACTGCTTTAATTTTTTTATATCTAAAGAATTAATATTTTCAGCTTCTAACAACTGGTATATGTTATCAATCTGACCAACATAATCTAAATAATCAATAATAGCTTCCGCTTTATCATTAGATATTGGTAACTTTTTTATATCAGAATTACTTGAATTATTAATATTTATTTTTTCATTAGCTAACACAATATATACTGATAGTATTATAATTAAGAATTTCATTTTATTTTTATACCAAAATGATGAGTCTCACTCATGACATGATGTGTTAATAAAGAATAACCTATTTCTATATTACCAATCTTGTATTCCAATCCAACACCTAAGCGATTAGGATTTGACTGGACTCCTGAAAAGACAGTTATTTTGCTGTCTAGATTATATTCAAAACCTAGTTTTATTTGTCGGCTATTTTTACCTAACAATCTTTCAATAGAAAGGTTAGAATACATATTATCAATTGGCTTATAACCTATGCTAATACAGATCTTTCTAGGCAAGTTCTGAGAATTTATTGATGGAGAATTTATATTTTTAAGATATGCTCCTACCCAATACTTATTTCTTAGGCCACCAAGAACACCAAAATCAAATCCAAAAGCAGAATTATCTTGAGCACCAAAACCATCAATCCCATTACCTGACGCACCGGCAGTTCTTGATTGTTCCCAATGTAAAAGATTTAACCGATAACCAATTGCTAAGCTCGAGTTTCTATCTTTTTGTAAATAAATAGCCTTTGATATAGCTAATGCGCTTTCAGATGATAAAACAATTGAACTATTTTTAGTTGAAAAAGATTGATACGATAACCCAAACTGTCCTATTAAAGGTAATTTATATATCAATCCAAAATGAACAAGAGGTAAATAACTTTGATTAAATAAATTAGACTTTCCTATTGTAACTAAACGTCCATTGTAACCTGCTAAAGATGCTGGATTATAAAAAATACCACTATCACTATGCGGTTTTGACATAACACTACCAACCATACCTGATTGATTTCCAACATATGAATATTCACTAAAAACTTGTGTAAAGGTAATAGAAAAAAAACATAAAATTATATTAATTATTATCATGGTCTAACTCCAACAACTATAGGAGCCATATCTTCTGAGGCCTTTCCTGTTTTAAAATTCATTGCCTCTAGATGCATTACATAAGTACCCGGAGATACTATTTGCCCAAGATGGTCTCTCCCATCCCAGTCAGAACCATAATTATACATATCAACTGTTCCAGCACCTTCAAAATAACGATCCACCAAACTTGTAACAAAGCGACCTGATATATCAAAAACTCTAACTATAACCCTAGAATCACTTTGAAAAGAATAACTATAATCTAGCCTTTCTCCAGAACTTGGAACAAAAGGATAAGGAGCTATATCAAGCTTAGCCTGAATAATTTCAGGATTCAACTGATAATTTCCATCTGTTTGAATCTCATCAAAGTAAGTTATACTTCCATTAATTGCTACATTACCATACCCTGTTTCTGAAGCATCTAATTGAAAGTTGCAATTATATGAACCTAAAAGACCATAAACAACAACATAATATTGAGTTGAATTATAAGGATCTAAATAGTGACTTATATCTTCTTGATAACCGTTATTAGGTTGCGCAGGATCCCAATCCCAAACAGTAACATCAAGCTGATATCCCTCTGAATCTTGAATTGTAAGAATTTTAGGGCCATTAGTGATAACGCTGTAATCAACAATTAAACCAACTGTATATATAAAATTTGATTGATTATCAAGATCCCCATTACAAATATCTGCTCCATATTGGGTATAAACCTCCTGAATTGATATTCCGCATGTACCATCATCTGTATTAGCATTAGGATTATAATTGGGAGCACTAGAATCAGTGCACCCATCTACAATCTCAGGAGTACTTATTACGCTCCAAGTATTTAAGAAATCTTCACTTGTTTCGTTATTACCTGTAATTCCATTTCCTCCACTAGAAACCTCATTTCCTTCTGAACTACTAGATAATCTGACAAATGTTTGACCATCATTATGAGAGGGGTATGGTGTTTGTAATTCAAAACTATTATCTGGAAGATAGCTTCCTACACCAGTTTTGTTAATCGCTGTAGATGAGCCTGCATTACCCCAAATAAAATAGTCAACGTCCATCACATTATCATTGCCCACCATCTTAAACAACATCAACATTTCAGAAGAATCTCCTAATTCTGCTGCTCCACCTATTGTTGAAGCAACTCCTGCAACAGGCGCATCGTTTATTAAATCTCTCATATCGCTTAATATTAAATCTGGATTATATCCATAATAATCAGCAAATGATTGCGTATCACTCATGCCAATAATTAAAGAATCCTGAGATTCTATAGATAACGAATTTGGAAAGCCAACAATAAAATCAAAAATACTATTATTATAGTAATTTACACCTGATGGAAGATTATAATAACCACCACTTCCTGAAGCAGAATCTGTTATATAATAATCAGATAAATCTACAGATTGACTAGTAGGGTTATAAATAGAAATCATCTCTGCTTGATTAGGCTTTACTGTTATGCGATTGAAAACTAGATGATCAACACTTGAAAAGGACAACGATAAACATATGACAAAAGATACGTATCGAAAATTAATCAAAGCTTTAGCCTAAAATTAAATTAATTATTTTTACAATATCTAAAACATCTACCAAACTATCTTGATTTAAATCTCCAAGACAGCTTGATGTAAGTAAGCTTATATTTAAAATATGATTTACGACTAAAACAATGTCGCTTACATCAATCGAACCATCTTCATTTACATCGCCATTTGAAACACATACTTGATAGCATTCAAAATCAAAAACACCCCTAGGATATACTTTAAATTCTCCATAGCTGTATGCAACAACGCCAGACAAGCAGTCATAGCTATCTCCTTGACTTAAAGATGGCCAATCATTACCATTGTAATAATAGTCATCAATCATAAAAGAACCACCATTTAGATCACTCGCTGTCCAGTTGCCAAATTCATCCACAGAATTCAATGTAACCCCACTTAATCCAACAAGCATACTTTCATACTGTTCTCCCGAAGCAGAACACTGGATACCCAAATCAGAAGCGCTTATTTGCAATGGTAAAACTACATTACCAGAGGATATAACATTATAAGAAGTAATATTTTTTATTTCGGTCTGACTATAATATTCATCAATTTCACCAAAAATAGAGACCTCATCCCCAACAATAGGAGTCAAAGAGGCATCATACGCTAGAATGCCACTCCAAGTTAGAATGTTTGAATCTTGCATAAAAAAGCTTCCAGATGGAGAGACATGCGTTATAATGCCACTAATTGCAGCCTCTGTACCATCTAAAGCCGTTTCAAAACAATAAGCGCCTTGATCTTCTGTATACTGAACATCATATATTGACAATCCTCCTACTGTAATAGATACATTATCAAGACTTGAATAATTAAAGTCATTATCAATCACTTGCAGTGAGAACTCTAAAACACCGTACTCATTTGGAGCGGTAAATGTTACAACCTGCTCTTCATAACTACTCAAAGAAACACTGGGACCAGCAGTCTGAGTCCACAAATAACCTACAATACTACCATCATCTGAACCTGTCCCACTTAATGTTACTAAATCTAAATACTCAACCGTTTGATCTGGACCAGCATTTGCAACAGGAATACTAAAATCACACGTACCATCATCAGAATTAGCATCTGGATTATAGTTGCTTGCAGCCGGATCGGTGCACCCATAGACATTAAGGTCATGAGGGTGAAAACCTACATACAACCATGTATCAACATCAAAAACAATCCATTCTGAGCTTTCTGCATTAGTTCCAGCAGAAGTCACCCAATCACCTGAATTTCCTGAAGTAACAGAAGATTTTCGTACCAAGGTATGATCTTTGGTTCCACCTAAAACACCTGCAACACCCCAACCTGAGCTACCAGGGTCTTCAGATACATCACCTACACAATCAAGAACCTGATAATCTGTAGATGTCCCAAAGGCAAGACAATAGGCATCATTACCATTGCTTAAGTATGAATGCGTTTGATCACAAACTGCTTGAATGCTTGAAGACGCACTGGTATGACATATAACAAAAACATCTCCAGGTAAAATTTGAGCATTTGAATCAAAAGTATTCCAATAATCAAACTCACCTAGTACATCTGGACCATTTGAATTGCTTGGGAAAGCATACCCTGATAGATATACTGTTTCTGATGTAGGGTTGTATATTTCTAAAAATTTATTATTTGAACTCCCTTCTGCGTATTCCGAGAAAAACAACGGATTTGAACTGCAGCCCGAACTATCACCATTACACACTCCACAAGCATCTACTACTGCAGCTCCTCCACATTCACCCAAACAATCATCAAAAAGACAACTCCCATCATTGGCTGTTGCCTCAGAATTATAATTACAAGCTAATTCATCAGTACAACCAGGAGTCTGGTTATCTAAAAACCCTGCAAAATTAACTGTCGCTGTTTCTGGAGCAGAAACCTCAACCAAATCTATATAATATGCTGTAGGATCATCACCTGTAGAAGATGTATAAAGTCTAGCCTGAACAACTAAAGCATCTTTTCCATCAGGAATTGTCCATGTATGGCTTAATTGACTCCATCCTGTACCATCTGTGTAATCACTATTACCTCCAGCAGAGCCTTGACTGCTTGTAATATCAGTGCTAGTCACATATCTTCCCCATATCCTAAGCGATGGACTACCATCAGGTACATCATCATATCCAAAAAAGCTTGCAGTCACAATATCTCCAGCGCTTAGGTTTTGTATATATGATAAATATGCTTCAGGGGTACCACTGATTGGAGACTCGCTAACTGAAAGCATATAATCTCCATCGTATGGAGTTACACCATCAGTTGCGCCTACGTTTATAGCATTTGTAAGATTTCCATAAGAACCTAAAATAGTACCACCATCTTCCCAGCTATATGTTTGTGAAAAAACTAAATTAAAAACTGTAATTATGAATATATATACGTATTTATGCAATTAGAAAATCTCCTAAATAATTATTTTATTTGTAAAGGGCATGCCGTTAATTTAAATCAATAAATTCAATATCCAATCAACTTTAAATAAATTTAAATACCATTTAAAATAAATTAAAAAGCCCCACCAAATATTTATGATGGGGCTTTCTTTAATATCACGTAATGTGAACGTTAATTATTTCATCAACATTACTTTTTGTGTAGTCACATTA
>MDTB01011287.1_pt1 | contig 52518 bp, 50 predicted proteins | sample 811161 | NCBI WGS metagenome assembly MDTB01 (sample SAMN05326650, study PRJNA326480) | marine metagenome | isolation source: seawater | place: Mediterranean Sea | collected 2009
CTAAACAACTTTTAGCAAATTATGACTCAGTCCCTCAAAATCTCATTGAGGCGATAGTAAATTCAAACAAAACTAGAAAAGACTTTCTTTCTGAACAAATAATTAAAATAAAGCCAAAAAAAGTAGGAATTTATCTTTTATCTATGAAAAAAGGATCCGATAATTTTAGAGAATCTTCTATTCAAGGAATTATGAAAAGATTAAAAGCTAAAGGGATCAAAATAATAATTTACGAACCGATGTTAAAAAAAGATAAATTTTATAATTCAAAGATAATAAATGATCTAAAAAAATTTAAAAAAGAAAGCGACTTAATACTTGCCAACAGGGTCACAGAAGATATTTTTGATGTAGAAAAAAAAATATTTTCTAGAGATATATTTGGGGTAAATTAACTATTTAGTTAAATTCTTTATTGAAAAATAAATTTTTATATATGAGATAATTGCTATATTGCCCGGGTGGTGGAATTGGTAGACACAAGGGACTTAAAATCCCTCGAAGGCGACTTCGTGCCGGTTCAAGTCCGGCCCCGGGTACCAAAATAGAATAGGAGTTGCTTAAAAGACTATAATAGAAGTTATGAACGAAGTATCTGTTAAAGAAGTTATCCTGTACTTAAAAAAAATATATTTATCAGTACTATTAACCACTTTTGCCTTTTCATCATTGGTAGCTATTTATTCCTTAAATGTTCAAGAAATATATCGTTCAGAAGCTTTACTAAAAATGTCAGAAACTGCTTCAGGAGACGTAAATTTCAGTTCGAGTTTATCCGGGATAGCTCAATTTGCTGGAATTAATTTAGAGGAGGGAAGAAAAAATACAAATAGCCCTGAATATGTGAGCGCAATCCTTTATTCAAGAGATTTTTTTAAGCACATTTTAAAATTTGAAGGATTGGCTGAAGGAGTTTTCGCTCATAATGGGTTTGACGAAAACTCAAAAGAAATAATCTATGACAAGAGCGCATACAATTCAAAAAATAAGAAATGGATAAAACCTGCACCTCCTTTTGAAGAGCTACACAAATCTTTTTTAATGTCTCTATCAATTGAAATAGATAAAAAAACACAATTTATATATTTATCTTATGAAAGTTCCTCGCCTTATTTTGCAAAAAAACTTATAGAAACAATAGTCAAAGAGTTAAACAATATAGAGATGCAAAAAGATAATATTCAAATTAAAAAAGAACTAAACTACCTTCAAGAAATTCAACAAGAAAATAACTTTTCGAGTATCGGTCTTTCAGTTTCGACTCTTATCACTTCATTAATTCAAGATCAAATGCTTTCAAGAGTAAAAGAAGATTACCTTATAGAATATATTGATAAACCAAATATTCCAGATTCAAGAATTTTTCCATTGAGAACTAGAATGGTTTTGCTCACGACAATAGTTGTTTTTCTTTTTGGAATATTCAGTATGATTTTTTTTAATTTTGTGGTGAGAGAGAATCCAAAATGATATTTTTTGAAAATTATTTTTCTGAAATTAGTAAATCGATTAAAAGTGCTAATTTTAATGATCTTGAAAAAGCTTCAAAGATAGTAAATGAGGCTTCAAGTAATAACAAAAAAATTATTATCGTAGGTAATGGAGGAAGTGCAGCAATATCAAGTCATGTTGCAGTCGATTTTACTAAAGCAGCTGGAATAAGAGCCATAAACTTTAATGAAGCAGATTTAATTACTTGTTTTGCAAATGATTATGGATATGAAAATTGGGTATCTGAGGCATTAAAATCATACGCCGATTTTGGAGACGTCATCGTTCTTATCAGTAGCAGTGGAGAATCTATGAATATAATAAATGCGGCTAACACAGCTAGGGATATGAAAAATAAAATTTTAACTTTCTCTGGTTTTTCTTCCTCTAATCCTCTTAGAAGCCTTGGCGATGTAAATTTTTGGATCGATAGTAGAAGCTATAATTATATAGAAATGACTCATCATATTTGGCTAGTAGCCATTTGTGATTACATAATATCAGTTAAATCTTAAGGAAAAGTGAAGGCGCTTCTATTAGCAGCGGGTTTAGGATCTAGACTAAAGCCTCTAACAAATAAATGGCCCAAATGCCTTATGCCTATTAACGGCAAACCTTTGCTTGAAATCTGGTTAGATAGTCTTTTTGAGATAGGAATTAAAGAAATTTTAGTTAATGTGCATCATCACAGCCAAGAAGTGATAGATTTTTTATCTAGAAAAAAATTTGAAAAAAACATTTCATGGGTTTACGAAGCAAATTTACTAGGGACTGCTGGAACATTAATTAAAAATAAAGATTTTTTTGGTGAACATGATATTTTATTAATACACTCTGATAATTTGTGTTTAGCGAATTTAAATTCGTTTATAAATTGCCATAAAAATAAGCCAAAATCTTGTTTGATGACAATGATGACTTTCGAGAGCGAAGATCCTTCCTCGTGTGGAATTGTTGAAATAAATTCCGATAAAATTTGTTTAAAATTTCATGAGAAGGTAGACAACCCTCCATCAAATCTTGCTAACGCAGCAGTCTATATTTTAGACAATAGTCTTTTAAAAAAAATAATTAAGAAAAAATTATCAGATTTCAGTTTAGAAGTTATTCCATCCTTATTAGGTAAAATCTTGACTTGGAAAAATGATAATCTGCATATTGATATTGGAAAAGTAGAGAACTTAATTAGTGCTCAAGATAAAATAAAAAGATGTGAGGAAAATTCCAATAAAAATTTAGATCAATGGCAAAAAAGATTTATAAAAAATGATATTCACACTAGATTAGAAAAAGTAATGTTACAGAGAGATGCTTGAGAAAAAATTTTTAGTCATTGGCTCAAACTCTTTTACGGGATCCCATTTTATAGATTTCTTAATTAAAAAAGATTACCAATGCTTAGGAGTGAGCAGATCAAAAGAGAAACCTGAAGAGTTTTTGGCGTATAAATGGAATAAGGACTATAAAAAAAAATTTAAATTTAAAAAAATAGATCTAAATAAAGATATAGAAAAATTGGTTGAAATAATTTCAAAAGAAAAAATTTCCTATATTGTAAATTTTGCAGCTCAAAGCATGGTTGGTCAAAGCTGGATATATCCCGAAGATTGGTATAAAACAAATTTGGTATCTACAAGTAAATTCTTAAATCGCATAAAAGATCTTGATTTTATAAAAAGTTATGTGAGCGTTACGACTCCAGAGGTTTACGGTTCTACAAAAGGATGGGTCACAGAGAGTTTTAACTTTAATCCTTCAACTCCTTATGCTATTTCAAGGGCAGCACAAGATATGCATCTAAAATCTTTATTTGACAGTTTTTCTTTTCCAGTAAAGTTTACAAGAGCTGCAAATGTATATGGCCCCGGGCAAAGTTTATATCGGATTATTCCTAGAACCTTTTTAGAAGGGTTGGACAAAGGGAAATTGGTCTTAGATGGAGGTGGAGACTCTGAAAGAGTTTTCATCCATGCCCAAGATGTTGCAGACGCAACATTAAAAATTGCTCTGAAAGGCAAAAACGGAAGTACATATCATATTTCAGGAAATATGATTGTATCAATTAAAAAGCTAGTAAAATTAATATGCGAACTCATTGATGTTGACTTTAACGAACTTGTAGAACTAGGACCAGATAGGTTAGGAAAAGATAATTCATATTTTTTAAATTCAAATAAACTTATTACAGAACTTAATTGGAAAGAAAAAATATCCTTAAAAGAAGGATTAGACCAAACTTATTCTTGGGTTAAAGATAACTTTTCTTTTTTAAAAAAGCACCCAAGGGATTACAAGCATAAGAAATGAAAAATATTTTACTAACAGGTGGATGTGGTTTTGTTGGCTCTGTCCTCACTCAAGCTCTTTTAAAAAAAGGATATAGAGTAGTAATTTTAGATAATCAGTGGTTCGGAAATTTTATAAAGCAAAACAAAAATTTATCTTTTTTAAAACATGATATTAGGGATTTATCTAAAGTGCCTTTTAAAGATTTTGACGTAGTAATTCATTTAGCAAACATAGCAAATGATCCAGGTGTAGAATTAAATCCCTCACTTTCGTGGGAAGTAAATGCATTAGCAACCCAACAACTTGCAAATGAATCTATCAAAAATAATATTTCCCAATTTATTTATGCAAGCAGCGGAAGTGTTTATGGAGTGAAAAAAGAGAAGCAGGTTACAGAAGATCTTGATCTTGTTCCTGTCTCTACTTATAACAAAACCAAAATGGTATCTGAAAGAGTTTTACTAAGTTATAAAAATGATATGAAGGTTCACTGCATAAGACCAGCCACAGTATGTGGATGGTCTCCAAGGATGAGATTAGATGTGAGCGTTAATATGTTAACGTGGCAAGCTTTGAAAAATAATAGAATGACTGTATTCGGTGGAAATCAAGTTAGGCCGAACATACATATTGCTGATATGGTAAATGTTTATAATCATTTTCTTGAAAATCCTGACTTAGAGTCAGGATGCTATAACGCCGGATTTGAAAATATTTCTATTCTTTCCATCGCTAAAAAAGTTCAAAAGATAATCCCAACAGCTGAGATTATAATTTCAGAAAGTAACGACCCTAGGTCTTATAGACAAAATTCAGATAAATTAATTAACACAGGATTTTCTCCTAAATATAATATTGATGATGCAATTGAGGAGATAGTTGAGAAATTTAAACAAGGTATTCTAAAAGAAGAAGATCATTGTTACACAGTAAAGTGGATGCAAAGATTAAACTTGGATAAATAAATTTAGAATTTAATGAACTTAGAAAAAAAAATAATAAATATCAAGGCAAAGATTGCTATTGTCGGGTTGGGCTATGTTGGCCTTCCTCTAGCTTATGCTTTTTTAGAAAAAAAATTTCAAGTCATTGGAATAGATCTTGATAAAGATAAAACTATAAAATTATCTAAAGGAATTAATATTTTAAAACACCTTAAGTTAAAAAACCTTAAGAAATATATTAAAGAAAAAAAATTTAAAATAGAAAATGATTTTAAGAAAATAAAAGATGTCGATGTAATAATTTTATGCGTTCCAACTCCTCTTAATAAATTTAGAGAACCAGATCTCTCTTACATTATTAATTCTGCAAAAGAAATTTCTAAATTTTTAAAAAAAAATCAACTTGTTATCCTTGAATCAAGCACTTTTCCAGGAACTACAGATGAAAATTTATCTAATGAGCTTGAAAAGTCTGGCTTAAAAGCAAATATAGATTTTAGTTTATCTTATTCTCCAGAAAGAGAAGATCCAGGAAATAAAGAATTTAACACAGCATCGATTCCAAAAATAATTGGTGCTGACTCATTAAAGAGCAAAAAACTTTCTAAATTACTTTATGAAAGAATTATTGATAAGGTAGTAGTTGTATCAAGTGCTAAAGTAGCTGAAGCAGCAAAATTAACAGAAAATATTTTTAGGTCAGTAAATATAGCTTTGGTAAACGAGTTAAAAGTAATTTACGACCCTATGGGAATTGATGTTTGGGAGGTAATCGAGGCAGCTTCAACAAAACCTTTTGGGTATATGCCATTTTATCCTGGCCCTGGACTCGGTGGACACTGCATACCCATAGATCCCTTTTATTTGACTTATAAGGCAAAGGAATTTGATATTTCAACTAAATTTATAGAGCTTGCAGGCGAAATAAATACAAGCATGCCAACATATGTAGTTGAGAAAGTTATTATTGGTCTGAGTGAATTTTTAAAAAAATCAATAAATTCCTCAAAAATATTAGTTATTGGTCTGGCTTACAAAAGCGATATTGATGATATCAGAGAAAGCCCCGCAGTCGCACTGATAAATCTTCTTATGAAAAAGAGAGCAAATGTTTCTTATCATGATGACTTAATTAAAAATATTCCAAGTCATAAAAAGTATGGAAAATCATCTGGGATGAAAAGTAAAAAACTTACTAAAAAATTTATTTTATCTCAAGACGCCATTCTGATTGTTACTAAACATTCCTCATTAAATTTGAATTTAATAGCCCAAAATTCAAAATTAATAATAGACACAAGAAACGCCATGAAGAATATCAAAACAAAAGCAAAGATTATTAAAGCCTGATATTTATGAGTTTAAGAAATAAGAGAGTTTTTGCTTTAATTCCAGCTAGAAAAGGCTCGAGGGGCATTAAAAATAAGAATCTTCATAAAGTTTTAGGAAAACCACTAATAGATTATACAATTCAAGCAACTTTAAAATCCAAAAACATAGATCAAATTTTTGTTTCCTCTAATTCAATAGAAATTCTGGATCATGTATCAAAATTTAAAGACGTTTCAATTATCAAAAGACCTACGAAGTATTCTACTCACAAAAGTAGCGCGGTTGATGTTGTGAAACATTTTTTAAGTTATATTTCAAAACAAAATATTTTAAAAAAAAATGAAGATTTTTTTATAATCTATTTGCAACCAACTTCTCCTTTAAGAAACGAGAAAATAATAAATAAAAGTTTTAAAGATCTTTCTGAGAGCAAATTAGACTCTTTATTAAGTTTGGTTAAAAATAATCATTCACCTTTTAAGTCATTTTTGATAAATAAAAAAGGAAAAGTTAATTCATTATTTGAGCAGTCTTTATCAAATTCAAATAGGCAAGATCTTCCTCAGACTTTCCGTTCAAATGGTGCAATTTATATTTTCAAAGCTTCAACTTTTAAAAAAACAAATGGGTTTCCTTCTAATAATAGCTTTCCGTTTTTGATGAAACAAACCGACAGTCTCGATATAGATAGTTATCAAGATTTAGATACTTTAGAATTGGAACTAAAAAAAAGAAAAAAATCATAATTAGAATGAATCCATCTATAAACATAGGAACGAGAAAAATAAGTTATCAAGAAAATCCTTTAGTGATTGCAGAAATAGGAATAAATCATAATGGTTCGTTGGAAGTGGCAAAAAAGATGGCTAAAACTGCCATCGAAGCGGGAATAGAAGTTATAAAACACCAAACACATATCGTTGATGATGAGATGTCAAAAGAAGCAGATAAAGAGAAAATTGGTTATATAGGAAAGTCAATTTATCAACTTATGAAAGATTGTGCGCTTAATGATTCTGAAGAATTAGAGTTAAAAAAATATATAACAGATTTAGGTGGAATATTTATAAGCACTCCTTTTTCTAGAGCTGCAGCAGATAGACTAGAAAAATTTGACGTGCCAGCATTTAAAATAGGCTCGGGTGAATGCAACAATTATCCATTGATAGAGCATATTGCTGAATTTGGAAAACCTATAATTTTAAGTACAGGCATGAATACGATTAAATCTATTTCTATTGCTGTAGAAATTTTGAGAAATAAAAAAATTCCTTTTGCGTTACTTCATACAACTAATATATATCCCACCCCTCCAAATTTAGTAAGACTTTCAGCAATGACAGAATTAGAAGATATTTTTCCAGATGCCGTTATAGGACTTTCAGATCATACGACAACTAATCATGCATGTTTCGGAGCAGTAGCAATGGGAGCTTCAATTTTAGAGAGACACTACACTGATTCTATGGATAGAAAAGGACCAGATATCATAAATTCAATGGATCCAAAAGCTGCAAAAGAGCTTGTTGAAGGTTCAAAAATTTTAAAATTGGAAAGGGGGGGCTCTAAAGGTCCAGTTGATGAGGAAAAACCTGTTATAAATTTCGCTTACGCTTCAGTCGTAACTATTAAAGATATAAAGAAAGGAGAAATTTTTTCAAAAGATAACTTATGGGTTAAAAGGCCTGGAACTGGGCCTCTTTATGCATCAGATTTTAAAAGTATCCTAGGTAAAAAAGCTAGCAAAAGTATATCTAAAGATAGTCACTTAAAGAAATCCGATATCATTTAAAATGTCGATTAGAAAAATAGCTTGTGTCACTGGTACTAGAGCAGATTATCCAAGAGTTAGAAGTGTTCTTAAAGAGATTGATTCAAGAAAAGATTTAGAACTAGATATTATAGTAACTGGCTCCCATTTATTAAAAGATTACGGATATTCAGCTCAAGAAATAGTTGATGATGGCTTCACTATAAGCAAAAAAGTAGAAATTTTCCAAGGCGATTTTGATACACCTTTAGGGATGGCTCAAGCCTCCGCAAGATGCACCGATGGTATAGCAAAAGCATTATCAGAAATTAATCCTGACATAGTATTGATAACAGTGGATAGAGTTGAAACTTTAGCAAGTACCACAGCAGCAAGTTTGATGAACTTTCCTATTGCACACATACAAGGAGGAGAAGTTACTGGAACAATAGATGAGTCAATTCGTCATGCGGTTACTAAGTTAAGTCATATCCACTTTCCAGCAACAGAAGATGCTGCGCAGAGAATTATTAATTTGGGAGAAAATAAAAGATACGTATTCAATACAGGCTGTCCCTATATTGATGAGATTATAAAATTATCTCCAGTGGATAAAAAAACTTTGAGTATAAAATATGGATTTGATTTTAATAAAGAATTAATAATTTTCACACAACATGCTGTAACTACAGAATTTGAGGATTCATTAAGACAAGTGGAGATAACTTTGGAAGCTTTAGAAAAATTTCCTGATTTTCAAATTATATGTTTCTTTTCTAACACTGATGCTGGCGGAAAAAAGATAATTGATAGGATCAATCAACAAGAAAACTTCTTAAAAATACCGAATATGCTAAGCACTGATTTTTTAAGTTTGATGCATTATGCTTCTCTTATGATCGGAAATTCTTCAGCAGGAATTAGAGAAGCTCCAAGTTTTAAATTACCGACCATAAATATTGGTTCTAGACAAAATGGAAGATTAAGGGCTAACAACGTAATAGATGTCAATCATAATGTTGATGAAATAGAAAAAGCACTAATAAAAGTTCTTTATGATAATAAGTTTAAAGAATCTTTAATGGATTTAGAAAATCCATATGGAAATGGGCATGCTGCAAAACAAATAGTAGATGTTTTGCAAAATATTGAATTAACTAAAGAGTTAATCCAAAAAGAGATCTGTTATGACATATAGATTTAAAAGAGTTCTTATCACTGGAGGGGCAGGAACTATTGGAATACCTACAGCTAAAGAATTAATTTCAAGAGGTATCAAGGTTGTTGTATTTGATTTAAATGAACAGTTAGAAAGACTTGAGCCATTTTTAGATAAAAAGGTAGAAAAATTTTCAGGCTCTATATTAGATTCTGCATCTTTAAGAGACGCAATGACCGACTGCGACGGAGTTATTCACCTAGCAGCTCATCTCGGGGTTCAAAGGACAGAAAGAAACAGATTGAGATGTCTAGATATTAATATATCTGGTACTCAAAAAGTGTTAGATGCATGTGTAATGAACGGCAAAATAAAAAAAATTATTTTTGCTTCCTCTTCTGAGGTATACGGGGAACCATTGGAAAATCCCATAGATGAAAATGCCATTACTCAGGGAAAAACTGTTTACGCAATATCTAAACTTGCTGGTGAAGAACTTATAAAAGCTTATAATTCTGAATTTCCAGAGTTAAATTTTTCGATATTGAGATACTTCAATGCATACGGTCCTCATCAAGTAAGCCAATTCGTAATTTCAAGATTTATTCATAGAGTTATGATGGATAAACCACCAATTATTTTTGGAGACGGCAGTCAAAAAAGATCTTATAACTTCTCGTCTGATACAGCCCGAGGAACAGTAGATTCCATTCTTTCTAAAAAGACTGATGGGATGACCCTTAACCTTGGGAATAGTAATGAACCAATTTCTTTAATAGAGCTAGGTAACAAAATCATTAAAATTGCTGGGAAAGAAAGTTCATTAAAGGTGGAAATTAAAAATTCTTTCAAAGATAGCGATAGAAATAGTGAGAGAGAAATTTTTCAAAGATACTGCAGCACAGAACTAGCAAAATCTCTGATTAATTATAAATCTAAAATATCTCTAGATGCGGGTATCAAAAAGATTATAGAAATAGGAGCTTTTGAAGATACATGGGCAAGTTCAGAGAAAAAATATTTATTGGATTAAGGCTATAAAAATGAATCTTTTTGAGTTACAAAAATTAATGTTAAGAATAAGAATGATTGAAGAATCCATTGCAGAAAAATATTCTGAGCAAAAAATGAGATGCCCAACACATTTGTCTATCGGGCAGGAAGCAATTTCTGTAGGTGTTTGTTCAAATTTATCAAATAAGGACTTAGTTTTGAGCACACACAGAGCACATGCTCATTACCTTGCAAAAGGTGGAAATTTGAAATCTATGTTAGCTGAGATTTATGGAAAAAAAACTGGTTGTTCAAAAGGCATGGGTGGATCAATGCATTTAATCGATAAGTCAGTTGGTTTTATGGGAAGTACAGCAATTGTCGGAAACACCATTCCTGTTGCGGTAGGGATGGCTTATTCTATGAAATTAAAAAACAATGATTGTATTAGTTGTGTTTTCTTTGGAGACGGCGCAACTGAAGAGGGTGTATTTTTTGAATCTATCAATTTCGCAATAATACACTCTCTTCCAATCATTTTTATATGTGAAAATAACTTTTATTCTGTTTATTCTGGTTTAGAAGTAAGACAGCCCAAAGGAAGAAAAATTTTTAAGATGACCAGTTCTTTAGGTATTGAATCTACTCATGGAGACGGTAATGATGTTTTGGATGTTCATAAGAAAACTAAATCAGCAAGACAAAAAATTTCTGAAGGAAAAGGTCCTCAATTTTTAGAATTTGAAACTTATAGATGGCGAGAACATTGCGGGCCAAATTATGATAATCATATTGGATACAGAGAAGAAGAGGAGTTTTTAGAGTGGCAAAAAAAAGATCCTCTTAAAGATTTTTATAACTCTACAACTAAAGAAAATTTAATAAAAATAAAAGATGAACTTTACCGTGAAATAAATTCTGCACATACCTTTGCAGAAAAATCAGATTTTCCAGATATAAAAGATTTTAATAAAAGCTTGTAATAAAAATGAGAGAAATTACTTATGCAGAAGCCATAAACGAAGCAATGGTTATATCTATGAGTTTAAGTAAAAAAGTTATTACTTTTGGTTTGGGAGTTCCAGACCCTCTTGGCGTTTTTGGAACAACTCTCGGTCTTCAAGAGAAATTTGGGAAAGAAAGAGCTTTTGACACGCCCACCTCGGAAAATGCAATGACTGGCATTGGAATTGGCCTGTCTTTAAATGGATTTATACCTGTAATGGTTCATCAGAGAGTAGATTTTTTCATGTTAGCTATGGATCAATTAATAAATAATGCAGCTAAGTGGAAATTTATGTTTGGAGGTAAATCAAGTGTGCCAATCACTATAAGATTAATAGTAGGTCATGGCTGGGGTCAAGGACCGACTCATTCTCAAAATTTACAATCAATATTTTCTCATATTCCTGGATTGAAAGTTGTAATGCCAACTTCTGCATACGATGCAAAGGGCTTATTATTGGAAAGTATTTTTGATAACGATCCCGTTATCTTTTTAGAACATAGATGGTTGCATGGTTTAAAAAGTGAGGTACCTGAGGGAGACTATAGAGTGCAAATTGGAAAAGCTAATATTCTTACTACAGGAAACCAAATTACTGTAGTATCTTTATCTTACATAACCATCGAAGCTCTTCGAGCAGTTAAACAATTACAATCTGAAGGTATTTCTTGTGAATTAATTGATTTAAGGTCTACTTCTCCTATAGATTGGAAAAAAATTAAATCTTCAATAAAAAAAACAAGAAAATTATTGGTTTTAGATACTGCTTCAGAAAGTTTTTCTGTTTCTAGTGAAATTATTTCTAGAGCATCCATGGAATGTCATGATTATCTAGACAGAGCTCCAGATAAAATTGCTTTAAAAGATGCGCCTTCACCTACAAGCTTTGGTTTAACTTCTGAATATTATTATGGAGCTAAAGAGATTTATATCAAAATTAATGAAATATTTAATAAAAAAGTAGATAATGAAAAAGAGTCATTTTCTAAAGAAACACCTCACGATGTACCTGGAGATTGGTTTAAAGGACCATTTTAAAATTAAAATGTAATGCATAACATTGATCTTTCAAATATTGTAAAAAAAAATCAAGTTGAATGTCCTTGTTGTAGTTCCCCTACAGAAGTTGTGTTTGAACTTCCTAACTACCCAATCACAGAGCTTTATCGCTCAATCGACGATAATAATAAACCTTACGGTTTTATAAATCAGTCAGCGAGGTTTTGTTCAAACTGTTCGCATTTTTTTCTTGAAAAAATTCTTGATCCTGATGTAATTTATAGCGATGAAAATTACATTACATCAACTGTTTCAAGCAAGGGAGCAACAGTTTGTTTAGATGAATTCTATGAATTTATATGCTCAAACTCAGACAAAAAAGAATTTATTGAAAAAAATATTATAGACATTGGAGGAAATGATTCATATTTTTTAAAAAAATTCATAAACAATTCAAATAAACTTATTAATATTGACCCGCATGCTTCTTCAGATTCTAATGAGATAGAACTTAAAAATTCTTTTTTTGAGTTTTTAGATTTTAAAGAGTTTAAAACTAAAGAAAAATGTATTTTTGTTTCAAGCCATACGTTTGAACATTTAGAAAATCCTGTATCTGTTCTCATCAATCTTTCGAAAATTATAAAGAAAGAAGATGAGCTTTATCTTCAATTTCCTTCAATAGAAAAGTTAGTCGAATTTTCAAGGTACGATCAAATTTGTCATCAACACATTAATCTTTTCTCTATAAATTCTGTATCAAGTGTTTTAGAAAAAGAAGGATTATTTTTAAATGCTTATGAATTTGATACATTCCATTTTGGAACTATAAGACTAAAATTTTCAAGAAATAAAAATCTAGAAATAGATAGAAATTTATTAGATTTGATAAGTCTTAAAAATTCTTATAAATATTTTGAGACTTTTTATAAGACTTTAAATTCTCTAATAGGAGATAAATTTATTGATGGACAAGGTTTTGGAGCAGGATTAATGGTTCCTACCTTGAGTTATCATCTTCCATGTATTGATAAATTACATAGAATTATTGATGAAAATCCAGATAGAATAGGCAAAAAATTTATAAATCTTGCTCCAAAAATTTTGGGTCCAGAATCCTTTGATTTGAGTGAACCAATTCTTATAACTTCAATAAGCACGAAGGCAGCCGCAAGAGCTATTTTTTTAAAACTTGATAAACTTGGTTTTAAAGATATCTGTTTACCCTTAATTTCAACTTAAAATGGATTTAAAAATTAAAAATAAATTAGCTTTAGTAACTGGAGGAGCTAACGGTATTGGAGAAGAAATCTCTTTAGAATTAGCCAAAGCTGGTGTCGATCTTCTCGTTACATCTAGAACAAAATCGCCAATCTTAAATTTAAAGAAAAAATTAAAAAAATTTAAAGTAGAAATTAAAGGAATTGAAGTAGATTTCTTAAAAAAAGGCTGGGAAAAAAGTTTTTTTAATAAAATTAAATCATACAATATAGATATATTAGTAAATAATGCTGGCCATAATTTAAATATAACAGATCCTTATTGCTCAAAAAAAGACTGGAACAAAGTTTTAGACTTGAATTTTTTCGCCCCTGTCCAAATTTGTAATAATTTAATTCCGGGGATGAAAAAAAACGGTTGGGGAAGAATTGTAAATATAACTTCGTGTGCCGGCCTGGAAAATATGGGCCCGATAACCTATGGAATAGCAAAATCTTCCCTCACTACATATACAAGAACGATGGGGAGAATTTTGGCAACTGAAGGAGGACAAGTAGTTATGTCAGCAGTTTTCCCAGGCGTTGTTTTGACTGAAGGAGGACATTGGGAAAAAGTCTTGAAAGATGACCCCAAAAGAGCTCAGGATTATTTAAAAGAAAGATGCCCTTTAGGGAGATTTGGAGAACCTTCAGAAATTGCTCCAGTGGTAGCTTTTTATTGTTCTCAACACGCCTCATTTTCTCACGGAGCTATCATTCCGGCTGACGCAGGCCAAGCTAGAAGCTACATGTATCATAACTATTTATAGGAAATGAATAATTTCTCAAAAGCCTCTGAGGAGTTAGAGGGCCAAAAAATGTTTCAAATATTAGCCCAATGTAAAGAGTTAGAAAAACAGGGTAAAGAAATAATTCACTTTGAAATTGGAGATCCTGATTTTGATACGCCGAAGAATGTTGTTGAAAAATGTGTGAATGAAATAAGATCAGGAAATACACACTATTCTAGTTCTGCAGGTTTGGAAAGCTTTCGAGAAATGGCTTCTGAAAGAACACTAAAATCAAGAGGTTTTAAACCATCATTAGATCAAATATTAGTAACTCAAGGGGCGAATATTCAAATTTACTATGCGCTAGCATGTATTGCAGACGCAGGGGATGAAATAATTACAATTGATCCTTGTTTTGTGTCTTATAGATCTATTTTTAAATTTTTAGGTTTAAAAGGAGTTTTCGTTAAATTAAAAGAAAGAAATAAATTTAGGCTTAATCCCAAAGATCTGGAAAAAGCCATTACCAAAAAAACTAAAGCAATTCTAATAAATTCTCCTAATAATCCCACTGGTTCTTTAATGACACAAAAGGAAATTAAAGAAGTTTACGAAATATCAAAAAAAAATGATTTATGGCTTATTAGCGACGAAGTTTATGGAAGAATAGTTTATTCAGACAATAATATAAAATTTTCTTCTCCTTCGGTTTTTGATAAATGTCTCGAGAGAACAGTAATAATTCATTCTTTCAGTAAATCTTACGCAATGACAGGTTGGCGAATTGGTGCGGTAACTGGACCAAAAGAATTAATTAAAAGAATGGCATTATTATTAGAAACAATTGCTTCATGTGTAAGCCCATTTATTCAATCAGCAGCTGAAGAAGCTATATCTGGGGATCAAACCTATATTGATGAAATGTTAGACACCTTTAGAGATAGAAGAGATTTAATGCACAAGCTTATCAATGAGTTAAATTTAATATCTTCTGTGAAGCCTGAAGGTGCTTTTTATACTTTTGTAAATGTCAAAAAAACTGGACTTAGCGATATAGAGTTCTCTGAAAGACTTTTATCGGAACAGGGCGTAGCTACTTGTCCGGGAAGTTTTTTTGGAGAGGGAGGAAAGGGGTATGTCAGATTTTGCTTTGCAACTAATGAAAAAAATATTAGAAAAGGAATAAAAAGAGTAGGAAATTTTATTAAAGGCATAAAAATATAACCATGAAATTTACGGACGTTATTGCTAATTTTTTAAATAAAAATGGAATAAAGTCTGCTTTTGGCTTGCAAGGAGGAGCAGTAGTTCATATTTTCGATTCTTTAGAAAAAGCGGGATTAAATGTAACTTATTGTCATCATGAAGAATCGGTTGCTCTAGCGGCTGTCGCTAATTCAAAAGTAACAGAAAAGCCAGGTTGTGCTGTTGTTACTTCTGGCCCCGGATGTACTAATGCTATCACAGGCTTACTGGCTGCCTGGCAAGATTCAATACCTTGTATCTTTATTTCAGGACAAGTTCGATCTTCACATATGTCATATGGAAAAAAAATCAGACAGCTAGGAACTCAAGAAGTTCCAATCATAGATATAGTCAAACCTATTACAAAGTTTGCAAAGGTTATAGATTCTAAAGAAAATATTCTGGAAATTTTAGAAGAAGCTTTAATAGAGGCTGTTTCCGGAAGACCAGGACCTGTTTGGTTAGATATTCCATTAGACTTTCAATGGGAAGAGGTGGAATTAAGCGAAAATGAAATAAAAAAAATAAAAAAACAATCAATCGCAAAAGAAAATTCTGAGGAAAAAATTTCTAAATTTAAAGAAATGTTATCTTCATCAAAGAGACCTCTGTTTGTATTAGGCTATGGATTGAGACTATCAGGCGCACTAGATCGATATAAATCATTTCTCAAAAAAAAGAATTATAGCTTTGTAACAACCTGGACTGCAGCAGATTTTTTTCCTTCAGATGAAAATAAAAATTTAGGGATTATTGGTATGAGAGGTCAAAAAGGAGCTAACAAAGCTATTTTTGATGCAGATCTATTAATTTGTTTAGGAACTCATCTAGCCATTCCTCATACAACTACATTGCTGGAAACATTTGCAACTGATTCAAAAAAAATAATTGTTAATATAGATGCAGATCAACTAGATAACCTAAACATCAACTTTGATCTTAAAATATTATCAGATTTAAACTACTTTATAGATAACATTGAAAAAATTGATATACCTGATTCTCCTAACAGCATTTTTGAAGAAGTTAAAAAATTGAATTGGTATGAACCAAAAGAAAATTTAAGACCTAATCCGAATACTTTTTTTAAGTTGCTATCTTCAAAATCTCCCGATTCTTCAGCTTTCATTGTGGATGGAGGAGGAACAGCTCTCTATGCTGGATTTCAAAGTGTATTCATAAAGAAAAATCAGAGAATTATTTGTTCATCTGCAATATCCGCAATGGGGACAGGATTAGCGGAGGTAATTGGCGTACATAACGCACAAAAATTTAAATCTTTATTTTGTATTATTGGGGACGGAAGCTTTCTAATGAATATTCAAGACCTTCAGACAATAAAATCACAAAAAATTCCAGTTATTATTTCAGTAATTAATAATAACGGTTACCTTGCAATTAGACATACCCAGTCAGAGTTTCTTTCAGGTCGCTTATATGGAACACATCCCGATTGGTCGTTACAGATGCCGTCAATAGAAAAACTATCACGTGGCTTTGATATTCCTTTTTTTAAAATAAATAAAAAAGAAGATACTATTCAAATTGTTGATACATTGTTAAAGTTTAGTGGTCCGGTTATTTGTGAAGTTGTTACAGATGAAGATGTATCAGAGTTATTTAAACAAGGCTATAAAGCAAACAATGATGGAACCTTCTCTCCTCTACCTCTTAGTGAAATGCAACCATAAAAATTTATGAAAGAAATAAATCTTTTAAGAGATTATCCAGTATCAAAAAGGCCAATCGAAGAAAGGGGCGAGCAGATAACAGAAAAAGAAAGATCAATTGCTAGGAAGTTTGATAAAGAATATTTTGATGGGGATAGGCTTACTGGATATGGAGGTTATCAGTACCATCCAAAGTTTTGGACGGAAACAGTAAAGAATTTTTGTAGCTTTTATGATTTATCAAATAGTTCTAAAATTTTGGATATTGGTTGCGCTAAGGGCTTTATGATGTACGATTTGTCACTTCTTCTTCCAGATGCTGAAATTAAAGGAATTGACATATCCGCTTATGCGAAAAAAAATTCAAAAATTGAAATAAAAGAAAATATTATTTTAGGAAATGCAAACAACCTTCCTTTTGAAGACGATTATTTTGATTTAGTAATTGCAATAAATACTCTCCATAATTTGCCAATTATCGACTGCAAGCAAGCATTTAGAGAGGTGAGTAGAGTCTCAAAAAAAAATGCCTTTGTGATGAATGACGCTTGGAGAGACGAAAAAGGAAAAGAATCAATGTTAAAATGGAATTTGACAGCATTAACATATATGAGTTGTAAAGATTGGGAAGCTTTATTTAAAGAAGTGAAATATAAAGGAGATTATTATTGGTTTTTTGCCGAATAATTATATATTTAATCCAATCTTAAAATTATAAAATGCAAATCATAGATGCCGCAGTTTTAGAAGAATTAAACAAACCTCTAAAAATAAAAAAAATTAAATCTAAATCTTTAAAAAAAGGAGAAATTTTAGTAAAAATTTTTTACAGTGGTATGTGTAGAAGTCAGATAATGGAAGTAACTGGCAAAAGAGGAATCGATCCATGGCTGCCTCACACATTAGGTCATGAAGCTTCTGGCATTGTAATAGACAAACATAAAAGTGTAAAAAAATTCAAGAAGGGTGACGAAATTATTCTTACCTGGATTAAGTCATCAGGATTAGAAGCAAAAAATATTACTTTAAATGGCGATAAAGGAGAAATTAATGCAGGCCCCGTAACGACTTTCTCAAACTATTCTGTTATTTCTGAAAATAGGGCTGTGATTAAACCAAAATCTATTTCTTTCCAGCAGGCGATGTTGTTCGGATGTGCAATTCCCACTGGCGCCGGGATTATTTTAAATCAAGTAAAGCCCAAGCAAAAAGATAGTTTATTAATTATTGGATTAGGTGGAATAGGTTTGGCGGCCTTAATAACGGCCATTGCTTTAAAAATAAAAAAGATATCTGTGATAGATGTTAATAAATCAAAATTAAAATATGCAAAAAGTATTGGCGCTATCGAGGCATATGATGCAAGTTCTAAAAACCTTTTAAAAAAAGTTTTTTTAGATAACAAATCTGGATTCGATTTTTGTGTTGAATCAGCGGGTTTAACAGAAACTATAGAAATGGGTTTCAATCTTATAAATAAAGATAAAGGGCAGATATTTTTTGCTTCTCACCCACCTAACAATGAAAAAATTTCACTTTCTCCTCACGAATTAATATCTGGAAAAAAAATATTTGGTTCGTGGGGTGGTGAAGTTGATCCTGATAGAGATATACCTAAATTATGGAAGTTAATTAAAAAATCAAAAATAGATCTTAACAGCCTTATAGAAAAAGAATATTGTCTGAATGATATCAATAAAGCAATGGGAGATTTAAAAAAAGGTAAAGTTTTTAGACCTTTAATTAAAATGAGCCATTAAAGATGAAAAAGGAAAAGAAAATATTAGTTACAGGAAATTTTAACATTTTACATCCAGGACATTTAAGGCTATTAAAATTTGCCAAAGGCCTTGGAGACAAATTAATTGTCGGAGTAAATAGTGACAAACTAGATAAAAAAGGGATTCATGTTTCAGGAGAGATGAGATTGGAAAATGTTAAGTCCAATATTTGGGTTGATGAAGCTTTCATGATCGATGAACCTGTTGATACTCTAATTAAAAAACTTAAACCCAATTTTGTCGTAAAGGGAAAAGAGTATGAGGGTAAAGAAAATCCAGAATTAGAAGCGCTGAGTAATATTGGCGGACGGCTAATATTTAGTTCCGGAGATGTAAATTTTTCTTCAACTGACCTGATTGCAAAAGATTTATTAAACCAACAGAATTTTTCCCTTAATTATCCGAAAGAATATATTCAAAGACATAAATTAAAAAATAAAAATCTAAGAAATATATTAAAAAGTTTTAAAAACAAAAAAATATGCGTAATTGGAGATTTAATTATTGATGAGTACATTAATTGCGATCCTTTAGGCATGAGTCAAGAAGATCCGACATTAGTAGTTACTCCTGTAGAAAGTAAGAAATTTATAGGAGGTGCAGGAATAGTAGCCAGTCATGCAGCTTCTTTAGGAGCCAAAACCTCCATTATTTCGATCACAGGAAAAGACTCTACAGCTGAATTTGCAAAAAAGAGATTAAAAGAGATGAATGTCAAATCTTTCTTATTCGAAGATTTAAGCAGACCAACTACTCTTAAGCAAAGATTCAGATCTAAGGAACAGTCGCTTTTGAGGGTTAGTCATCTTCACCAGTCTGGTATAAGTTCAATTTTACAAAATAAGATTTATAAAAAAGTTTTTTCTTTACTTAAAGATATAGACGTCCTGATTTTTTCGGATTTTAATTATGGATCGTTACCTCAAAGCTTGGTTGATAAAATAATAGCTTCTTTAAAAGGCAAAAAAATAATTACTGCTGCAGATAGTCAGTCTTCATCTCAAATTGGAGATATTAGTAGGTTTAAAGATATGGATTTTATTTTTCCTACTGAACATGAAGCTAGATTAAGTATGCGAAATAAAGATGATGGATTAGTAGTTCTTGCTGAAAAATTAAGCAAGTTATCTAGGGTAAAAAATATAATCTTGAAATTAGGCTCAGAGGGAATCTTATTGCACTTAGAACAAAATCAAAACAGTAAAATTAAAACTGATAGATTAGGGGCTCTAAATAATTATTCTAAAGATGTAGCTGGAGCAGGAGATTCTATGCTGGTAACAACCGTTCTTTCTTATGCATCAGGAGCTTCTATTTGGGAATCAGCATACCTTGGAAGCTTAGCTGCTGCAATTCAAGTAGGCAGAGTTGGAAATATTCCTTTGCTACAAGAAGAGTTTCTGAATAAGCTATAAAGCTAAATGTTTTCTCTTTTATATAAGTTTTTTGATTTTCTAGGGAAAAAAAATAATCTTCTTTTATTGTCTCCTTCTTATAGAAGTTTTGGAGATAAAACTGAACAAATATATTTTGGCCTTCTTCATTGTCAAAATTACAATAAAAAATTAATTTTAATTAAACCTTTTTCAAGATTTTTTTTTAAAAAAATTTCTATTTCTAATAGCTCTATTTACAAATTGGAACATGAATTGATTAAGAAGCCTTCTTTTCTTATTGATTTTATATTGTCCTTGATTGTGACGTTGATAGGGTCTTATTATTTTATTTATATTAAAAGTATTAATTTATATAAAAAAATCTTTAATTTAAGAGATTCAGAGAAATCAAGAATAAACCTCAGTTATGCAGCTACACCAAAATTTGGCAGATCGCTATTATATGAATACTTTGATGGAGGAAAATTTAACGAATCCGAATTGCGAGAATTAGAAACATCTTTTAAAAGCCCAACGATGCCTAAAAAATTAATAATAAAAGCAGAAGAGTTCCTTAAAAAAAATACACCCAATGCTCTAAATAAAAGATGGATAGTAATGCATATTTTAGATAATACAAAAACAAACTATGCAAGAGGAGCGAATATCAAAAACTATAAATTAGGTCTTAAATACTTAATATCTGAGGGTTTTCATATTTTCAGGATTGGAGATGCTAATATGCCTAGTATAAATTTAGATGGGCTGTCTGACTTAACATCTATTAATCATGAGGATTACATAGATTTATATCTGCTTGAAAATGCATATTTGTATATTGGAAATCAGTCAGGGCCGGCATTCACTCCGCATTTATTTAGAAGAAATTCTTTGATAACGAACGGTACAGATTGGAGTACAGCTATACCAAGAAAAAAAGACAATTTTTTTATTTTGAAGAATTTTTATAATAAAAAAAATAATAAAAGGATTCCCTTAAAAGAGATTTTTAAAAAAGAATTTAATTTTCAAGTGAATAGTGATGATATTAGTAAAAGAGATATATACCTCAAGGAAAACTCAGCAGAAGATTTACTTAATTCCTTTAAAGATTATTTGAACTTTATCAAGGGAGAAAAAATTTTTTCTGCAGATCAATTAAGCAAAAGCGAAATAAGAAAAGAGTGGATAAATAATTTTTTAGTATCAAAAGAAGATCTAAAGATTAATTATTCTGCAACAAATTATGAAGAATATTTAAGAAAAAGATCAATTGTTTTGTCTTCTGCAGAAGGTAAACTGGCTCCCTCATTTGTAGAAAAATATTGGAATTAATGACTTTTTTAAAAATAATCAGACTTATAGAGCCGAAACAACTTAATAAATTTTTTTTTCTTAACTTTCTATTTATTCTCTTAGGCTTTGTAGAAATAGTTGGAATTAGTTCTATTATTCCTTTCTTAAATAGTATTAGTTACAACGATATAGAGCAAAGCGATGAAATAACTAAATTTTTTTATAATCTCGTAAATCCAAATTCATATCGAGATTTCTTATTGATAACTGGTTCATTTGTTTTTATATTTTTAATCTTTTCAAATTTACTAAGATCATACGTTCTTTGGTTCACTTCTTATTTCGTATGGGAAAATCAAGCAACAATGTCATTAAGGCTTTTAGGATATTTATTAGATAGGCCTTACGAAGTATTTATAAAAGAAAATTCCTCAGATGCTTCAAAGGATATTTTGGTGGAAACCCAAAATTTTGTTGTTGGATTATTATGGCCTCTTTTAACAATTATTTCTCAATTAGTAGTTTGCATATCTATATTGATAGCTTTGTTTTTATTTAATCCGATAGTTGCTCTTATAGCCTTTGGATCAATCTTGATAATTTTTGGTACATTTTTTTTAATAATCTTCAAGCCTCTTCAAAAAGAGGGAGCAGAAAGATTCTCAGCTACAAATACAAGATTTAAAATTGTAGAAGAATCTTTTTCTGGTATTAAATTAATTAAACTACTTAATAAAGAAAACTATTTTATTAACTTATTAAAAAAACCTTCTTTAGATTTTTCCTCCGCAATGGCTTTTCAAACTTTTACAAAGAGCTTGCCAAGATACGTATTTGAGGTCATAGCTTTTGGAGCAGTTTTACTAATCACCTTAATAAGTATTTATTTCGGAAATAATATTAATGATTCAATTACTTTAATTGGATTGTTTGCTTTTGCTGGATATAGATTGCTTCCTAGTATTTCTCAACTATATGCTGCATTTAATAGTTTAACTTTTAATGAAGAGGTTTTGAGAAGATTATACGAACAAAAGGATTTTAAGAAAAATGACAAAAGGGATCAAGATTACCTTCTTAAAGATAAAAATTTTAATTTAAAATTTGATAAAGTTTCTTATTCTTATGGCTCTAGAAATTCATTTGTATTAAAAGATATAAATTTAAATTTAATAAGCCCTAGCTTTATTTCTATTGTGGGATCTACTGGTGCAGGAAAATCAACTCTTATAGATTTAATGTGCGGATTATTAACTCCATCTGAGGGCAAAATATATTTAAACGAATATCCTTTTGATAAATTTAGTCAAAAAGAATTATCAAATTTAATAGGTTATGTTCCTCAAGATGTTTATCTTATAGATGATTCGATTAAGAAGAATATAGCTTTTGGCGTTGAAGATAACTTAATAGACGATGACAGACTTATAAAAGCTTCAAAAATGGCAGAAATATATAGTTTTATTAATGAAAATTTAGAACAAGGATTTGAATCAAAAGTTGGCGAAAGAGGAGTTAAGTTAAGCGGGGGGCAGATACAAAGAATTGGTATTGCGAGAGCTCTCTATAATAAACCTAGCTTGCTTATCTTAGATGAAGGAACAAGTAATTTAGATCAACAAACTGAATCCAATATTATTGATAATATATCTAATGATGAAGATATAGGATTATTAATAACGATTATTCATAGACTAAAAACAACTAGAAAAAGCGATCAAATAATTGTTTTCAAAGATGGCAAAGTCAATGATATTGGTTCATTTGAAGATCTTATTTTAAGAAATTCGATTTTTAAAAACATGTTGAAGTCATGATAATGAAAAATACAATAAAATATTTTTTAGTTAAGTTAAATAGCTTAAAAATATTATCAATTGGCCTCGCACTCAATATAAATTTTATCTGGCAGATTGTTAACAAAAAATCCATTAATAAATTCAAAAAAAATAAAATAGATTTGAGCGAAAATGAATCATTGATTTTAAGTGATCTTTTAAAGGATGGTGTTGCCATAACTAATATCCAAGAGCTCTCTGAAGGAGTTTATGAAAATTTGATATCTTGGAAAGCAGAAAGAAAAAAAAATTTTAGTCCAAAGTCTTTTAAAAAAGGTTTTTTAAATTATTATCTTGGTGGGAATCATAGCTCTAGTTATGAAAATTTAAATTATTTTGATCCTTTACTTGAATTTTCTTTATCCAATAGTTTATTGAAGATAGTCAACTCGTATTTCAAATTATTTTCCAGACTAATTTATTTAGAATTTAACGAAACAAAAATAGTAAAAACAGATGTTTTAGCTAAATCTTCTCAAAATTTTCATAGAGATCCCGGAATTAAAGGATGCATAAAAGTTTTTATTTATTTAAACGATGTTGAAAAAGGAGGAGGACCTTTTACGTATATTAAAAGAACACATAAATATGGAAAATATAACAGTTTATTCAAGCCCAGATTTTTTGGAGTTGGTGGAGTGTATCCAAGCTTAAAAGATATTTCGGGAAAAATTGAAGAAGAAAATATATATGAGATATATGGAAAGTCAGGAACCGTAATAATTGCTGATACGACAGGAATTCACAAGGGAGGTTTTTCTACTATTAAAAAGAGAGAAATGACTACAAGCACGTATTATCCGCCCGGAGAATATTATAAATCTAAACTAATCTATGATTTTGATTTAAGAGAATTAGAGTTATCTTCTATTCAGAAATTTGCAATTAAGGACTTTTAAGTTGAAAAAAAATCGTAAAAAAATATTCATTCTTCTTCCTGAAGGGACAACAATTAGAAATTTTTTGACAACAAATTTAATAAAAAATATTTTAGAGAATAAGGAGTTAGAAGTAATATGTTTTCTAAATAATCCAGAAAAATATTCTAAATTTTTAGAGCATCCTAGAATAAGTTATCTCCCATTTTATCGAAAAAAAAGTTGGAACATTTCTAGCATATTATTATTAATCATTAGATCAAGATTTTTTTCAATTAATGAAAATCGATCCACTTTAATAAATCATAAAACTCTTCCTTCATATACTTTACAGAGATTTATTAAATATCCTTTTCCTAAAAGTAAGATAATTTTTAATTTTTTTAAATTAATTCATAACTTTATGTTTTTTGCCTTGAAAGAGGTTAAAGAACAATTTGATGAACATAATCCAGATCTAGTTTTTGCAACTCATTTAATTAAAAGGGATGAATATGATTATTTAAAGGTAGCTTGCCAAAGGGGAATTAAAACAATAGGTATGGTAAAAAGTTTTGATAACATTACTGGTAAAGGTTTTTTTGCTTTCGAACCGGAAAAAGTGATCGTGTGGAATAACATCATGAAAAAGCAAGTTTTAAAACTCTATAATTACAAAAAAGAAGACATTTTCATATCAGGTGTGCCTCAATTTGATCTTTATTCAGAACAACCTGATATATCTAAAGATAAGTTTTTTAAAGATATAGGTTTAGATCCCGCAAAAAAAACAATTTTATATGCTACTAACTGTCACTATTTAGGAATCGATGATCCAAAAAATATTAAATATATTCAATCTAAGCTTCAATCAATCAATGCTCAATTGATAGTAAGAATTCATTTTGACGATTTTATTGAAAGATATCCAGAAACTAATTTTGAAAATGTTTACTTTCAAATTCCTGGTGGGAGAAATAAACATACATCTGAAGAAAGAGTTGCCTATAAAGAATTCATTAAAGAACTCAGAGATACACTATATTTTTCCGATGTAACTATAAATACAGCATCAACAATGACCTTAGATGCAATAGCTTCCTCAAAGCCAGTGATTAATATAGATTTTGATTGGGAAGATAGAGAATATTCAAAATCAGTTAAAAGGTTTTATGATTTGGTTCATTATGAAACAATTGTTAAATTCAATAAAAATAGCATGGCTAGATCTAAAGAAAATTTAATAGAGTTAATAAAAAAATATTTATCTTTTCCTGATTTTAATTTAGAAGGTAGATCAAGTATTGTCTCCGAAATGCTTGAGGAAAATAAGGGAAATGCTTCAAAAAAAATTTCTGAAATTTTATTTAAAAATTAAAAAAAATTAAAATTTGAAAATAATAATAGTTGATCCATTTTCATCTGTATCAAATTACTGCAATTTGTTAGCAGATTCATTATCAAAATTAGATAATGAAATTTTTTTAATTGGCTCTAATAAATCTTTTAATGGTAGAAAACTTGAAAATAAAAAAATTAAGAAACTACCTTTTATAACCGCAAGTTTAGATTTTCCTTTAAATAAAAAATTTTATTTTCTTCAAAATTTAGTAAGAACAGTAGCGTATCCAATAGCATTACTCAAAATATATTTAATTATAAAAAAAAATAAGATAGATGTTGTTCATTTCCAATGGTCAAATATTCCAATTCTTGAAACGATATTTATTTTTTTCGTAAAAAATCAAACAAAAGTTTTTTATACTGCCCATAATACAACTCTATTTCATGGAGAAAAAAAAAGAATTCATCAGCTATTTAATTTAGGAAGAGAAAAATTTTTAAGATCATTGAATAAAATAATTGTTCACACCGAATATTCTAAAAAAGTTCTAGTAAATCTATATCCTCATTTAGTAAAAAAAATTGACATAGTTCCTTATGGACAGGAATATTTTCTTTCTAGAGAAGAAAAAGATAATAACAGCAACAAGGAAACAGTATTAAATTCTAATGAGACATCCATTCTTTTTTTTGGACAAATAAGTTTTTACAAAGGCATAGATATTCTTTTAGAAGCTGTAAAAGTTATGCAAGAAAAGAACTTTGTAATTCAGATTTATGGCAGACCAGAAATTGATATAAACCAGTTTCTAAACTATTCTAAAATAAATGGAATTTCGGATAAAGTTAAATGGAATTTATCATATCTCTCAAATTTCGAACTTGATGAGGCTTTAAAAAGTTCAGATATATTAGTTTTTCCTTATAGACATATAGATCAAAGTTCAGCGTTAATGAGCTCATTGATTTATGGAAAGCCTATAGTTGCTTCAAAAATTGGTGGTTTTAAAGAAATACTTAAAGATAAAGTGAATGGATATCTTTTTGAAAAAGAAAATTTTAAAGAATTAGCTTTAAAATTGGACTCTTTAATATCTTCTAAAACCGACAGAGAGAAATTTGGATTAAATAATTATGAATTAAGTAAAAATTGGCCTTCTTGGCTAGAGATATCTAAAATTACTCTAGATATTTACAATTCATAAAGATGAAAAAAATACTTATTACTGGTTCCGAGGGTTTTATCGGCAAAGCTCTTTCTGAAAGACTTGACCGCTTAAATTACGATTTAGTTTGTATAGATAAAAAAAATGGGCAAGATCTATGCGATTATAATTACGTAAAAAATTTACCGGATGTAGAAATAATTTTCCATCTAGCTGCCTTCAATGGAACAAAATGGTTTTACGAAAAGCCATTTGATGTTGTGTTGAACAACACTGAACCTACATTAAATTTGTTAAAAAGATATGCAAAAAATATTGAGCTTTTTGTTTTCGCTGGGACATGTGAAAGTTATGCTGGGTCGGTTAGCCAAAATGAAAATTTAATTCCTACGAAAGAGTCTGTTCCTCTTGCGATAGAAGATGTATTGAATCCTAGGTGGTCATATGGAGGTTCAAAAATTGGAAATGAAGTAAGTGTTATTGCAGCTAGACAACAATTCAACATGAATTATCAAATTTTAAGATTCCATAATATTTATGGCCCAAACCAAAAGGATCATTTTTTTTCGGAGTTTATATCTAGAATCAGAAAAGGAGATTATTCTTTAAATGGTTTTAGCAATACAAGAAGTTTCTTATACATAGACGATGCGGTTGATTATGTTTATGAATTAATGAATAACAAAAAAGCATATAATGAAATAGTAAATATAGGTTCTGATGAAGAAATTAGCATAAAAGATGTAGCCAAAATAATTATGGAAAAATTAAAAATAGATAAAGATTTAATTTTAAGAGATGCACCTGAGGGAAGTGTTAAAAGAAGATTACCTGATACAAAAAAACTTAAATCTTTTTGTGAGAAATCAAAAAATATTTCTCTTGCTGAAGGCATTAAAAAGGTTCTTGAGAATTAAGTTGAAGATAGGAATTATTGGTTACGGTGCAGTAGGCAAAGCTTGCAGCGAAGGATTTATTTCTTTGGGGCATTCAATAATTCTTCATGATACAAAATTAAAAACTAAAATTGATGACTTGTTCGAGGCGAATATAATTTTCATCTGCGTTCCTACTCCTGTAGATGAGGATGGATCCTGCGATACAAGCGTTGTAGAGTCATGTGTAGAAGATTTAAAAAGCATTTCATACAATGGAATTATCTGTATAAAAAGCACTGTTGAACCAGGAACAACAATTAATTTATCGAAAAAATATGATTTAGATTTATGTTTTGTTCCTGAGTTTTTAAGAGAAAGATGTGCCTTGGAAGACTTTTTAAATAATCACGATTTGTTAGCTGTAGGAACAGAAAACTTAGATAGTCAGAAAATTATTATTGAAGCTCATGGAAATTTACCAAAGAATATTAAATTACTAACTCCAACGGAAGCTGAATTATTAAAATATTTTTGTAACTCATACAATGCTTTAAAAGTTATATTCGCTAATAATTTTTTTGAAATTGCATCACACTTTGAGGCTGATTATAAAAACGTATTAGACTCTTTTTTACAAAGGAACATAAAAAATGACGATTATTTGAGTGTCAATGAAAATTTGAGAGGATACGGAGGAGTTTGCCTCCCAAAAGACGTAAAAGCTTTAGTAGCTTTAACTAAAAAATTGAACATCTCTCTAAAACTTTTTCAAGCTATTGATCGAGATAATAAAATGTTGGAAACAACTGTTTTCGAAGGAATGAGAAAAAAATAATTTAAATTTAATTATAAAAGAAATTGTTATTTCTTTTAGACTATAAATTTTAAATTCTAATATATGAAATCTTTAATTTATTTCCTTTTTGCATTTTTTTTAAGCTTGCAATCTATTCTTATTTTTAAAGGTTTTTATTTATCAGATTTTATAATTATAACTTTAATAATTTATTCCTTTTTTATATATCAAAAGATTTCAGTGAATTTTTTTTCCTTAACAATATTATTGTTGATTTTGAATATTTTTGTTGCAAATTTATATAATTTTTATAGCTTTGAAGAATTCTTTTTATTTGGATTTTTAAAAAACTTCCTAAAATTAATAGCTATTGCTTTAATTGCATTTTTTTTACCTTCAATTTTAAAAAAAATCAATTTGGAGCTTTTCTTTCAAAGCTTAACTATAGTAATAATTATTCATTCTTTTTTAGTCATTTTAGATCCTTTCATTTCCTATCCATGGGGCTTTCTTGGAGGTGGATTATCCTTAAGTGAAACTAATGACCATCCAGATTTGGTTGGAAGAGGAAGAGGATTATTTGAAGAACCATCTTTTTTTGCTTTCTTTATAGGAATCTCTTCTTCTTTAATCATTCAGTATGAGAGACTTTTTAATAAAAAAATCTTAAAGACTTATAGTTTAGTTATTATTTTTTCAGGTTTAATAGCTGCAGCTTCTTTAACGGCATTGGCAGTAATTTTTTTAATATCTATGCAACTTTTATTTTTAAATAGAAAAAAAATATTTAAATTAAATATTAAATCTTTCTACGCACTTTCTATTTCTTTGCCCCTAATAGTAATTTTACTTTCTGGCTCATTTGCATATCTTTCTGGGAGAATTACTGATACAGGAAATCCTTTTATAAGATATGTTGGAGGATTTTTACTTGTGTCGGAAGTCATAAAAGATAATCCATTATCTGGAGCAGGCTTAGGAGGAGATAACTTAGAATACTTGATAGATAGCTTAGATACTTCGATTAATTTTGAGTTATTTGAATTAGAAAAAAACTTTGGATATTCAAGTGTTACTTTTTGGACTTCTTTGATCGTTGCAGGAGGAATACCTCCTTTATTGATCTTTTACTTTATGATTTTAGGAGCACTAATTTATAAAAAAGATACAAGGTTTTATGGATTTATGCTTTTAATTCTTTCAATGACGAAAGGTGATGTGTTTCAGCTATATTTATGGACATCTATAACGACAGCATATTCGCTGTCTCATTTACCAAACTTCAATAAAGGTTTTTTTGTGAATAAAAATCATGAAGCATAAAATAAGAATTAATATAATTTTTCCATATAATTCTGTTGGGGGAGCTTTCAGGTCAACATATGAAATAGCAAATAGACTAAAAAAGCTAGATTATGATGTCATAGTATATTTCCCCTTTTTTCCAATTATGGATGAATACAAAAAAATATCTTTTAGCTCAATCAATTACTTTCTACGTGGAATACTTAGGAGTTTAATAAGAAGGAATAAAATTTTTTGGTTTGATTGTAATTTTGATATCAAATTAATACCGTATATAAATAGAAAATTTATCAAGGACGCAGACTTTGTAGTTGCTAACCACTGGCTGACGGCAAAACCAACTTATTTATTGCCGCGATCCAAAGGAAAAAAATTCTACTTTATTAGAGATATTGAACAATGGGCTCCTTATTATGAAAAAGAAAAAGAAGTCTTTAAACTTGATATGAAGCGTTTAGTTGTAGCAGATTGGATAAAAGTTTTTTTAAAAAATGAATTAAATTTAGAAACAGAAGAAGTGATAACGAACGGATTTAATTTTTCAAATTTTTCAGTACCACATAAAAATTTTAACAATAAATTAATTACAATTTCTATGATTTTCTCAAATCATCCCATGAAAGATGCAAATTCAGGAGCAAAGGTCTTAAAAAAAATAAAAAAAAGATTCCCCGATATTAAAATTATTCTTTTTGGTTTTGAACGAAGACCAAAAAACCTAGGCTTTGATTTTGAATACATAAGAGGAGCAGCTGGAGAAAAAGTAAAGGAGATTTATGCTCAAACAGACATATTTTTTTGTCCATCAATTCAAGAGGGATTTCATAATCCCCCTTCAGAAGCAATGGCTGCAAAATGTGCTGTCCTAGCTACTTCTGTTGGAAGTGTGCCTTATACAATAAAGAATATGGAAAATGGAATAGTTGTTAATTCGAAAGATATTGATTCAATGGTGCAAAATATGGCACTGTTAATAACTGATAAATCTTTACGCATTTCTTTATCTGAAGCAGGATTCTTATCTATCCAAAGCTTAACTTGGGATAAATCAATTCAAAAGTTGGATAATTTATTTAAAAAGATATGAAAATAAAGATTATTATAATTTTAAAAAAGCTTTTTAGCATTTCCTCAAGACTAAACAAAAAGCTTTTCTTAGTTTTAGTAAATCTACTTTATTTTTTTGTTAATAGAAAAGTTAAAATTAAGTTTGATAAAAATTATAAAAACTTTTATGCGTTTGATTTGAATATGAATTTAAAGTTCTATTTTTTAATTCCCTCTAGATCCATAGGATTTATTAGAGGATTGAAAAAAAGGTTCGAAGGATTTGCCCAAAATTATTTAATAAATGATTTTAATTTTGAAGACGGAGACTTAATAATAGACGTTGGTGCCAATATAGGTGACTTAAAAGGTTATCTTGATTCTAAAAATATAAAAGTTATTTATTACGGATTTGAGCCTTCTATAAAAGAATTTGAAATTTTAAAGTTGAATTGTGGGCAATCTTACTTAGAAAACAAGGGATGTTGGAATGAAAATGGCGTTAGAACTTTCTACATATCTTCCGAAAATGCAGATAGTTCCTTTGAAAAACCTGCCTCGAAGATAGAGTCTAAAATAGATATAGAGGTACTCAGAATAGATTCTTTGATAAATCAGGAAATAAAACTTTTAAAAATCGATGGAGAAGGTTGCGAGCTTGAAATATTAGAAGGATGTAATGAAGTTCTAGAGAAAATTAAATTTATAACCGTAGATGCCGGCTATGAGAGAGGAGTGAATGAATTATGTACTTTCCCTGAAGTTGCAAATTTTTTATATAGTAAAGGCTTTGCTATTGAAAAATTTAGGTCTAAAGATTCAAGAGTATGTGGACTTTTTAAAAATAATAAATGAAACAAAATCATATCAAAAATATATTAGTTACTGGATCATCAGGATTTATAGGTTTTCATTTAATTAAAAAACTACTGCTTCTTAACTATGATGTCACAGGTGTAGATAATCATAATGATTATTATGATCCGCTTTTTAAAGAATCTAGGTTAAATTTATTAAATAAAACAGCTTCTGACTCTTCAGCATCGAGTAAATTCTTTTTTTTTAAAGAAGATATTTGTAATTTTGAAGAAATGGAAAGTATTTTTAGTACGATGAATATTGACTGTGTTATTAATTTAGCAGCACAGGCTGGAGTAAGATATTCTCTAGAAAATCCTAAAGCCTACATTGATAGCAACATAAATGGATTCTTTAATATTCTAGAGCTATGTAAGAAATTCAAAATTAAACATTTACTATTTGCTTCTTCAAGCTCGGTCTACGGAATGAACTCATCTAAACCTTTTTCAATTTCAGAAAAAACCGATACTCCAATAAGCTTATATGCCGCAACCAAAAAATCGAATGAATTGATGGCTTTTACATATTCTCACCTATATAAAATTCCAATTACAGGCTTAAGGTTTTTTACAGTTTATGGTACGCATGGCAGGCCCGATATGGCTTATTATAAATTTACTAAATCCATCATAGAGGGTAAAAAAATTGAGATATATAACGAAAGTAAGATGAAAAGAGATTTTACTCATATTGACGATATAACAGAAGGAATTGCTAAGTTAATTGATTTTCAACCTTTGAATAAATCTTTTAGTAATACCAATGCCGAAGCACCCTTCGAACTCTTTAATATTGGCAACAATAATCCAGTAACTTTAAAAAGATTTATAAAAATTTTAGAAGATTGTATTGGAAAAAAAGCAAAAAAAATTCATATGGGAATGCAACCAGGCGATGTTTTAGAAACTTTTGCAGATATAGACTCTTTAAAAGAAAAAATAAATTTTTTACCCTCTAAATCTATAGAAGAAGGACTTAAAGAATTCGTATGTTGGTATAAAGAAGAAATTAAATGAGTGAAATTTCCTTTGATGTAGTTGTAGTTGGCGCTGGAGTGATAGGTTTATCTATTGCAAGAAGTTTATCTGATCAGGGTTTATCAACTGTAGTTTTAGAAAAAAATTCAAGATCCGGAGATGAGATATCTTCTAGAAATTCAGGTGTAATTCACGCAGGAATGTACTATGAACCAGATTCATTAAAATCAGAGTTTTGTATAGAAGGAAATAGAAGGCTCTACGATTACTGTATTCAAAAAAAAAATTAAATTTGAAAAAACTGGAAAGTTAATAATTTCGTCCAATGCAGAAGAGCACAATAAGCTTATAAAAATTTTTGACAGAGGAATAAAAAAAAATATTAATTTGGAACAAATCTCTGCATCTGAAGCGAAAGAAATAGAACCTGAAATCACTTGTTATTCAGCAATTTTATCTCCAAATACTGGTTTGATTGATGTTCCAGAATTTATTCAATCCTTGGAGTATGATATTCAAACTAAAGGGGGAATTATTTCTCATAATTCTGAATTTAGAGAAGCAAAAAAGGATAAAGATAAATTCAAAATAAAAGTAGAATCTTCAGATTCATTTGAAATTTCATCTAATTTCCTTATTAATTGTTCCGGATTAAGTTCGGCAAAGGTTTCTGCAAGGGTTGAAGGCTTAAAAAAAAATAAAATAAAAGAAGTCTTTTATGGGAAAGGTCATTACTTTAAATATCAAGGAAAAAATCCTTTTAAGACGCTTATCTATCCAGTACCTGGTCCTTTCAGTTTGGGGGTCCACTTGAGTTGGGATTTTTCAAGACAATTAAAATTTGGGCCAGATTTGGTATGGGCCGATAAAATTGAGTATAAATTTACTGAAAATATTAAAGAAAATTTTATAAATTCTATTAAATCTTATTGGAAAGAAATAGAAGAAGAAAAGTTAATGCCGGATTACGTCGGTATCAGGCCAAAAATTCATTCAAAAAATGAGTTACAAAAGGATTTTTACATTTCTCAATTTAAAGATCATGGAATCAGTAAATTTTATAATCTTCAAGGAATAGAAAGTCCAGGTTTGACATCTTCCTTAGCAATTTCAAGTTTTATTTCTAAAGAAGTGTCAAAGGAATTAAATTGAATTTTTGGATTTTCCAAACCGGTGAGCCCATTCATTCTGATAAATTAAATCTCAGGCCTATGAGGGCTATGAATTTATCTAACATTTTAATTAGCAGAGGACATAAAGTCACTTTATGGACTTCATCTTTTGATCATCAAAATAAAATACACAGAAGTAAAAAATTCAAAATTTTAGAGGAAAGTCCTAATTTAAAAATAAGGCTAATTCCGAGTAGTGGATATAAAAAAAATATAAGCTTTTTTAGATTATATGATCACTTTATTCTGGCAAAGAATTTAAAACAAATTCTTAAAAATGAAAAAAATACACCTGATGTAGCTTTCGTAGGCTATCCTCCAATTGAAACTGCATTTGTCTTTACCAAATGGCTAAAAGAAAAAAAAGTTCCAGTTATTTTAGATATTAAAGACTTATGGCCAGATATTTTTATCGAAATATTCCCTAGTTTCTTAAGACCCTTCATAAAAGTGTTGCTTTTTCCTTATTATATTTTATTTAAGTTATCTTTAGGTAATGTAGATGGAATATCTTCAATGTCAAAAGGGTATTTAAAATTAATTTTAAAGAAAAATAAAAGGGTTAAGTATTTAAAACATAAAAAAATATTTAGATTAACATCTCCAAGGGATGATTTTTCAGCGGATGAAATTCAAAACTCAAAAAATCATTTGTTAAGCTTAGGAATTAAAGACGATTTGCCAATTATTTTTTTTGCCGGCACTTTTATGTCTGTTTTTGACTTTGATACAATAAAAAAATCCATAGAACTTTTAAATTCAAAAAAAATAATTTGTCAGTTTGTTTTTTGCGGATCAGGAGAATATTTTTCTTTAGTCAAAAGGTTGATGAAAGATTTACCTAATGTATTCTTTCCTGGCTGGGTTGAAAGCTCAAGCTTAGAATATTTAGCATCTATGTCCGTTGCTTCACTGGCTCCTTATAGAAATATAGAAAATTATACTTTCAATACACCAAATAAAGTTGTGGATAGTTTCAAGTATGGATTACCTCTATTATGTCCACTAAAGGGCGAAGTTTTAGATTTAATTTCAGAACATAAAGTAGGCTTCACATATAAAACAGGAGAGGAATTGAGTGATTATATTTTTAAATTATTAAATGATGAAAAATTACAAAAGGAAATGTCTCAAAACTCTTTAAAGCTTTATGATCGAGAATTCAGCTATAATAAAGTTTATGGAGAATTTTGCTCTTTTTTAGAAAGTTTACAAAAATAAAACATTCTTACTTGATGAGTTTAAATAATTAATAATGTCTAAAAATCAAGCAGGAGATGGTTTTGAGTATGCCGAAGGAAATTGGAAATTTTCCGGACCTAGTTTAAAAAATTTTACAAAACATATAAGAAAGTCTGTCCCTCTATATGATGAAGGTCATTCAATAACAGCTAAATTTAGCGAGAACTTCGTGAGCGATAAAAGCGTTTGCTATGAGTTAGGTTGTTCCACAGGAGTATTGATTAGCTTGTTATCTGATAAACATTTAAATGCTCATTGGGTAGGGATAGATATAGAACAAGATATGATAAATCAAGCAAGTAAAGAAGTTATTAATGGAAAGTCTTTGAAAGATAGAAACAATCTTAAATTAATTTGTGAAGACATCACCTCTTATAATTTTGAACCCTCTCCTTTTATAGTTTCATATCTAACAATTCAATTTATAGATCCTAAATTAAGGCTAGGCTTAATAAAAAAAATATATGATTCTTTATTGCTTGGTGGAGCGTTTGTTTTTTTTGAAAAAATTAAATATTTAGATTTAAAGATTCAAAATATGAATAAAGAAATATATGATGAATTTAAAATAAAAAATGGTTTTTCTCTTGCTGAAATTCAAGCAAAAGAAAAAAGTCTTAAAGGAAATCTTATACCTTTTACTAAAGAAGAAAATATTGATTTAGCTAAAGAAGCGGGTTTTTCGCAAATAGATTTAATATCTAAATGGTCATTTTTTGAAGGATATTTATGTATTAAATAAATCGATAAATTGATCATATGAAAAATCCAGACTATATAGTCGATTATCTTAATCATATAGGAATTGCAAATAACTATAAGGCTAAAGAAATAAATTGCGAATTTTGCGGTTTTGATGAGTTTTCTTTAGTTAGAGATGTTATAGATGTAGGAAAAGGTAAATTTGGAAAGTTACCCGTTGTCAGTTGTAATAGATGTGGAGGACTTTTTCAAAACCCAAGATTCCCTAGAAATTTCTATAAAGAATTTTATTCTAAAAAGTATAGAGATTCTCTGTATGGAGATCTGTCCCCATCTAAAAGTTTTATAGATGATCAATTCAAAAGAGGAGAACTTTTATATAAATCTTTGCAAAAATATTTACCCAAAAAAAGAAATTCAAAAATATTAGATGTAGGCTGCTCATCTGGAGGAATGATGAAAAGTTTTATAGAGAAAGGATGGAAGGGATACGGAACTGACCCTGACGTAGGATATGTGAAGTATGGAAAAGATGTTTTAAATTTGCCAGTCGAGGTAAAAGATTCTGAAGAAATGGAGTTAGAAAAAAACTCATTTGACTTGATTATTATTATGGGCTCCTTAGAACACGTTTATGATCCAAATAAAACCTTAGAAATTTGTAGAAAGGCAGCTAAACCAAACTCTCTTTTGCTTATAGAGGGAAGAGGACATCCGCAAAAAGAATCAAAAATTTACTTTAATCACAATCATCACAGATACTTAACTTTAAATAGTATTTCATTATTGATGTTGAGACATGGTTGGGAACCAATTCTTAGAACTGATGAAGAGCTTACAGGGCCAACAAGAAAAGGTGGAATATTTTGTCTAGGAAGATCCACAAAAATATTAAACAAGATTTCTATGCTTAAAGATTCTCAAGTTTATTTTGAAAAATCGGAGGATATAATAAATAAATTTAATGCTCTCGACAAAAAGCTCAGAAAGGCTAACTAAAAGTTTTTTTTTCCAACAAAAGTAAACATAAATGCAGATTTTTTACATTTTATTGCATTATCGAAACTAAGAGAAAAGCTTTTAACCCATCTTCGATTAGGGAAAAAATTAAGTAACCAAGTAATCGATCCATAAAAACTTAAATCTAAAATTTCAAAATCTTTAGAAAAATTATCTATAGTTTTCATTTTAGGTAAATTTAAGTATGAGCTCTTTGTTCTTTTTTTTCTTAATACGTCGAAGAGTCTCTTAAACTTATATATTGGATTTTCATTCAGGGAATCAACTACAATTAATAAGCCATTTTTTTTTAAAACTCTATTAATTTCAGATTGAATGATATTTAAATTTCCATAACTCAAAGAACCAGCTATAACTAGAGCGTCGAAAATATTCGATTTGAAAGGAAGATTTTCCATATCTGCAACTTGATAAATCACATTATCAAAATTATTTAAATATTTAGAAGCTACTTTTAAAGAATTTAATGAGATATCTGTGGAAAATACTTCTGCTTTTTGGGCTGCAATAAAACCCGTATAGTTTCCTTGGCCAGAAGCTAGTTCAATTACATTCATGCCTGGAGAAATATGCTTTTTTATCAATTCTTCAAACTTAATCAAAGGGTTTTGAAAACAAAAATGAAACTTCTCATATCCAATAACTTTTTCTGATAAGGAATCTTTTTTTAATGTTTCAGTAGCTTGTAAATTATATTTTTTTAATTCATATAATTTATCTTTATTCATAATATAAAATTTACACTTTTCCTCAATGCAAAGAGAAGGTTACTAATAACTTAATACTAAGTATGATAATACATAAAAATTAAAAATCCTTTCTTATGAAAAAAAATTTATCAATTATTGTTCCCATTTACAATGAAATAAATGCAATAGAACAATCTCTAAAGAATCTTCTTTCTATAAAAAAAAACTTTCCAAATGTTGATATAGAGATTTTAATAATTGATGATTTCTCTAGTGATGGATCAAGAGAGATATTGGAAAAAAAATCTAAAGAGTTAACAGACTTTAAATTTATTTTTAATTTAGAAAACAAGGGTTATGGAGGCGCTATAAAAGAAGGTTTTAAGAATTCCTCCCATGAGTTTATTGGAATTACTGATGCGGATGAAACTTATCCAACAGAGAAATTAGTTGAATTTTTAGATATAGCTTTGGTTGATAATATAGATATGGTGGTCGGATCAAGAGTGGGTCAAAATGTGAATATTCCTTATTTAAGAAGATTTCCCAAATTAATTTTAAATTTATTAGCAAGTTATTTGGTTGGAAAGAAAATCCCAGATTTAAATTCTGGATTGAGAGTCATGAGAAAATCTTTATTAAAAAGATATACATATATATTACCAGATGGGTTCTCTTTAACTTCCACCATTACTTTGGCAGCAATGACGAATGGATATAGGGTCCTTTACAAAAAAATTGATTATGCTCATAGAAAAGGGTCTTCCAAAATAAGACCTATTTCGGATACTTTAAATTTTTTAATTTTAATTATTCGAACGGTTCTTTTATTCAGACCTCTTAAAGTCTTTGTACCTTTATTTTTCTTATTATTCATTCCCGGTTTTGTTCTTTTTTTGTTGAGAGTCTTTCTAGGAGAAGGTTATGCAATATCTTCAATGATTTTATTATTAGCATCGCTTCAAGTATTAACTGTTGGAATGCTTGCGGATTTAGTAGATAGAAAGTTTACAAATAAATAATGCCAGGAAAAGAAGTTTATTTAAATTATGCTTTAGATCAAATTCCAAGGATTCTTGGAAATATGGACAGAAATTCTTTTTCTCCAACTTATGGATGTTTTCACAGAGACTATTGGTTAGATAAAACAAGTGATTTTCCGGATGCTGTTAGGCAGTTTGGTTCGCAAGCTTTAGCGATAGTTTACTCAACAGAAATGCCAAATAATTTATATTTTAATCAACAAAAAATACTTGATTGGGCAATTGCAAGCATGGAATTTTGGTCTGAAATACAGCATAAAGACGGCTCATTTGACGAATTTTATCCAAATGAAAGAGGCTGGGTTGGCCCTACAGCTTTTACAACATTTTCTATTATAGAAAGTTTTAACCTTTTGAAAGAAAAAATTCCTTTAAAAGCATCAGTTAAAATTAAAGACAGTATTAAAAAGGCTGCTTATTTCATATCCAAAGGAGACAACGAGGAAGACCACTTGGCAAATCACCATGCAATGGCTTGTTTAGCTGTCTGGAAGGCTTATAAGTTACTAGGAGACGAGGTATTGCTTAATTCTTACAATAAATTATGGAATGGATTCTTAGAATATCATATAGAAGAAGAAGGCTGGTCAATGGAATATGATGGCATAGATCCTGGGTATCTTTCGGCAACAGTTTCTTTTTTAGGAAAAATTTACCAAGATAATAAAGATGAAAAAATTAAGGAAGTTTGTTTAGCTTCGATAGAAACATGTAGTTACTTTTCTTATCCTAATGGTTTTTATGCAGGGAGCTTAGGTAGTAGAAATACTTTACATTTTTATCCACATGGATTTGAAATTTTTGGTGAATCATCTCTTTTATCACAAGAAGTTGCAGATAATATGCTTCTAGGTCTCTCGGAAGGAAAACTAGTACCTCCAAGTATTATGTCAGATAGATATGTTTTTTATAGAATTCCTGAATTCTTACAAAGCTATAAAGATTTTAGCACTAGAAGAGAAAAGAAAAATTCTTTGCCTTTTGAAAATCAAAATTTATATAAATATTTTGAAAAAGCAAAAATTTGGATCCTTAGTAATCAAGAAAAGTATTGCGTTGTAAACGCAGCGAAAGGAGGAGTTGTAAAGGTTTTTAACAAATACAATAATGAACTTGATCTGAATGATTGTGGAATAATTGGAAAGTTAAATTCAGGAAAAATGATTACATCACAGTGGATTGATGAAGGCTATACTATTTCACAAGACAATAATTCGTGCAACATTAAAGGAAGACTTAATTTAGTTCCAAGTAATAAGTACTTCAACATACCAAAACAAGTGCTTTTTAGATCTTTTTTATTTCTTTTAGGATGGTATCCGCCAATTGCTCATTCTTTGAAGGGGTGGATAAGAAAAATTTTAATGTTAGGTTCAAGACCGATAGACATATGGTTTGATAGAAAAATATATTTAAAAAAAAATGAAATTATAGTTGAGGATAAAATAAAAAATCTATCCAAATTTAATTTATTAAAATTATCTATAGGAGATGAATTTTTTGTTAGGTATGTTCCTCAATCGAGATATTTTCAAACTCAGGAATTAGGTACGAAAGGGAGGACTTTATCAAAAGAGAAAATAAATGAAATTAATCGTAAAGAAGACTGGGTTAATCTTTAAAAAATAATTCTTCCTTTTTGTAAAATTTAAAGAATGATATTTAGATCAATCCTAAAAAAATTATCCTATGTCTTAATACCCATTTTATTTTTCTTCATATCGTATTTCGTAGATTGGAATTTACTTCTTTTATCTCTCAAAGAAATAAATATTTTACTATTTATTTTTTCAATTTCTATCACGCTTATTTATCCTCTTATAGGCGCTTTTAGATGGCAATCTATTTCAAGGTCATTTGAAGTAAGTATAAGTTTTTGGAATGCTTTAAGGGCAGTGATGGTTGCTTTTTCAGCAAACCTTGTAGCTCCAGCTAAAACTGGAGATTTTATAAAAGCTTATTCTTCAAAAGTAGATAATAAAAAAGAAAATTTAGCCTCAGCTGTCATTTTAGAAAGAGTTATAGATTTAATTTCTTTAGGACTTTTAGGATTTTTAGGAGCTTTTTTTATTAATAACTCAGTTTTACTTTTTTTAAATTTAAGTTTAGTTTTGGTAATAATAAGTATTATTTTTTTGTGTAACTTCATTTTCCGAAAAACTAACATCATTTTTTAAAAATAAAATTAGCGAAGTCTTAATTAAGTCTTTAGATGTTCGTAAAGCTAATTCTAGCTTTTTAATTAAAACCCTTCTTTTTTCATCTAGTAATTGGATTTTAGGAGGAATTCAAACTTGGTTATTTTTTTCTTGCCTTAATAGTGATATTTCTCTATTTGTCGTACTCTCAATTTTTCCTGCTACCGTTTTAATTTCTATTCTGCCAATAACTCCTGGAGGTCTTGGTGTAAGAGAATCTGGATTTATTTTTATGTTTTTGTCATATGCATCCTCACATATCAGTACTTTGGTCAGCCTTTTTTATTATATTTTTGTAATTTTATTTCTAGGCTTTATAGGGCTCTTTTTCACCTATTACGTATTCAAAAAATAAACTAGGCGATGTCTTCTATTTTTTCGCCGATAACAATTAGATTATTTTTAGCTAAGCTATTTGGAAGCATCCAACTTATTGATCTAATTATTTTGGATATCGGATTAGGATTTTTTGGAGAATGGTCCAAAGTATCTTCTCTGGAGGGAATAGTATCAATTATGTTTTTAAAAACTGATTTAAAACCAAAGTGATTTAAGCAAAATATAAGCTCATCCATAGTGTATTCTCTTTGATGAAAATCGTAATCATTTTCACTTGAAATATAGTTTTTAATTGACTGAGGATGGCCAGTCCTTCTAAACAAATATTTCAGCCAAAGATTAAATCTTAAAACATTTGGAGTCGATACTATTAAAAAACCATTTTTTTTTGTAAGCCTGTTTATATGCTCCATTGTAAACTTAGGAATTGATAAGTGTTCTATAACGTCATTCAACATAACCAAATCAAATTGTTTTTTATCATCTAAAATTTCTTTTTGGTTATCTGTTATGCCTAGAAGTACATATGATTGGTTTGTTTCTTCATTGGTATGCGGTTCAAATGCACAAACTTTATAACCCAATAAAATTAAAAGTTTTGAAACAATTCCATGCCCTGAACCATAATCTAAAATCTCATCACTTTTAGAAATACCAGATTTGACAATTAATAAATTAACTATTGATGAATATCTTTTCCAATTTTTTTTTGCTGTTGCAGCTATCCTAGGGCTTTCCTTTTCTAGAGCAGAAATTATAATTTCTTTTTCTTCTTCAAACATTCTAAAATTTTCTAAAAACTATACGCCTCAACAATTTAATTTTCAATTTAAGTTGCTTTAATAAAAACTATTATTGAGATACTATTCCTTTTCATCTAAGACTAAACTTTTATATGAATAATGGATTTCTTTATCTTTTGCTTGAAACTCTAAATTCAAAAAAATATAACTTTTTTTTTTATTTTTTAATCTTTTGTTTCTTAGTATTCGGGATTATTCTGAGCATATCCTCTAAATTCTATTTAGATTCTTCAACAATCTATTCGCAGGATGTACCAAGCTATCTTTTATACCCCTTTTTTCCAATTTCAGAAGCGCTTTCTTCACATAGAACTATGGGATTTCCAGCGCTATTGCAAAGCTATATTCTCTTCGACTCAGATCTTTCTTCATTACCCTTTTTTTTATATCTAGTTTACTGTTTATCGATTACCTATCTTTTTTTTAGCCTGCATAGGCTAAAAATTAAACCTTTAGTTACATTGTCAGTCGCATTAGCGATGTTGTTTAATTATTCATTTGTATCTGGGATAAATACTTTGACTGCTTCAACTTTAGTGTCCATTTTGATGGTCTTAATTTTAGCTCTAACTTTTAGAATAAAAGATCGAGTTAAATTTTTTAGTATGACAGCTTTAACTATTCTAACTTTTTTTGTCTATCAAACCAGGCCAAACCTAGCTCCGATTATTTTTTTGATCCCTATTTGGATATTTTTAATTAATTATTTTTTATCTAAGAATACTTTCAAACAATCTTTAAAATTAGGCTCATTGAATCTTTCAATTAATATATTTCTTCTTGGGCTCTTTTTATTATCAAGAGTATTGATTGTTAGTGAATTTGGTATGGCTTCTTTTTCTGGAACTGTTCTTTCAGGACAAGCTTTGTCTTATTATGATAAAAACGAAAATTATAATTTTTCTCAAAATCAAAAAATTTTGATAGATAAAATAAGCGAAAAAAGAAAATTAATATCATATCCTTGTAATAAAGATGTCTCAAAATTAACTAACCAAGACAGACATGAGTGTGGAAATGTATGGATTATGACTGCTTGGCTTACATCAATAAAACATTTTTATGGCGAAGAACCTTCAAAAATTTCTGCAGAAAATATTGAACCATGGAAAATAATGGAACTAGGGCCTTTTTTATCAAGAAACAATGTAAGGGTAGATAATGCATTAGGAGATTTTTCTTCTAGAGTAATATTAAGTCATCCTCAATTAGCTTTATCTAGAGGTTTGTTTGAGCTGAGGTTTGCTTTTCAAGGTCTTTTAGAATTATTTGCAACTAAAATAGTTTATTTTTTACCACTTTTATTTGGCGCTTTACTTTGGATTTTCAGAGTTTTCTTTATACAAAGAACTGATCAGATTGGTTTAAAAGCAATCCCTAATTCTAAAGAATTTACATTACTACTTCTTTTCCTCTTCATTTCTCTATCTTATATGTTGCTATTAATATTGATACCTTCTTTTATGTTGCACTTAGATTATAGATATATATACGGCTCATCTATTTTCTTTTTAATACCAATTTTTCTATTTTTAACCACATCATTTATTTTAGATAAAGATTAAAAAAAAATTTTCATAGATTATAATCAACCAACCTAGAATTTAGTATGAAAATACCTTTTTTTAATTACCCAGGAATTTTTGAACAGCGTCGAGAAGAATACTTAAGTGTTTTAGAAGATGTAATGACTCGAGGAGCTTTTATTATGCAAAAAGACCTTGATGAATTTGAAGAAAATTTAGCAAAAATGTTGGATGTTGATCATGCCATAGGGGTTGCAGACGGAACTATGGCCCTAATTTTGTCTTTAAAGGCTTCCGAATTAAACTCTGGTGACGAGGTTATTGTCTCAGCTCATACTTTTATAGCCAGCGCAGCAGCCATAAATCATGTTGGAGCCATTCCAGTTCTAGCTGACATTGGAGAAGATCATCTTATTGATCCAAATTCCATAAAGAGGTTAATTTCTAAAAAAACTAAAGCAATAATGCCTGTTCAATTAAATGGTCGTATTTCAAAAATGGACGAAATAAATCAAATTGCTCAAGAATTTGACTTGAAAATTATAGAAGATTCTTGTCAGGCTTTAGGAGCCACTTATAAAGGTAAATTTGCAGGAACTTTTGGAACCGCTGGTTCTTTTAGTTTTTTTCCAGCCAAGACTTTAGGATGTTTTGGCGATGGTGGAGCAGTAGTAACGAATTCTGCAGCTATAGCAAAAAAAATTAAAATGCTTAGAGATCACGGAAGAGACCTTGAAGACGGTAAAGTAAAATTCTACGGTTACAATGCCAGATTGGATAATATTCAAGCAGCAGTATTAAATTTGAAATTAAGATACTATGAAGATGAAATATCTAGAAGAAGAGAAATAGCTTCTATGTATGATTCTTTATTATCAAATTTATCTGAACTAGTTTTGCCTCCTCCTCCAAAAGAAAACAGCTCCCATTATGATGTTTATCAAAACTATGAAATTCAAGCTCATTCCAGAGACGAATTAAAATTGTATTTAGAAAAAAATGGAGTAGGAACAATTATTCAATGGGGAGGTTATAGTCTAAATAATTTTGATGATATAGGGCTAAAAAAGAATTTAAAAAATACCGATTTATTATTCTCTAAATTTCTAATGCTTCCGATGCATTCGATGTTAAAAAATGAAGAGGTAGAGTATATTTCACGTTATGTTAAAAAATTTTATGAATCATGAAAGATAAAAAAATTAAGCCAATAGGTGGATTAAGAACCGATGCAGAATCAAAAGAGGGAAGATCTAATGTAAGGCTTTTTGAAAAAAATTCAAATTCCTTAGAAAATAAGTTAGAAAATTTTCCAAAGTATGTAAGAAAACAAAACTTAACTCGTTTCATTGTTTTATATGAAATCTTTAAGAAAGTTTTGAATGTAAAAGGTTCAATAATAGAGTGTGGAGTTAATGAGGGTTTTGGTTTAATGAGCTGGGCAAAATTTTCGGCAATATTAGAACCAGTTAATCTTACAAGAAGGGTTTACGGTTTTGATTCTTTTGCAGGATTTCCAAATAAATCAAATAAAGATATTTCTAACAAAAGTAGTCATATAAAAAAAGGAGATCTGGCAGCTAATTCTTTTAAAGAGTTAAATGACTTAATAAAAATTTATGACTCAACAAGATATCTTGGGCATGTTAGAAAAGTTAATTTAATAAAAGGGGATGCAATTAAAACAATACCAGAGTTTATAAATGATAACCCTCATCTCCTTGTAAGTTTACTTTATTTAGATTTTGATCTTTATGAACCTACTAAAATTGCTTTAGATAATTTTCTTCCTAGAATGCCAAAAGGATCTATTATTGCTTTTGATGAATTAGATAATCCTTTGTGGCCTGGTGAAACTCAAGCAATGCTTGAGTTGTTTTCTGAAAAAAAATTAGCCATTCAAAGATTACCTTTTGATCCATATGTTGGATTTGCTGTGGTTGAGTGATCTTTTATGCAAAAAGATTCTAAAAATCTAGCTCTTAAAATTAGACGTCATGCATTAAATATGACGAAAAACGGAAGTAGTTCTCATATAGGCTCTATACTTTCAATAGCAGATATACTGGCTGTTTTATACAGTTCGGTGATGAGAATAAATCCAAAAAAACCATATTGGGAGAAACGAGATAAATTTATTTTAAGTAAAGGTCATGCTGGAGCAGGGGTTTATGCAGCATTAGCAGAAATGGGATATTTTCCAGTTGAAGAATTAAATAAACATTATAAAAATGGATCAAATTTCAGTGGGCATGTATCTCATGTAAATATTCCAGGTGTTGAGTTTTCTACGGGATCTTTAGGACATGGCTTAGGAGTTGGTTGTGGTATAGCATATGCTAATAAGCTAGATGCTAAAGATCAATTTACTTATGTTTTATTATCCGATGGAGAATGTGATGAAGGTTCAAATTGGGAAGCGATTTTATTTGCATCTCATCATAAACTAAAAAAACTTATTGCCATTGTCGATTATAATAAAATCCAAAGTCTTAAAAGCACTAAAGAAACTCTTGATTTAGAGCCTTTTCAGGATAAATGGATTTCCTTCGGATGGAAAGTAATAAATGTCAATGGCCACAGCCATGAAGAATTGTTAAATGCTTTTCACGAAGCAAAAAAATCTTCAAAACCTAATTGTATTATAGCTAACACTATCAAAGGAAAAGGTGTTTCATTCATGGAAAATAGTGTTTTATGGCATTACAGATCTCCTCAAGGAGAGGAATATGAAATAGCATTAAAAGAACTCGAAGATGCGTGATACTTTTATTTCTGAATTAATAAACCAAGCAAAAAACAATAAAGATTTAATGTTGTTAACTGGAGACTTAGGTTTTGGAGTTTTTGAAGAATTTGAAAAACTTTTTCCAAAACAGTTTTTAAATGTAGGAGTTGCTGAACAAAATATGGCTATGGTTTCTGCAGGCTTAGCACTCCAAGGAAAAAAAGTATTCATTTATTCTATAGGTAATTTCCCAACATTAAGGTGTTTAGAGCAAATAAGAAACGATATTTGTTATCACAACTTAAATGTAACAGTGGTATCAATAGGCGGAGGCTTTTCATATGGTCAATTAGGAATGTCTCATCATGCTACAGAAGATTTAAGCATTATGCGTTCAATGCCTAATATGGTTGTTTCATCACCTTCAAATAAAAAGGAAGTAAGAAAAATAACTAATTATTTTTCTAAAAGTAAAGGACCTTCATATCTTAGATTAGATAAATCTTTCGTAAATTTTGAAAAATTTAACTTTTCTCAAAAAAAAGCATCAGTTCTTAGAGAGGGATCTTCTATAACACTTATCGGAACAGGAGGAGTAGTGGAGGAATTGTTAAAAGCATCCGATACACTTATAAATAAAAAAATTGATTGTAGAGTTTTAAGCATGCACACAATAAAGCCTTTAGACTTTGCTTCCATAGATAAGGCAGTCAAAGAGACTGAAGGAATTATATCTGTGGAAGAAAACAATATAATAGGCGGTCTAGGAAGTGCAATTTCAGAATATTGTTTAGAAGCAAACAAAATTCCTAAATACTTCTATAAAATTGGGCTAAAAGATGAATTTTCATCAATTGTCGGAGATCAAAATTATTTAAGAAACTATTATCAGATCAACTCAAAAAATATAATAAAAAAAGTACAAGAAATTTTTAATTAATTCTAAATGAAAAGGTTTATAGATTTATTTTTATCTTTTTTTGGACTTTTAATTTTTTCTCCAATTCTTATTTTTTTTATTTTTTTAATTTGGATGCAAGATTTTAAAAATCCAATATATTCAGCTCCTAGAATAGGTAAGAATAGTAAAAAATTTTTTATGTACAAATTAAGGTCTATGAATGTAAATGCCTCTCACTCTGGAGTAGAGTCAACCTCATCTAACGACAAAAGAATTACAAAAATTGGAAGAATTATAAGAAAATTTAAAATTGATGAAATAAGCCAATTAATAAACGTTTTTTTAGGAAGTATGAGCTTAGTTGGTCCAAGACCAAACACCTCTAAGGGGGTAGAAAGCTATACAAAATTAGAACAAGAATTGCTTAAAGTAAAACCAGGAATTACTGACTTTGCTTCCATTGTTTTTTCTGATGAAGGTGAAATTTTAAAAGATTCAAAAGATCCAGACTTAGATTATGACAAATTAATAAGGCCAAGAAAAAGTATCCTAGGAATTTTTTATTTAAACAATTCTAATTTAATTATTGATTTTTGCTTATGTATTATTACTTTAACCTCTATTTTTTCAAAAAAAAGAGCACTTGAGCAATTAAAAAGGATTTTAAAAATTTTAAATGCAGATGAGGAAATTATTAAAATAGCTTCCAGAGGTGAAAAGCTAATGCCAATGAATCCTCCAAAATAAGAATATTAAAATCCATCAACAAATTTTTTAATTTTCTTATGAATCAAATCATGATTTTTTTTCTTCAAGAGCTCATTAATTTCTTTTTTTAAATTATAAATTTCCTTAATATTGAATTTCTTTTCTATGCCTTTCTTTATTTTTGGATTTTCAGTATCTATTGGGTTATTACTCAAGAGTAACTCTTCGAAAAGTTTTTCTCCGGGACGAAGCCCTGAATAAACAATTTGAATACCATTTTCTTTTCCTTCAGATGCAACTGAATTACCTGATAACCTGATCATTCTTTCAGCGAGATTCTTTATTTTTATTGGTGAGCCCATGTCTAATAAGAAAACTTCTCCTCCCTTAGCAATTGAACTTGATTTAATAACTAAAGAGGAAGCCTCTTCTATGGTCATAAAAAATCTATTAACTTCCTTATGAGTTACTGTTACTGGCCCTCCTGATGATATTTGATCCCAGAATAGTGGAACTACAGATCCAGATGAATTCAAAACGTTTCCAAATCTAACCATAGAAAAACAAGTTTGATTATCTTCTAAATCTTGAAATCCTTGAAGAGATAATTCAGCTAGTCTTTTTGTTGCTCCCATAATATTGGTGGGATTTACAGCTTTGTCTGTAGAAATTAATGTAAAGTTTTTTACTTTATGTTTATATGCAATTTCACTTAAATTGAAAGTTGCAAAAAAATTATTCTCTAGAGCACTCTTAAAATTTATTTTATCTTGAAGCAAAGGAACATGTTTGTATGCAGCGGCATGAAAAATACTATCAATTAGTTCGGTTTCAATAATTGATTCAAGATCATCTTTATCTTGGACATTCTTTAAAATAAATTTAGATGAATCAATCCACTTTAAATTTTTTAATCTTTGGGATAACTTGTATAAATTATATTCAGAAGAATCCACAAAAAATATTTTAGAAGGGTTTAATTCGGAAATTTGTTTTGATAATTCTGATCCAATTGAGCCACCCGCACCAGTAATAAGAATGTTTTTTTCTTTAATATTTTGTTCGTACTTATCATTCCTGTCTAATTCTGATGTTTTTCTATCAATGAGATCTCCTAGCCTTATATTTTCAATTGAAAGTCTTGTTTCTAAGCCTCCGTAAGAAGCTGGAATAGTTTTTACAGTAACCTCTAAAGGCTCTAAAAGAGATATAATTCTTTGTCTGCCAGAAGAAGATATATTTTGAATGGCTATAATTACTAAGAGGCTAGGATAATTTTTTTTAAGTTTGGCGATTTTATTTAAACTTCCTAAAACCTTAATACCCATAATTTGAAAATTCTTCAATCTTCTATCATCGTCTACGAAACCTAATATTCTATATTTCCTTGTTTGAGATAATGCTGCGGCTGTTTCTCTCCCAGCTTGACCTGCTCCATAAATAATAGTTGGCACAGTGCCTGAGCCAGTTTTATTAGATAAATAGAGGTAAACAGAAACTCTAAAGAACAAGAAATAAAATAAAATGGTAAAAAACTGTACAGACGCAACTTGAAAAGAGACTATGTAAATGTCAGTCTTACTAAAAACAAGGAAAAAAGATAAGGAAGAAAAAATTAATAAGGATAAAATTCTTGGAGTTCCTAAAATAGTTAAGGTTCCTGAAGCTCTAAAAAAAGATTTATAACCATCTAAAATATATATAAAAAAAATACTAACGGTAGATAACAAAATTATTTCTAAGGCATTGAAACCAATAAAAAAAGAAAAATTCCTAAAGTCTTCTGTAAAAGAAACTAAATTATTTCTGTAAAGCAAATTTGAAAGAAAGGATGAAATAAAAAAATTTAAATTTAAGATAAAAAGATCACTTATGATCGTTAATAAAGTTTTTTTATTTCTATTTAAAAGAATAATTCTGTTTTTAATTTTTTCAGAATAAGTCATATTTTAATAATTATTGATTTATCATAGTAAATAAATATTATTGGAAAGTCTTTTGAAAAATAGAAAAATTAAAAAAATTATTGTTCCAGTCGCTGGATTAGGAACGAGAATGCTCCCTGCGACAAAAGCAATTCCAAAAGAAATGCTACCCATAGTCAATAAACCGTTAATTCAATATATCATAGAGGAAATTGTTTATGCAGGATTTGAGGAAGTAATCTTAGTAACTCATTCTAGTAAATACTCTATTGAAAATCATTTTGATCAAAGTTTTGAATTAGAAAATACACTTAAAAAAAGACTCAAAAGAGCAATGCTAAAAGAAATTAAAGGAATATCTAAATTAAAGGTTTCTTTACAAAGTATTAGACAAGGTGAGGCTAAAGGCCTAGGACATGCAATACTTTGTGCTCAAAAAATAATTGGTAAAGAGCCCTTTGCTATTGCTCTTCCAGATATGCTGATCAGTAAAGAAAATGGATTAAATGGAAAATCACTGAAAGAAATGAAAGAAAATTATGAAAGAAATGAGTTATCTTCCGTTCTGTTAGGCAAAGTCAAAAAAGAAAAAATTTCAAGTTACGGCATAGTTAAATTAAAAAAAGATAAAAAATATTCAAGCCTTGGATTTATTGAAAAAATAATCGAAAAACCGCCCCAAAAAAAGGCCCCGTCAAATCTATATGCTGTAGGAAGATATATCTTCAATAATGATTTATTCAATTATCTAGGAAAAGTAAAACCTGATAAATCTGGAGAAATTCAACTTACCGATGCAATAGATTTGTATATAAATAAAGGAAATGATGTTTTAGGTTATCTTTTAGATGGAGATATTTATGATTGTGGAGAAAAAACTGAATTCATATTGGCTAATATTGATTTTGCAATTAAAGATTCCTCAATAAGCAAAATTATTAAAAAACATCTAAAAATGAAATTATTTTGATTAACATTGTAAAAAAATTACGATCTATTCTAAAAAAAAATAAAATAACCTATCTTATTGACTCAGATGATTATAAAGATTTCTTAATCTATTCTTTGAAAGATGAAAAAATTCTAGGATTAGATACTGAATTTGATTGGAGAAAAACATATTTTCCAACATTATGCTTACTTCAGATAGCGACAAAAAAAAATGTTTTTTTAATTGATTGTATTAAATGTAAAGATTTAATTTTTTTAAAACAAATTTTGGAAGACAAAAAAAAACTTTTAATATTCCATTCTTCAAGAAGTGATGCAACGGTTCTGAATACTAATTTAAAAATTAAAGTAAAAAACATTTTTGATATCCAAATTGCTGAAAAGCTTCTTTTTGGCGGAGAAATAAAAAATTATGGTACTTTAGTTAAAAATTATCTTAATATTTTTTTGAAAAAGTCTGAAACAAATTCTAACTGGTTAAATAGACCCTTTAGCTCTGAACAACTTTCTTATGCATCAGAAGATGTGTCTTACCTAATTGAGATTTACCAAGAACAAAAAAAAGTTCTTAAGAAAAAGAATTTATTTAAAAAGACTTTAGAAAAATCTAAAAAAGAAGTATTTTACGGCAATCAAGAATTGCATATATCAAGATTAAAAAAATTAAAAAAAATTTCTAAAATAGAAAAAAAAATTTTTTTATGGAGAGAGTCTTATGCAAGTAAAAATAATATCCCTCCATCGCATGTATTAAGAGATAAGGAATTAAAAAATATTTCAAAAGAAATTAAAAATCATGATAAAAAATCTTTATCTTCTATTTTTAATAATAAAAAAGCCTTTCAAGATTTTATCATAGAGATGAACATATGATTTTTTGGATGTTTTATTATTTAGTACTTCTGCTAATTTGTTTCACATTTGCAAAGTTCATCACTAATAAATTTATCAAATATTTTTTTACTCCAATTTTATTTGGACTATTCGGCTCAGTTTGGTTTTCCCATCCAGGTAGTTCAGATATTTCTCCGATAATTTCTCTGATATTTTTAGAATCCACGATTATAGATTCTAATGGTTACAGCAGATTATATAGGCCAATGCTAGCTTTTATCTTTGTATCTCAAATAATTAGCTTGATCTATTATTTGTACTTAAAAAGAAATAATTTTTGAAACCTTTTTTTCTGTATCTATTATTCCTACTTTGTTCTTCCCTTTAAGAAAACCTGCACATTCGCCTGGGTTGAATATTAAAGAATTATTTACTTCTTCGGATCTATACCTGTGAGTATGACCATGTAAGATAAAATCCATATCTTTTGTCATTTTTTCATTAATAAGTTCTGGATGATGGACAACAGCAATCTTGAAATTATGTTTTTCTATAAAGAAAGGCTCTTCGTGTAGCTTAAAGTTATATTTTTTTGATTCGGCTATCAGTTCTTTTTTTTCTTCAATATCATTATTTCCAAAAACTCCAATTAAAGTCATCTTTAATTCTGAAAATGCCTTTATAGATTTAGGTAGTGTGATATCTCCAGTATGTATTACAAAAGAAGGATTTACTTCATTAAAAATACTACATATTTTTGAGATATTCTTTAAGTTGTTGTGAGTATCTCCTGTAACTCCAATTAACAAAATTTAAGTTTTCTCAAGAATGTGTATTGCGCAGGCTGTTCCGAGACCAATTACATGGGTCATGCCAACTCTTGCGCCTTCAACCTGCCTTTTACCTGCTTCGCCTCTTAAATGAGTACAGACCTCATAAATATTCGCTATTCCTGTAGCTCCTAAAGGATGTCCTTTTGATAAAAGTCCTCCGGAAACATTAACAGGGATCTTGCCACCCAATTCCACATGCCCTCCATCGATTAATTGTCCAGCTTCTCCATCATTACAAAGGCCAAGATTTTCGTAATGCAGCATTTCTGCAGTAGCGAAACAATCATGTAATTCGACGAGGTTTACATCTTCAGCACCAAGCCCAGCTTGTTCATATGCATCTTTGGCAGCAATTCTGGTGCAAGCATTGACATCAGGCATAACTAAATCCCTATCTGTGAAAGGATCGCTAGCTAGAGCAGATGCTCTAACTTTAATTGCACGTTGCATGCCAAGTTCTTTCGCTTTTTTTTCGGATACTAAAACTGCTGCTGCGGAACCATCCACATTCACA
>MDTB01167501.1_pt1 | contig 52495 bp, 60 predicted proteins | sample 811161 | NCBI WGS metagenome assembly MDTB01 (sample SAMN05326650, study PRJNA326480) | marine metagenome | isolation source: seawater | place: Mediterranean Sea | collected 2009
AGAATGACACAGAAAATTGTTTTAAAATGATAAAATAGTGATTTTATAAACAATATAATAATTAAATGAACTCAAATATAGAAATAAGAAAGAAAATTGCTAGTGGATGGTTCAGGTTTTTGCAGTCTCAAATTTGTAAAGAATTTGAGGAAATTGAGAGAAAAAAATCTAATGGTCGTAAGGTTTATTCTATAAAAAAAACGACTTGGAAAAAATCTGAAAATCCTAAGGAAGGAGGCGGAACCTATGCTATTATTAAAAATGGAACTATTTTTGATAGCGTTGGTATAAATTTTTCCGAAGTGTCTGGAAAATTTCAAAAAAAATTTAGATCCCAAATTTTAGGTGCTAAAAGAAATCCAAATTATTGGGCATCTGGAATTTCTGTAGTTGCTCACATGAAAAACCCTAAGATTCCAGCTATGCACTTTAATACCAGGTTTATCGTAACATCAAAAAATTGGTTTGGAGGGGGAATGGACGCTACCCCATCTATTAAAGACGACAAAGAAAAAAAATTTTTTCACAAAAAAATAAAAAAAACATGTGATCAATACAATAAAAAATATTATCCTAAGTATAAAAAATGGTGCGATAAATATTTTTATTTACCACATAGAAAAGAAACTCGTGGTATCGGTGGGATCTTTTTCGATTACAAAAAAGGTGATTGGGAAAAAGATTTTAGCTTTGTAAGAAATTTAGGTTTGTGTTTTTTAGATTGTGCAAAAAATATAATTGAAAAAAAAATGTATGCTAAATGGTCAAAAAAACAAAAAAATGAACAACTTTATAAAAGAGGTAGGTATGTTGAGTTTAACTTGTTGTACGATAGAGGTACAAAATTTGGTTTGAATACAGGTGGTAATGTTCAAGCAATTTTGATGTCTCTGCCCCCTATGGCAAAATGGAAATAAATGGATAAAGAACCAATAACAGTTTCGGGACTACAAAAACTTCAAAAAGAATTAGAAGAGATTAAGAATATTAAGCGACCAAAAATTATTGCAGCTATAGCTGAAGCTCGTGGTCATGGAGATTTAAAAGAAAACGCAGAGTATCATGCTGCTAAAGAGCAACAAGCTCAAACTGAAAGTAGAGTTTTAGAAATCAATAGTGTCATAGCTAGAGCAAACGTAATTGATATAAAAAAAATAGAAAACACGGGTAAAATTATTTTTGGATCTACTGTTACTGTAAAGGATTTAGATAAAGGAAATAAAAATTCTTTTAAAATAGTAGGAAAGGATGAAGCAGATGTAAGTAAAAATTTAATTTATTTTAGATCCCCAATGGGAAAATCATTAATTGGAAAACAAGACAAAGATCATGTAAATTTTGAATCACCTTCGGGTGAAAAAAATTACGAAATTATAAAAGTTGAATATATTTAAACTAAATATTTTTTTTTAATAAAAAATTAATCTCTTCATCTTTAATTTGAAAGTTATTTTCTATCCATTTTTTTTCAATTTTTTTTAACGTATCTCCAACTTTCTTTCCACTTTGAACTCCTTTTTTAAGTAGATCATTTCCCGTGACTGGAAATTTTGGAACTAAAACGTTATTTATTTTTGATAAAATTTCATTATTTTGTAAGCTAAATTTTTTTTTATTAGCAATACTATTTATTATGAAAATTTTTTTTATTTGGTCCCTGCCATAGAAAAAAATACTTTTTCTTAAATCTTTTACAAAAAAATCTTTATTTAATTTTATTTCATTTAAAAGCTTAAAGTAAAGATTTAGGTTATTTTTTAGTTCATTTGAAACATTATATTTATGAAAAAAATATTTATAATTATTAGAAGAATCCAGCAACATCGAAGCAAAAATTAAATCAGTATTTATTTCAATATCGTTCATGATATTCAATTTTTCAAATTTTTTAATTCTATCTAAATGTAAAAATTCAGGAAATATAAGTTTAAAAATTTCAATTAAAAACTTATTTTTAAATATTTCATAAAAGTTTTTAAGTTTAACGATTTTTTCTAACTCGCTATAGACTCTCTCTTTTGATAATTTTGTAATACCGTCTAGGTTTTGTTTAATTGCTTTTTGTGTTTGATTGTCTATTTCAAAACTTTGATAGTGGATTGAAAATCTTAGAAATCTCAAAATTCTCAAGTAGTCTTCTTTTATTCTTATATTTGGGTCTCCAATAAACTTAATTTTATTATTTTTAAGATCTTTAACTCCAGACATTGGATCAAAAATTTTTCCATTTTGGTCTAGATAAATTGCATTAATAGTAAAATCTCTTCTTGATGAGTCTTCTTTCCAATCTTCGGTAAATTCTACATCGGCATGTCTTCCGTCTGTGGAGATATCTTTTCTCAAAGTTGTAATTTCAAATTTTTGATCTTCAACAATAAGGGTTAAAGTGCCATGTTCGACTCCAGTTTTTTTTACTTTTACATCAGAGTTTTCAAATCTTTCAATTATTTCGTTTGGCGTAAGAGTAGTTGCTATATCGATGTCATCTATTTTTTCATTTAATATATATTTTCGTACACATCCACCTACAAACATTGCTTGCCTTCTTTTTTCAGAATTTAAAATATTAAAAATTTTTTTTGCTTTCACGGACCTATAAAAAGGAAAAATCGATTTTTTAATTTTTTCAATCAAAAACATAGTAATTGGCTGGGGCGCTAGGATTCGAACCTAGGATGGCGGTACCAAAAACCGCTGCCTTACCGCTTGGCTACGCCCCAAAGTAATTTGGATATACCACAAAAAAACAGAATTAAATAGTTTTACTAATAACACACCAATATTTTGGGAATTTTTTTTTAATTTTTTTAAGTCCTAACTGTGCACTTTTTTTTGTCAAAAAAACCCCAAAACATGCTGATCCAGAGCCAGTTAATCTTGAAAAATGGCAATTTTTAGTGAGTTCAAGCTCATTTAAAATTTTTTGTATAAGTGGGAATTTTTTTATCGCAATTTTCTCTAAAGAATTTTGCGTAACTTTTAAAGAATTTATTAATTTTATTTTAGAATTAAAGTTGTAATTTATTTGTTTTTTTTCTGCTTTGACAAAATTATATTTTGAGTAAATTTCTTTTGTGGAACATTTTAAAAATGGATAAATAATAACAAAATATAATTCATGTTTCTTTTTGATGTCTTGTATTTTTGTTAAATTTTTTTGCAGAAATTGCGATGAGTAAAAAAAAAGCTTTAAGTCAGAACCCAATTTCTTTGAAAAATAGCTTAAAGTTTTATGGGACAATTTTTTTGTTTTTAAGAAATGTTGAATTATTGCAGCAGAATTACTAGAGCCACCTCCCAAGCCAGAAAATACGGGTATTTTTTTTTTTACAGCAACATGATAATTTCCATTTATATAGCCATTTCTTCTTAACAAAGAAATCGATTGTAAGATGGAATTCTCTTTTTTGTTTACATGGTTACCAAAACTTCCTGAAAATTTAATACTATCTTTTGGTTTAAAAACTCTCTTAATCTTGATTTCGTCATGTAAATTGATAATAAAAACAAGTGATTTTATATCGTGCAAATTATATTTTTTAATTTTTCTACCTACATTTAAAAATAAATTTAATTTACAGTAAGATTTAAGAAAACGACTTTTCATTTTTAATTCTAAGTTTTTTCTAAGCCAAATATCAATTTGTTTTCTATCTGTTTTTTTAATTTTTCCTCAGCTTCATTGAGTTTTAAAACATAATTCCAGAAATACCTTGCTTGAATTTTTTCATTATTTTCCCACAAACAATCTGCGAAATGATCGTTAACAATCGGATCTGAAGGCATTAAAGTTACTGCAATTTTTAAATACTCTTTGGCTTCTTTAAATCTGCTCAGCTTAAACAGGGCCCAACCTATAGAGTCTGTTATATAGCCATCTCCTTTTTTCATATCGTTTGCTTTTTTAAGCATCTCTAAAGCTTCGTCTATATTTTTGCCCTGTTCTACCCATGAGTAAGCGAGATAGTTCATTACATAAGGTTGGTCGGGTGATAGCTTTAAAGACATTAATAAATCATTTTCAGCCAATTCCCATTCGTTTATTCTCTCATAAGATGTCCCTCTTCTATCCAAAACTCTAGGATAAAGCTCATGGTCTTTTTTTATGCTTAAAAGTATATCAGAGTATAACTTTATAGCTTTTTGATATTCTTTTCTGTCTTTCAAGAAATTTGCAAAGTCAAAAGTTTGGAATATATCTGGTTTAATATTTTTGTAACTTTTTTTCAAAAAAGCAATGGCCTCTTTTTCTTTTTTTTGATCGTCTAAAATAAATGCGACTTGTCTGTCTGCATACCATTTGTATACACTACCTATTTTTGATAATTTTTTATAAATTATTTTGGACTCTTCATATTTTTTTAACATTACAAGATTTTCTGCCATCAAAGAATTATAAGATAAAAAATTTGGATTCATATATTTTGATAAAGAAATATAAAAGTTTGAAAGTTCATAGTTTCCCTGTGTTGATAAAGCGTTTGCTACTACATAAAAAATTTCAGCTAAAATATCGTTTTTTCTCTTACAATCAAATTTGTTATGGTTTTCTTCATTAAGATAGAGTGTTTTTTTATATTGATTAATAAGTAGATTTTTGGGGTGCTTACTTGAAGCGTAATTAATTATTTCTTTAGCTTTTGTCACATTATTTTTATTGAACAGATAATTTCCATAAAAGAAAAAATATCTTGAAAAATTAGTCTCTTTGTTTTCTGCAATTTCGTTAAAATACTTTTCGACTTCTGACGTTTGAAAATAGCATTCGGCTAAAGTTTTCTGTATTATTTTAAAATTAACATATCTTTCAGGAATCTTTTTTATAGAAGATAAGCCTTCTTTTTGTTTTGATTTTTCTATTACTGCCCAGTTAATTAATGAAGTTTTAAGAATATTAAAAACCATCCTATGTTCAAAAGTATTATCTAATTGGTTAAAATACATTTTTGATTTAATAAAATTTTCTTTTTTTAATTCGCGTAAACCCAATATAAGGTTGCTCTCAAAATTGGAGGCCTTTTTATTTTCTAGTATTTTAGAATATCGCCCAGCCTCTGTGAATTTTTCTAAATTAATTAGTGATCGAATATACTTTGAAGAATGATTTGAAATGTCTTTGTTCCTATCATTTATTCTTTTAAAAAATTTTTCTGATTTAACATAATCATAATCATGAAAAGATATTAAAGCTGAAAAATAACTAGATATGTTTTTAGCGTTATAATTGAAATTTGTACTTTTTCCATAAGATGATTTAAACACACTAATTGTTATTAAAGTATATAATACTATTAAAAAAAAACGTAATTTCATAAAATTAAAATATGAAGAGTGTCAAAGAAAAAATTTATCATAAACTTATAAATAATGAGATAAGTTATAATACCAGATCCATTAGAAGATATAAAAAAAATAATACAAAAATAATAGGTAATAGCAAAAAAGATAAAATACCACAGTTAGAAAAACTGAAAAAACAAATTAATTCTATTAAAAATTGTGATTTAAAAAAAAATGCAACTAACTTAGTTTTCGCTGATGGAAATCCAAGCTCATCAATTATGATAATTGGTGAGGGACCGGGTGCAAATGAAGACAAGGAGGGCAAACCGTTTGTTGGTAGAGCCGGAAAACTTTTGGATAAGATGCTTGAGGCAATAAAACTTAATAGAAGAAATGTTTATATTTCTAATGTTGTTAACTTTAGACCGCCGATGAACAGAAGGCCAACTGATATAGAAATTAATAGATATCTACCTTTTTTAAATAAACATATAGAAATAATAAATCCAAAAATTCTACTGTTGCTTGGTAGTACAGCGCTTAATGCGTTAATAGGTAATGAAGTTGTAATTTCAAAAGCAAGGGGGAAATGGGTAACTAAAAAAATTGGCAACGCTAATCCAGAGGTGATTGCCTCATTCCATCCTGCCTTTCTAATGAGGCAGCCAGACCAAAAAAAATATGCTTGGGAAGACCTCAAGATGATTAAAAAAAAGATGTCTGAATTAAAAATAAAATTAAATGCCTAATAAAATTCTTGCGGGCATAGATGAGGTCGGTAGAGGTTGTTTAGCTGGTCCTGTTATTTCGTGTGCGCTTATTTTAAAAAAAAATATCAATAAAAAATTTATAAGAGATTCAAAAACGATACCGTTTAGGGATAGAATAAAGATTGCCAAACACATTAAAAAAAATTCCTGGTATGCTATTGGTTCGGCATCGGTAAGCGAAATAGATAAATATAATATTTTTAATGCTACTTTGCTATCAATGGAAAGAGCTGCAAAAAAATTAAAAAAGAAACCTCATTTTTTTCTAGTTGATGGAACTCATGCACCAAAAAGATTAAGAAACTCTAAAACAGTCATAAAAGGAGATAAAAAAATAAAGTGTATTTCTGCAGCTTCCATTGTAGCAAAAGTTTACAGGGACCTTTATATGATAAAATTAGGAAATAAATTTCCAAATTACAAATGGCATAAAAATTTTGGTTATGGAACTATGCAGCATTTAAACGCTTTAAAAAAATTTGGCGTTACCAATTATCATAGAAGAAGCTACAAACCAGTACACAACATATTGTCTAAATAAGAATCTCCAGCACACAATAGACTCTATTTTTTAGAAAAAAAATTTGACGAAGGATTCAATTTCGGGTTGAATTCAATAAATGACAAAATATTTTAATAAGCTTGTGAATGGAAACTCTATAGAAATTTTAAAAAAGATTCCTAATAAAACTTTTGATTTAGTTTTTGCAGATCCTCCTTACAATATGCAGATCGGAGAGAAATTAAAAAGACCTGATGATAGCAAGGTTAATGGAGTAAATGATAAATGGGATCAATTTTCTAATTTTAAACATTACGATGATTTTTCCAAGGCTTGGTTAAAAGAATGCAAAAGAATTTTAAAAGATAACGGTTCCATTTGGGTAATCGGAACATATCATAATATTTTTAGAATTGGTTACCACATTCAAAATTTAGATTACTGGTTATTAAATGATGTTATCTGGAGAAAAAATAATCCAATGCCAAACTTTAAAGGAACTAGGTTTACTAATGCACATGAGACTTTGATTTGGGCTTCAAAAAATAAAAAGTCAAAATATACATTTAATTACCAATCTTTAAAATGTTTTAACGAAGATCTACAGATGCGATCTGACTGGATCTTGCCTATTTGCAATGGAAAAGAAAGATTAAAAAAAAATGGTAAAAAAATTCATTCCACACAAAAGCCCGAAGCCTTATTACATAGAATTATTCTAGCAACCACAAATAAAAATGATGTGATATTTGATCCATTTTTAGGGACAGGTACAACTGCAGTAGTTGCTAAAAAGTTAGGTAGAAAATATTTTGGCATTGAGAAAGATAAAAAATACTTTGATGCTGCCAACGAAAGAGTTAATAAAACTAAAATTATAGAAGATAATTATTTAGACGTAGTACGAAATAATAAATCTAAACCAAGAGTGCCCTTTGGTTCTTTAATTGAAATGGGGATAATTAAACCTGGAACTATGCTTTTTGATCAAAAAAAGAAATATAATGCCAAAATAATGATTGATGGAAGTTTAAAACATCAAAAAACTGAGGGTTCAATTCACAAAGTTGCCGCTAAAATATTAGGCGCAGAAAGTTGTAATGGTTGGACATATTGGCATTATCAATCAGGTAATAGTTTAAAACCTATTGATAAACTAAGGGAAAAATTAAGACCAGATTCACATTAAACTCCTTGATAAATATTTCCCAAATAACTATTTAAAAATTTTTCATTTTTTGTAACTTTTTTCAAAAAATAATTTCTAGCTTTAATCATCAAAGGATTGGACAAATGAAAAGAATAGTAATTCAGCATCGATCGGTTATTAACCATCCTGACCCTCTCTAGCCTTTTTTTAAAATAAAGATTTTGTAAATCTTTTGTGTCCTTTGATAATAAATTAAATAGTTCGTAAGCTGCCTCAATAGATTGGGATGCACCTTGGGCCATTGTTGGCGGAAAAGTATAAAAAGCATCGCCTAAATAAAACAAATTTTCATAAGTTGATTTATAAGGTTTTTTGGTTACATAAATTGGCCACGACTCTAAAGAATTTTTAAATAAATTTTTAAAATTTTTATTCTGAGAAAGTATTTCTTTTTCAATTAATGAATTTAAATCTATTCTATTCGATAACTTCTTCCTGAGAATACAAACTAAATTTAATTCACCTTTTTTGTTGATTGGATAAATCACAATATGTGCATTTTTAAGCATAATCAAAGATATATTTTTATTTTCGTAGGGAAAATCTTGTGTTTTTTTAATTAGGGTTCTTATTGCAATCGAGCCATTGTAAATAGGATGAGTATTTTTATTTTCTACAACAGATTTTGTATTAGAAAAAACTCCATCTGAAACGATTAAGTAATCTACAAGATCGTTCGTATTATCTGAAAAATTTATTAACAGTTTATCATTTATTTTAGTAACTTTTTTTACTTCTTTTCCAAATTTTATGTTGTTCAAAAATAAATCAGTTTTTAAAAATTCTATTAAAGAAGATCTTTTTAGCGTGGTATATTTGTGTTTGTCTGTATTAAACCTTTCCAAATCTAAATCACAAATTTTTGTGCTATCATTGGAATAGAAATTAATTTTTAAAGGATTATAAAAAATATTACTTTCTATACTAGAAAATTTTATTTTATTTAAAATTGAGATGCTATTAGGTGCCAATTGTATTCCATAGCCCTCCTCAAGACTAAGCTCTTTTTCTCTTTCATAAACTTTTACATCAAAAAGAGGATTCGTATTGAATAAATTAGCAGAAGTTAAACCTGCAATACCTGATCCGATTATTGCGATTTTTTTTTTCATTAATATAAATTTTCTACTTGCTTAAAAATTTTTTTTGTAAAAGTGGGTATAAACTCTTTTTTATTATATATGGAGTACCAATTTAAATCTTTTGGAATTTTTTTCGAAAATTTATAATATAGATCAATATCTAATTTTTTATTTGAAATATTATTCTTGTAATTGCATAAAAAATTCCAGTTTTTAAAATTTTCCTTACTTTCTTTTTCTTTGACTATTGGCAAATTATATTCTTTTAAAAATCCCAAACTTTTATTCTTTTTTAAACCAATTTGTTTTTTTTTGTTTAGGTAACAAAAAATATTATAACTTTTTTTATTAGTTTTTATTGAATTAGTTAATTTTAATGACTTGCCAGATTTGTAAAATTTACAATTTTTATTAATTGGACAAATACTGCAATAAGGATCTTTAGGTCTACAAATTAAAGCCCCAAACTCCATCATTGCTTCTGCAAAATCTGAATTTCTATTATGACAAAAGAGTTTTTTTTTATTTTTTTCAATAATTGCCTGATAATTTAATTTTTTTTCATGCCTATTTAGTATTCTAGATAAAACTCTTTTAACATTTCCATCTAGGCCTAATCGTGGCTGATTGTAAACTAAAGCCAACAATATATTTCCGGTATAGTCCCCTATTCCAGGAAGTTTTTTTATTTCTATCAAAGTTTTCGGCAATTTAGACTTTTTATACTTTTCAATAATTTTAGATGTTCTTATAAGATTTTTTGCTCTTCTATAATAGCCAAGACCTTCCCAAAGTTTTAGAACTTTTCTTTCACTGGTTGTAGAAAGTTTTTTTAAAGTTTTAATTTCTTTTGTAAATCTTCGAAAATAAGGAACGACAGTTTTAACTTGAGTTTGTTGTAACATAAATTCACTTAATAACCTGTAGTAGAGCTTTTTAGTAGAATTGAATTTCGCTCTCCAGGGTAATGTGCGTTTATTATTATCATACCAACTAATTATTTTTTTTGATAAGTTGTTATTAATATGCATAAAAAAACAAAATATATTAATAAATCAATGTATTCTATTCAAGGAATTAAGACTGTTGGCAATTCTCTGCCAGGATCTCTAAACAAAATCTTAAAAAAGGGTGGATATAATTATTCATCAATAATAAATAATTGGACAGAACTGGTGGGCAAAAAAATATCGAGTATGTGCTACCCTAAGTCTGTGAAAACTAACAGAGAACTACAAAACGGGACCCTGTTACTAAACGTACGTCGCGGGGATCAGCTAGATGTAGAATATAGCAAAGAAGAGATAATAGACAAAATTAATTCATTTTTTGGTTATAAATTTATCAAAAAAATTAAAATAGAATTACTAGATGAAAAAATTAATACAAAAAATAACAACCTTATAAGTGGACAAAAAAATAAATATATACAAAAAAAAATTGATAAAATTCATAATTTAAAGCTTAAAAAAAAACTTGCAGATCTTGTAAAAGAATTTGAGGCCAAAAATTTAAAATAAATTATGAAAATGAAGAATTTTTTTGTTTTATTAAGTTTCGTATTCCTTACATTTTTACCGTCAACTTTCGCTTCTGAAAATGAGAGCATAATTTCAGTAGGAGAAAAAGATGCAAAAATTACTATTAAAGTTTTTTCCTCTCTTACGTGCCCTCACTGCGCAAATTTTCATAAGGAAATTTTCAAAAAATTGAAGAAAGATTATATTGATACAAAAATTGCCAGATTCGAACATCATGGATTTCCCTTGGATCTTGCCGCTCTTAATGCTGAAAAAGTTTTAAACTGCTTTAAAAACAACAAAAAAAAACTTAACTTTTTAAATGAAATTTATGAAAAACAAGATGTATGGGCAAGTGGCGCAGATATTAACAGCATAAACTCTAATTTGATTAAAATTGGAAAGAATCATGATTTAAATAATGATACAATTTTAAATTGTTTAAATGATGAGAATCTTGAAGAAAAAATTTTAAATGAAAGAATAATGGCAAATAAAAAGTACTCTATTCAATCAACGCCTACTGTTTATGTGAACGGAAAAAAATATGAAGGGAAACACAATTATCGAGATTTCAAAAAAGTAATCGAAAAATTTTTATAAAATGAAATTCAAAAAAATGGAAATGTTGGGTTTTAAATCATTTTTCGATAAAACTCATTTTTTTATTGAAAATGGATTGACTGGAATTGTCGGGCCTAACGGTTGTGGAAAATCAAATATTGTTGAAGCTTTAAGATGGTGCATGGGAGAAACATCGGCAAAAAGTATTAGAGGTTCTGGAATGGAAGATGTAATTTTTTCAGGAACATCGAATAGACCATCTAAAAATATTTCTGAGGTTGCTATAACTATTGATAACTCGGATAAAGAAGGTCAGGGCCAATATCTTGAACTTGATGAGGTTGTTGTAAGGCGAAAAATTGAGAGAGACAAAGGATCAAAATATTATATCAACGATAAAGAAGTAAGGGCTAGGGACGCACAAACTTTCTTTGCCGATCTATCAACCGGAGCGCATTCTCCTTCGATGATAAGCCAAGGCAAAATTGGAATGATCGTGACCGCTAAACCTTAGGAAAGAAAATCGGTTCTTGAAGAAGCTGCGGGAATTTCAGGAATACATTTGAGAAGACATGAGGCAGAAACAAGATTAAATGCTGCAGAAAATAATCTTAAGAGGGCAGATGAATTAAAACGACAACAAGAAAAACAGTTGGAGAACTTAGAAAAGCAAGCAGAAGAAGCAACTAAATATAAAGAGATATCACAGCAAATTAAAGCAATTGAAGCGGGACTGTATTATCTAAAAATTCAAGAAATTGATAAGGAAAGGGATGAAATCAAAGTAAAATCAGATAAAGTTGAGAATGAAATAACCGAAGTCAAAAAAGATTTAAATCAAAATAATACGTTAGTAGAGGAAGAAAACAAAAAAATACAGCCTTTGAGAGACAAAAAAATGGAGAATCTTTCAAAGATTCAGAAGTTGAATTTAGAAATTGCTAACTTGAACGAAAGAGAAAAAGATATAAAGGAATTAAATAAAAAGCTTTTGAGCAATATAAAATTGGTAGAATCAGATCTTGAAAGAGAAAAAAGTATATCTTTAGATGCATCTCTAAATGAAAAAAGAATTCTTGAGGAAAAAAATGAGTTAATTAAAACTGAAAGGGAATTAATAGATATAGAGAAAAAGTCAGAAATTAATCTTGATGTTGCAAAACAAGAGTTAAAGGATAGAAAGATTAAATTTGATAATTTTTTTAAAAAAAAAATAAGCTCATTTGATTTTAAAGGCCAACAAAAGATTCTGGAAGATTTTAGAGAAATAAATGCAATCACATCAAAATTACTAAGTGAAAATAAAATAGAAGAAGCAAAAAAAAATAGTTCTAAATTAAATAATCTCTTACAAGACCAAATTAAAAATATACAAAACTTTGAAATAAGTGATCTTTCATTAAATTTTAGAGAATTAATTGAAGACATAACTGTTTCTCAAGAAAAATATGCTTCGATATTTGGCAAAAATGAGTCTATTCATGAGAATTCGATTAAAAGAAAAGAGAGAATAAAAAATATTGACCAAGAACTAGAAAATTGGAAAGATCTTAAATTGAATTCAGAAAAAATGCTTCTTAAACTAAATGAAAGAAAAAGAAATATAGAATTAGAATTAGAAGAGAATCAGAAAAATCCTGAAAAATTAGCCATAAGCAAGGGACAAAATCTACAAAACTTAGAAAATACAAAAAAAAATAATGAAGAACTCGAAGTAGAGATTCAAAAAATCGAAGAACAGTATGAATCGATTAATAAAAATCTCAAATCTGTACAAGAAAAATTTACAGTATTGAGAGAAGGAAAAGCAAGACTCGAGGCTACAATTGAGGGTATTGATCAAAGAAAAATGGACTTAATTTATATGATGAAAAATGAACTCAAAATAGAAAATGTTAATAATTTGTTGGGCATATCTGACCTGACCAAAACCGAGAATTTACCTTCGGTCATAGAACAAGAAGAAAAGCTTGAAAAAATGAAAAAAAATAGAGAGGCCATGGGTTCTGTTAATTTAAGAGCAGATGTAGAAACTGAAAAATTTAAAATAACTATAAAAAAAATGGAAGAAGATAGATCTGATCTTGTCTCTGCTATTGTTAAACTGAAAACAAGTATAAATGAACTAAATCAAAGAGGAAGGGAAAGACTTTTAGAGGCTTTTTCTAGAGTTAATAAGAAATTTAATGAAGTTTATACGAAATTATTCAATGGTGGAAATGCAAAACTTGAATTGGTTGACTCAGACGATCCTTTAGAAGCTGGGTTAGAAATGTTGGTTTCGCCACCAGGGAAAAGATTGCAGTCCATTACTTTGTTGTCTGGTGGAGAACAGGCTCTTACTGCTTTGTCATTAATTTTTGCGATTTTCTTGACCAATCCTTCTCCGATTTGTGTTTTAGATGAAGTTGATGCTCCATTAGATGATGCTAATGTTACACGTTTTTGTTCTCTATTAGACGAATTAGTATCTGTTACAAAAACTAAATTTATAATTATTACACATCACGCTTTAACTATGTCAAAAATGGACAGACTATACGGGGTTACCATGCCTGAAAAAGGTGTAAGCAAATTAGTTGCTGTTAATTTGCAAAAGGCCGAAGAATTAGTTGCATAAAAATAAAATGAATGATCTAAAAGATCTTAAAACTCGCCTTAAAATTGCAAAATCGAAATTGCAAAATCAGAACCTTGAAAGAAGTGATGAAAAAAAAGGGGTTTTCCTAGGAAATGCTTTTAAGCTTGGAACTGAGCTAGTTGCGGCAGTTGCGGTTGGTACAATTATTGGGTTTATTTTGGATAACTGGTTTGATACTAAACCATTATTAATTATAGTATTTTTTCTTTTTGGTGCCGCAGCTGGAATTTTAAATGTTTTTAGAGCCGCAAAAAGAATGCAAAAGGAACAGGACTGAATATGGCAACAAACCCCATGAACCAATTTAAAGTTCATCGTATTGGACCTGAAATAGAAATATCAGGAGTAGATTTATCGTTCACAAATGCAAGTTTATTTATGGCTATAAGTGCTATAATGATTTCAGTCTTATTGATGCTTGGAACAAGAGAAAAAAAACTTGTCCCAAGTAAGATCCAGTTGGTATCAGAAATGCTATACAATTTTATCGCAAAAATGATAAGTGATACTGCTGGAAAAAAAGCTAAACCTTTTTTTCCTTTTATTTTTAGTTTGTTTGTTTTTATTTTGTTTTGCAATATGGTTGGGATGTTGCCTTACTCTTTTACTGTAACTAGCCATATAATAGTAACTTTAACATTTGCTCTATTTATTTTTGTTGGCGTAACAATACTAGGTTTTGTTATACATGGTTTTAAATATCTAAAAATATTTGTTCCTAGCGGTGTACCCATAGTACTATTGCCAATTATAACTCTAATAGAAATTATCTCCTATTTGAGCAGACCAATTAGTCTATCGGTAAGGCTGTTTGCAAATATGATGGCTGGTCACACAATGTTAAAAGTTTTTGGAGGTTTTGTTATTAGCTTAGGTTTAGTTGGTGGGTGGCTTCCATTAAGTTTTTCGGTGGCACTTACAGGTCTAGAAATACTTGTGGCTTTTTTACAGGCCTATGTATTTGCGATTTTGACATGCATTTACTTAAATGATGCACTAAATTTACATCACTAACATAAATAAAAAAGGAGGAAAAATGGAACTAGAAGCAGCAAAAATGATCGGCGCAGGTTTGGCCGCTATTGCTTTAGCTGGGGCTGGTGTTGGCATTGGAATAATTTTCGGAAACTATTTGTCCGGAGCAATGCGAAACCCATCTGCAGCTCAAAAACAATTTCCAAATCTACTTTTGGGATTTGCTTTAGCTGAAGCGACTGGTCTTTTTGGATTAGTTGTAGCGCTAATAATACTTTTCGCTTTTTAATTATATTTATTGGTTAAAAGGATGGGGAAGTTTAGTATTTTTTTAATTTTTTCCACGTTGTTTGGTGGAAGCCTTTTTGCAGCTGAGGCTGGGATGCCTCAGCTTGACCCTAAATATTGGGCTTCTCAAGCTTTTTGGTTGATCGTTATTTTTCTATCAATTTATTTATTAATAGCTAGAGTTTTTATCCCAAAAATTAAAGGAAGCATTGATACAAGAGAAAACAAAATAAGAAAAGATTTGGAAGAAGCAAAAATGTATCGTGAAGAAGCAGAAAAAAAACTTAAAATGTATAAGAACCTTATAGAAAGTGCAAAAGCAGATTCAAAAAAAATTCTTTCTGAAAGTAGACAAAAATTAAACGATGACATACAGGCAAAAAAAGAAAAAGTACAAAAAGAAATTGAGTTAGAAACTATTAATGCAGAAAAAGAAATCCAAAAATTCAAGTCAGATTCCCTAAAAAAAGTTGGCCTAATTTCCGAAGATATTGTTTCTAACTTACTCAAAGATATTTTTGGCGAAGATGGTAACAAAAGCAGCATTAGAGCAACAATCTCGGAAGTTATTAAACAACAAAGGACAACAAAACCATGATGATTGATGCTACATTTTGGGTTGCTATTTCATTTTTGATTTTTGTTGGTGTAATTATCTATTTTAAAGTACCGCAGAAAATTGATGGTTCCTTAAATGAGAGCATAAAGAAGATCAAAGAGAGTTTAGATGATGCTGAAAAATTAAAAGATGAAGCAAAAAATATACTAAGTGAATATGATTCTAAAGTAAGTAAATCAAAAGAAGAAATTAAAAATTTAATTACCAGTGCAAAAAATCAAGCAGAAAAAAATATAATTAAAACAAACGAAGATTTTCACAAAGTTATTGAGAATAGAAAAAAATCTGCGGAGGAAAAGATTAAGCAAATGAAAATTCGAGCTATAAAAGACGTTAAAAATTCATCTGTAGATATAGCCATAAGTTCCCTTGAAAAAATCATTAAAAATTCAATTGACAAGAAAAAACTTGATAAAGTTTATATTTCTAGCGTTGAAGAAGCAAAAAAGATTTTAAAAAACAAATCTATCTAGAGTAAGATCCTTTTATATGACTAGAAAGGTAATAGTTGTTGGGTCAGGATTTGGAGGTATTGCTTCGGCTCTTAGGTTGAAAGCTAAAGGTTTTGATGTCACTTTAGTTGAAAAACATCCTGATTTAGGTGGAAGAGCCAGAGTTTTTAAAAAAGGAAATTTTATCTACGATGGCGGACCAACTGTTATAACTGCACCCTATCTATTTGAAGAATTATTTTCTTTATTTAATAAGAAAATTTCTGACTACGTAAAAATAGTTCCGCTTAATTTATGGTATCGTTTTGTGTTTACCGATGGAGAAACTTTTGATTACTCGGGAAATGAAAAATTAATGGAGAAAGAAATAAAGAAGTTTTCTGGAACAGACTACGAGGGCTATAATAAATTGGTTAATTTTACTGAAAAAATTTTCAATAAAGGTTTTACAGATTTATCCGACAAACCTTTTAATAATTTATCTTTTATGATCAAACAGATACCCGCCTTATTAAATCTAAAAAGTTATAAATCTGTTTATGGGTTAGTTTCAAAATATATTTCAAATGAGAAATTACGAAGAGTTTTTAGCATGCATCCTTTATTGGTCGGCGGAAATCCTTTCACTACTACTTCAATATATGCGCTTATTCTATTTTTAGAAAAAAAATGGGGTATTCATTATTCAATGGGCGGTACAGGAAGTGTGATAAAGGCTCTAGAAAAATTAATGGAAGAAGAAGGCATTAAAATTAGAAAAGATGCTGAGGTTACAGAAATAATTTCAGATAATAAAGATGTTAAAGCTGTAAAAATTAATAACTCTAAAATTATAAATTGTGATTATATTGTGTGTAACTCAGATCCACCCAATGTATACAAAAACTTAATTAAATCAAAAAATAATTATAATTTTTTATTTAAACAAAAAATGAAGAGAATGGATTACTCAATGGGACTTTTTGTTTATTATTTTGGATCAAAGAAGCAATATAAAGATGTAGCTCATCATACAATTTATTTTGGTAAATCTTACGAGAAGCATTTGGAAAAAATTTTTGAAAGAAAAATTCTTTCAGATGACATAAGCTATTATTTACATCGACCTTCTGCAACAGATCCTGGCATGGCACCAAATGGTCAAGATGCTTTTTACGTTCTCGTTCCTGTTCCTAATAATTTATCAAAAATAAATTGGTCAAATGAGGGTGAGAAATTTAAAAATTTAGTTTTAGATAAAATGGATAAATCAGTTTTGCCAGGTATTAAAGAGAATGTTGTGAGTGATTTTTATTTAACACCAGATTATTTTGAAAAAGATTTAGCTACACTACATGGATCGGGATTCTCAATTCAACCTAAGTTCTCACAGTCAGCTTATTTTAGATTTCACAATCAATCGGAGGTTTTTAATAATTTATATTTTGTTGGTGCCGGAACACACCCTGGCGCTGGAATACCTGGGGTTATATCATCGGCCAAAGTTCTAGATAAAATTTTATAATGAATACAAAAAATTATTTATCAATTTATGCAAAGTCTTTTAATTGGTCTGGATTCTTTTTGCCGAAAAAAGTTTATTCTAAATGTTCTAAATTATATGATTTTTGTAGAACAATAGATAATATTGCAGACCAAAATGCTCATTTGGATTTTAAAAAAAAAGAACTTGAAAAATTCAGAATAAAGTTTGAAAAAAAAAATCATGAAGATTTTGTAATAAAAAATATGTGGCAATTGATGAATGAGTCGAACATTTCAAAAAAAATAGTTGATGATTTATTTGATGGAGTAGAGTCTGATCTTAAAGAGAAAGTTAGAATAAAAACAGAAAAAGAATTATTGGTTTATTCTTATAGAGTTGCTGGAACAGTAGGTTTGATGATGGCAAAAATATTTAATATTAAAAAAAAAGAATCTCTACAAAGGGCTATTGACCTAGGTATAGCAATGCAGTTGACCAACATAGCAAGGGATGTAGTAGAAGACGAAAAAAAAATAGAATTTATTTGATAAAAGATTCTCAAGATACATTCCTCGACATAAAAAAAATTATTTATATAGCTGAATCTTTCTATGATAGTTCTTTTGTTGGTATAAAAGATATTCCTTTTAGTTGTCGTTTTTCAATAATTGTTGCCAGGAGAGTCTACAGACAAATAGGAAAAAAAATCCTAAAAAAAAAAAGTATTGATATTTATAAAAAGTCTGGAAAAATTTATGTATCAACTTTTGGCAAAATAATTCAAACAATTTTTTCTTTTTTAGATTTAATAATTCTTTTTTTTATGAAACCAAGAAAACATAAAAAAGAAAATGAACATAATTTAATTAATGAGGATATAGCTTTAAATGAAAGAATTTGACTATATTATAATCGGTGGCGGTTGTGCGGGTCTATCATTAGCCTACGAATTAGAAATTCATAATAAATTAAAACATAAAACTCTGGCAATTATTGAGCCAAGGATAGAGTACAAGAGAGATAAAACTTGGTCTTTTTGGAAAGTTGTTCCTCATAATTTTGAAGATTGTGTTAAAAAAAATTGGAAGGAGTTTTCTATAAAAACACCATCCGATTCTAAAGTCATTAAATGTAATAACTTTCCTTATCAAAGTATTGATAGCGGACTTTTTTACGAAAAAATTAATGACAGGCTGAAAAAAAATAAAAATATTAAATTTTTTAAAAACATCAAAGATTTAAATACAAGAAGTTCCTTTGTCTTTAATAGTTTGCTTTCTTTACAAAATATTAAATCGAATCTTTGGCAACATTTTCATGGGATTGAGATCGAAACTCGTGAAGAATGTTTTAATGATAGTACTTTAAATTTAATGGATTTTGATTGTGATCAAAGAAACAATGTTCATTTCTTTTATGTTTTACCTTTTAGCAAGAATAAAGCAATGATCGAAACAACTTGGCTATCTAAAAAAGACAAGTCTCTGGAGGACTACAATTCTCAAATAAAAAGCTATCTTGATCATTTAGGTTTAAAAGATTACAAAATAAAATTTGAAGAAGAAGGGGCTATTCCGCTTTTTCATCCTTTAAATGAGAAAGAAAAAAACAAAATAAATATTGGAACAGCTGGTGGTATGACAAGATTGAGCACTGGTTATACATTTCTTAATATCCAAGAACATAGTAAATATATAAGAATGAATATTGAAAATATTCAAAATACAAAAAAATATGAAGTAGGAAAAAAATATCAATTTTTAGATAAGATATTTCTAAGAGTTTTAGAAAAACATCCGGAAAAAATGCCTAATATATTCTTTAAAATTTTTAATGAAAATACAGACGGTGCAATAAAATTTTTATCCAATAGAAGTAATTTTATTGACGACTTATCTGTAATTTTAAAAATGCCTAAATGGACATTTATTAAATCTTTATTCAACTAAAATGATAAAACAAATATACGGCAAACATACATTTTACTTTTCTACATTGGCAATTTTATTGTCGTTAATTGTGTTTATATTTAAAAGTAATTCAATATCTTTAAACGAATTAATGATTTCATTAATTTGTCTATTTTTAATTATTTCTATTGGAATATCTCATGGTGCAATGGACAATTATAAAGCAAATAAATTGCTCAAAATTTATAAAACAAAAAATAAATCAATATTTTTTATTATTTATATATTGATATCAGCTTTTGTAATTTTTTTGTGGAGTCTTTATAGTTCATATACCTTGTTATTTTTTTTGCTTGTTGCATCTTACCATTTTGGCAGAGAAGATACTGCATTCATGCATGATGGCAATTCTAATCTTGATCAATTTTTATATTTAATAAAAGGTTCTTTGATAATATTTTCTCCACTATTTTTTCATTTTGATGAAACTTTAAAAATTTTTGAAACTCTGCTTGTAAATAAAAAAATTCTAGTTTTCTTGAAAGATGCACATTGGATAATTAATGTTTGTATTAGTTTAAGTGCCTTGGGATATTTTTATTTTGTTTATAAAAACAAATTCAGAGATTTTGAAATTTTCTTTCTTGATTTTTTGTCTATTCTCATTTTAAATTTTGTTTTTTCTCCATTGGTTGCATTTACAATTTACTTTTGTTTTCTTCATTCTATCAGACATATCATATCTATATCTCATGAATTAGATCCTGGTAGTTTTCTAAATGGAGCCAAAATTTTTATTAAAAAAGCATTACCATTAACAGTTGTTACGGCCACATTGTATTTGTTAACGATATTCTTTCTCTCTAATTCATATGGTTTAAACGATGTAGTTATAAAAGTAATATTTATTGGTTTGGCGTCACTAACATTTCCGCATATATTGCTTGAATATTTAATAGAAAAAAATGAAAAACGGACTTAAGATTCTTTTAGCTGCACCAAGAGGATTTTGTGCTGGGGTTGATAGGGCTATAGAAATAGTAAAAAAAACCTTAAACAAATATGGTTCACCGGTGTATGTAAGGCACGAAATAGTGCATAACAAAAATGTTGTTGAGTCTCTTAAAAAGTTGGGTGCTATTTTTGTGGAAGAAATTTCAGAAATCCCGGATCCTTCTAGACCTGTTATTTTCTCAGCACATGGGGTTCCTAAAAAAGTTCCTGAAGAAGCAAAACTCAAGAAAATTTTTTACGTCGATGCTACTTGTCCTTTGGTTTCCAAAGTCCATAGAGAAACTGAACAGCTGCATAAAAAAGGCTTTGATATTATTTTAATAGGACACAAAAATCATCCGGAAGTTATTGGTACTATGGGACAACTCCCTAATGGATCAATTAAACTTATAGAAAATATTAGCGAAGTTAAAACTTTGGAATCAAAAAAACCATTGGCTTATGTAACTCAAACGACTCTTTCAGTTGATGATACCAAAGAAATTATTGATGCTTTAAAGTTAAAGTTTCCAGAAATAAAAGGTCCTATTAAAGAAGATATTTGTTATGCAACAACCAATAGACAGGCTGCTGTAAAAAAAATTGCTCCTAATTGTGAAATGTTTTTTGTTATAGGCAGTAGAAATTCTTCAAATTCTGCAAGACTAGTTGAAGTTGCTAAAAAATCGGGATGTAAAAATTCTGAACTAATTTATTACGGGAAAAAAGCTCCTTTGGAAAAAATACAAAACTGTAAGACTATTGGTCTATCATCTGGTGCGTCTGCTCCTGAGGAACTGGTTCAAAATTTCATTTCAGATATAAAAAAAAACATGGATGTTTCTATTGAAGAAGTGGTAACAGCAAATGAAAAAGTAGTTTTTAAATTGCCAAAAGAACTAAATTAAATGGCTATATATACAAAATTAGACGAGGGTAAAATTAACTTTATCCTTTCCAATTATGAATTAGGTAATGTCAAAAATTTTGAGGGTATTAAGGAAGGAATAGAAAATACAAACTATTCTGTAGAAACAGACAAAGGCAAATATATTTTAACAATTTATGAAAAAAGGGTTAATAGCAAAGATCTACCTTTTTTCTCTAGACTGATGTTAGGATTAAGTAACAAAAATTTTATTTGTCCAAAACCAATATCAAATAAAAATAATGAATATATTTCTAATTTTGAAAATAAAAAATTAATGATTGTAAGTTACTTAGAGGGTAGATCAAAAAAAAACTTGTCCCCACCATATTGCAAAATAATAGGCAGGGAATCTGCTAAGCTCCATCAGATTACTAAAAATTTTAATTTTAAAAGGGAAAACAACCTCTCTGTAAAATCTTGGAGAAAAATTTTTGATCAAGTAAAAGACAAATGTAGTCAAATTCACCCTGACCTCCCTGTCTTAATAGAAGGAAATTTAAATGATGTAGAAAAAGACTGGCCAAATAGCTTACCTAATGGAATTATTCATGCCGATCTATTTAATGATAATATTTTTTTTAAAAAAAATAAATTTTCAGGTTTTATTGATTTCTATTTTTCATGTAATGATTTTTATGCATTTGAAATTGCAATTTGCTTTAATGCTCTGTGTTTCGAGGGAATAAAAGAAAATCTAAGCTTTAATGTAACTAAGGCTAAAAAGTTTATGGAAGGCTACAATGAAATTAGAAAAATATCTGACGATGAAAAAAAGTCAATAAAAGTTCTTTCTCAGGGGGCAGCTTTAAGATTTCTTCTTACTAGAGTTTTTGACTATATTAATATTGTGGATGGTGCGGTTGTAAAAATTAAAGACCCTATCGAATACCTAAAGAGACTTGAATTTCACAAAAATGCCAAAAGTTACGAGGATTACCTTTTGTAATATGAAGTATAAAATATATACAGATGGAGCGTGTTCTGGAAACCCTGGCCCTGGTGGTTGGGCAGCTATTATTATCGAGAACAATGAGGTGAAAGATATGATTTATGGAAACGAAAAAAATACCACTAATAATAAAATGGAACTTCTTGCTCCAATTAAAGCAATTGAGAAATTTAAAAAAAAATCAGAAATTTCAATTATGACTGACTCTAATTACGTTAAAGATGGAATAACGATTTGGATTAAAAAATGGGAAAAAAATGGTTGGAAAACCGCTTCTAGGAAGCCGGTAAAAAATAAGGATTTGTGGAAAAAATTAAAAAATTTATCGTCAAAACATTCTATAAAGTGGATTTGGGTAAAAGGTCACGCACAAAACAAATATAATAATTTAGCAGATGAGCTTGCTCAAGGAGCAATTAAAAACTAAATTTCATTTAAAAAATTTTCTGCGGCAGAAATTTCGCATTTTCCAGTATCTTTTTCCTCTTTTATTGATTTAACTATCTGGTTTTCTACAAGAATAGTATATCTAGACGATCTTATCCCTAAACCTTTTTCAGACTTGTCAACTTCTGCGCCTATTGATTTGGTAAATTTGCAGAATGGATCTCCGGCCATAAATATTTTATCTTTGACATTTTGACTTTCTCCCCATGCTTTCATCACATTTGGATCGTTCACTGAGATACAAACAATTTTTTCAACTCCTTTTTTCTTGGCATTCTCAAAATTTTTTACATAGCCTGGCAAATGTTTTGCGGAACAAACTTTTGTAAAGGCCCCAGGCATACCCAAAATTATAGTTTTTTTATTTTGAAATAAATCAGTAGTATTAATTATCTTTACTATGTTTTCTTTGTCTAAATAAAAAAACTCAGCATAAGGCAGTTTGTCTCCTGTCTTAATTTTCATTACAGTTTTCCTAAAATATAATTTTTAACGTCTGAAATTTTGTTGTCCAAAATATCATACTTCTCTTCTTTATCTAGTATATTGGATAACTGTATTGGAGTCTTAATTTCTTTGGAGGTTGCTAACTTTATAGTTTCTAAAAATTTATATGGATGTGCTGTAGCAAGAATTAAAGTTTCTGATTCATCTTTATTTTTTTTTGATGCTCCAACAGCAGTAGCTGTATGGGGATCTAAGATAAAATTATACTTATTAGAAAAATCTTTAATAATATCTAGAGTTTCTTGGTCGCTTGTTTTTTCTGCACAAAAGTCTTTCTTTATCAAACTTACCTCTTTTGAATTAAGGTTAAATGATCCTTTGGATAAAAGATCAGACATTAAATTGGATAATTTTTTATCATCGCAGTTTAGAATATCAAAAAGCAATCTCTCAAAATTGCTTGATACTTGAACATCCATACTTGGAGATAATGATGGTCTTACTTTGCTTGGTTTGTATTCTCCCGAGTTTATAACTCTTTGTAAAATGTCGTTTTCATTTGTCGCTACTATTAATTTTTTTATAGGTAATCCCATTTTTTTTGCCATGTAACCTGCATAGATATCTCCAAAATTTCCTGTCGGAACAGAAAAGTTCATTTTTTTATTATAAAATTTAAAAGCTGAGTAAAAATAGTAAACAATTTGACAAACTATTCTGGCCCAATTTATAGAATTAACTCCTGACATATTAATTTTTTCTCTAAAAGAATTTTCAGAAAACATATCTTTAACAATTTTTTGACAGTCGTCGAAGTTTCCTTTAACAGCAATATTGTAAATATTGTTTGACCCTATTGTTGTCATAATTTTTCTTTGAATTTTTGAAATTTTATTATGAGGGTGTAAAACAAAAACATTAATATTCTTTCTATCATTAAGTGCGGCAATAGCGGCCGATCCTGTATCTCCAGAAGTAGCAACAATAATATTTACTGTTTTCTTTGAGGATGCCTTAAGTTCATCATACATGTTGCCTAAAACCTGCATTGCAATATCTTTAAAAGCAAGAGTCGGGCCATGGTATAATTCGACTAAGTTAAAATCTCCAATTTTTTTTATTTCAACCACGTCATTAGTTTTAAAATTTTTATAAGATTTTTTTATTAGTTCACCCAATTTTTCACCTTTTAGTTCGGGTGAACAGAAATTTGAAATTATCTCTGTGGCAAGTTCTACATAAGACATCTTGCTCATATTTTTAAGTTCCGGCTCACTATAAGTTTTAATTTTTTTAGGTATAAATAGTCCGCCATCGGGAGCTAATCCTCTAAGGAAAACATCTTTGAAACCAAAGCTTAAATTTTTATTTCTGGTGCTGATATATTCCACTAGCTAGAAGACTTTTGCCCTTTTTTGAAATATTTTTTCCAAGTTAAATTAAGTAGACCTAGTACTACAAATGAAAGCAAAATAACAAATAAAGCAATTTGTCCTCCTGATGTATCTGATATACAAACGGCGCACAAACTAACTGATTCAGAATTTAATGTGTTTAAAATCATTTCTTAAAAAAAATAAATTGGATTATAGCCTCTTTTATATTCTTTGTCACTTTGGGGTCAATTAACAAAACTAGAGAGTATTTTTCTTTTTCCCCTCCCTTTAAAGTCTGTTCTTCGTAACAAAAGCAGTTCATTTTTGTCATGAAATCTTTTAGTTCAGCTGGATAAACTTGAAAAGTGGCCATTCCACTCATACTTTGTTCGCTCAAATTTTTTACAGTATAATTTATTGTTTTGACCTCTCCTGGCAAAATAAGTACGTTTTTTTCTTCTGTTTGAAACTCAAACGGCAAGTCTTTATGTACACTCGTTATTAATTTAACTGTAATTGCTTGTTTTCCACTTTCGTTTTCTTTTGAAAAAAAAATCGAAATCGTAAAAATTATAATTAATAATAATGAAAGTAGTAGAAATACTTTGTTTGAAGTTTTTAGTTTAAGCAAATTTATCCACTAAAATTAGTATAAAAATTGCGAACAAGTAAAGAATTGAAAAAGCAAATATTTGCTTAGCGATAATTTTCTCTGTCTTTAAATTTTTAGCTTTGAAAAGTTTAAAGCAAACAAAAATATAGTATAGGCTTAATGGAAGAGAAAATAATAAATATATTAAACCTGAAAATTCTAAATAAAACGGGGCTAGAGCAAAAGGAAACAGCAGTATAGAATAAATTAATATATTTTTTTTCGTGACTTCAATTCCAGAGGTTACTGGCAACATAGGAATTTTGGCTTTTTTGTAATCATCGGACTTAAACAAACTCAGAGCCCAAAAATGAGACGGTGTCCAAATAAAAATAATAAGAAATAAAATAATTGGTTCTATCGATATACCTCCTGTTGCTATGGACCATCCAATCACTGGGGGTAATGCTCCTGCTGCACCGCCAATTACAATATTTTGGGGAGTTTTTCTCTTTAACCATATCGTGTAAACAAACACATAAAATGAAATAGTCAAAGCCAGCAAAGAAGCTGAGACTAGGTTTGAAAAGTAATATAAAGCTCCTACAGAAATAAAAGATGCTATTGTTCCAAAAATAAGAGCTTGTCTTCTAGTTAACTTTCCAGTTGGGATTGGCCTTAGACAGGTTCTTGACATTAAAGAATCTAAATCTGCCTCGTACCAACAGTTTAAAGCCCCTGCGGCTCCAGATCCAAGAGCGACTGCCATAATAGAAAAGATCGCATATAAGTAATCTACATTTTTAAAGGGAGCAATTAAGAAGCCTACCACACATGTAAAGATAGCTAGCGACATAACACGAGGCTTCATTAAATCATATAAAGCCTTTAGAAATTCAATGTTGTCTAATTTAAATTCTCTTGTCTTGGTGTGAGTATTAAGCAATTTTTATCCTTGTTTTAAATTATTCTCCTAGAACAAAATAAATAAATCTTGTAAAAACAGTATACTTTCCTTCAGCAACCATTAGTCCTACAAAGCATGCTATTGCAGTCATAGGCCATAATAAAACATTTACGAGGGTGTAACGTTCCCAAAAAAGATGCATAAAAAAAGCCATAATAAGTCCTGCCTTTAAAAACATAAAAAATAAGATCAAAGACCATCTCAATAATCCTTGAAATTGATACCAGTCGACCATGTAAGAAAAAAAACTTAAGACAAATAGCAAGCCCCAAATCCAAAGATAAATTCCAATCTTGTGTGTTGTTGTTTTTTTTTCTTTATTATTATTTAAATCAATATTTTCATTCATAATATTATCTTACCAAAGATAGAAAAAAGCGAAAATGAAAACCCAGACTAAGTCTACAAAGTGCCAATAAAGTCCTAATATTTCTATAGCAACATAGTCTGATTTCATTGAAGTAAAATAACCTCTTCTACCAGTATCAAAATCTCCTCTAAAAACTTTTCTTGCAAAAATGAATAGAAAAATTACTCCTATCGAGACATGGGTCCCATGAAAACCGGTTATCATAAAGAAAAAAGATCCAAATTGTCCGGCACCGAAGGGGTTCTCCCAAGGTCTAACACCCTCATGAATAAGTTTGGACCATTCAAATGCTTGCATTCCAACAAATGTGAGGCCCCCAATAGCAGTAAGGAAAATAAACCATCCACACATTTTCCTGTTTCTTTCATATCCATACTTAACTGCTAGCGCCATAGTTCCACTGCTTGTAATTAAAACAAAAGTCATTATAGCAATTAGCAATAGAGGTACTGGAACGCCCATAAAGTCCAATGCGAATACTTCACTTGGATTTGGCCACTCAGCTACTGTGGACGCTCTACCCTTCATGTAAGAGATTAAAAAACAACTAAAGATAAAAGTGTCACTTAATAGAAAAATCCACATCATTGCTTTTCCCCATTGAACACCCTTGAAAGCCGTTTGATCGGAACCAAGATCGCTTGGTACGCTTTTCCAGCCTTTAGGTAGATTTTCTAGAGATGAATCAGACATTTACTCCTTTAACTTGATAACATTAAACCAAACAACACTATCCATACTGCCAAAAGAAAGTGCCAGTAAATTGCACAAATTTCAATTTGATGATCTATATCTTTTTTATCATTATTTTTTTTTAAAAATTTTGTAGTTGTTTTTCCCCAAAAGTACATCCCCCCAATTAGATGGAGGCCGTGTAAAGTTGTAAATAGGTAGAAAAAAGCATTAGCTACATTTGTGGTAGCATAATAGCCAGTGCTCATAAGTTGATACCAGACTATTAATTGACCTATTAAAAAAGAGTATGCGAGAAAACCTATAAAATATAGTCCATTTTTTGTTTTTTCGTACAAATCTTTTTTTGAATAATTTTGAGTGAAATAAAATATAATACTACTTAAAACTAGGATTCCTGTATTCAGCCAAAGCAACCAAGGCTCCGGCATCTTTCTCCAGTCGCTTATCAACATACGATCGGAGTACGCAACAATGAACAAAGAGAACAACACTGTGCTAACAACCATTATTGTTCTTAAACCTACCTTATGTTTGCTTAGATTTAGCGTCTGACCTTCGTGCTTGTTGTCAGCCTCGATTTGTCCTTTTTCCCAAGGCTTCTCAGTTAATAATTGAAAAATACTTTTTGCCTTGGTCACGTTTTTTCTACTTTCGCTCCTATAATTTCACTTGGTGGCTGGTTTTGTGGAATGTAGTCCTGTTTGGCCCCAGGAACACTGAAGTCATACGCCCAACGGTAAACTTTTGGAGTTTCTTTGCCCCAGTTTCCATGCTCAGGAGGCATTTGAGGTGTTTGCCATTCCAAAGAATTTGCTTTCCACGGATTCTTTTGTGCTTTTTTTCCTAAACGCACACTTGTGATTAGATTGTATAAAAACACAAGTTGAGCCGCTCCTACAATTAAAGCGGCAATAGTTATAAACTGATTCAATAATAAAGTAGATGTTTCAATATACGGACTGTTGTAAATTTCAAAATAACGTCTTGGAACACCAACGAAACCTTGGTAGTGCATTGGAAAATAAATTGCGTATGAACCAATAAACGTTACCCAGAAGTGAATTTTTCCTAAGGTTTCGTCCATCATTCTACCTGTTATTAATGGATACCAATGATATATAGCTCCAAAAACCACTAATATTGGAGCAATACCCATCACCATATGAAAGTGAGCTACAACAAAATAAGTATCGGATAAAGGAACATCAACTGTAACGTTTCCTAAAAATAATCCTGTTAGACCACCGTTTAAGAATGTAACTATAAATCCCAGTGAGAATAACATAGGAAGAGATAATTGAATATTTCCTCTCCAAAGAGTTAAGATCCAGTTGTAAACTTTTATAGCAGTAGGAACTGCAATAATTAATGTCGTAGTTGCAAAAAAGAAGCCAAACCATGGATTCATTCCACTAACATACATGTGGTGAGCCCAGACAAAGAAACTTAGCGCACCAATTCCAACTATTGCCCACACCATCATACGATAACCAAAAATTGTTTTTCTAGCATGAACAGATAGTAGATCTGAAACTATTCCAAAAGCAGGCAAGGCTACAATATAAACCTCTGGGTGACCAAAAAACCAGAACAGATGCTGAAATAAAATTGGACTTCCTCCATCATAGCTTAGCTTTTCACCTAAAGATACCATTGCTGGCATGAAGAAACTAGTTCCAATCAAACTATCTAAAGTCATCATTAAACAACCAACTAATAAAGCTGGAAATGCCAACATGGCAAGAACAGTTGCTGTAAAAATTCCCCAAATTGTAAGAGGCAATCTCATCAGAGTCATTCCTCTTGCTCTTAATTGCAGAACTGTAATAATATAATTTAATCCACCCATAGTAAATCCAGCTACAAATAATATTAGAGAGATCAACATTAGTATAATCCCCATATCGCTACCTGGTGTTCCAGCAGTAATTGCTTGTGGTGGATAGAGAGTCCATCCTGCTCCAGTCGGACCACCTGGTACAAAAAAACTTGCAATCAAAACTAAAACTGCAACAACAAAAGCCCAGTAACTAAGCATGTTTACATATGGAAAAGCCATATCTCTTGCGCCGCACATGAGAGGGATTAATAAGTTTCCAAAACCGCCTAAAAATAAAGCGGTCAATAAATAAATTACCATAATCATTCCGTGCATAGTAACAAATTGATAATAAGCAGCTGGTTCTAATAAACCCAAACCTGGAAAGGCCAACTGGATTCTCATTAGCCAAGATAATATTAAACCTAGAAGTCCAGTTCCTACTGCGGTTAAGGCATATTGAATTCCAATATATTTTGCATCTTGTGAAAAAACATAAGTCGTCCACCAACTATGTGAATGATACAGTTCTTGATCTGGTAGCTCTGCCTTAGGAACCGAGTCAATATCGGTTGTGCTAACTGACGATGCGTCAGAAGCATAATCTGATTTGGCTTCTAATTTATGTTCGTATTCATCTGACATTATTTTTATCCTTTATATAGTTCATTTTGTACTTTTTGCTAGTTGTAAATTCTTATCTTTTTTGTTTAGTGCCAACATTTTTTCAAAAGTTATCTGCTTTGCTTCCCATTTTTTATAATCTTGTTCCTTGTCCACTATAACTCGTCCACGCATAGCATAATGTCCTGTACCGCAATATTCAGCACAAAGAACTTCGAAATCCCCTGTTCTGGTTGGCGTGATCCAATAATAGGTAATTATTCCTGGAACCATATCCATCTTGCCCCTAAATTGGGGTACATAAAAATTATGCAAAACATCAATTGTTCTCAGTTCAAACTTAACTGGTCGATCTAGTAAAAGATGAAGTTCATCTCCATCGACGAGACGATCATCTTTTCCGTTAGGATCTTCTAAAATTAAACCAAAAGGATTATCGTCATTTATATATTTGATATCTGTTTTTCCTAAAATTCCATCATTGCCAGGCAACCTATACTTCCATCCCCATTGATATGCAAAAACTTCTACTTTATAGGCGTTTTCAGGAACGGATACATAGCTGTTCCAAACCACTAAACCTGGTGCTAACAGTGCAGCTACACCCAGAGTAGTTATCCATGTTAATCTGCTTTCCAATTTTTTATCTTCTGGTTTGTATTCTGCTCTTCTGTTTTTGTTGTAAGCAAACTTCCAAACACAGTATGAAACAAATAAACATATAACTACAAAAACAAAACCAGTTATCCAAAAAGTTAAAATTATAGTGTCGTCCATTCCTCCCCAATTAGATGCAACTTCGGTCCACCACCAAGGTGACCAAAAATGAAATGCTACTGATCCGACTGTTATTAATAAAAAAGCTATAGCTACTGTTGCTGGCATATAATCCTAAGCGTTCGTTATAATAAAAATTGCAAATAAAACAATTCCGGCTATTAAAATATGGTTTCCTAAATCAACCCAACCTAATTTCTTGTTTTTTGAGTCCACTAAATTCCTCCATCGAAATGGAACAGCTTTTCTTTTAACTGCAATTTCTGCCTCGTTTTCATTTTTTTCCAATCTTAAAGAAACTGAAAAGAAAACAAAGTAAATGAATAAGATCAAAAAGATGACCAGTCCAAGAAGCAATGCGTAAGAGTTACTCATATTTTGAATTTACTATATTAGAGAGATTAATGCATGTTTAATAGGTTTTTGCGACACTTTTGCATGGGTAAATTATGCTGAAATTTAAAGGATAAATTACTTAAAATTTAAATGATAACTTAAAATTGTGGTTGCAGCGATTGCTGCTGTCTCTGCGCGTAAAATATTCTTTGCCAGTGAAATAGAAATAGTTTTTTTATGATCAACTATTAATTGTCTCTCATTTTCTGAGAAATCTCCTTCCGGACCAATTAAAATACAAGCAGGATTTTTATTTGATAAAATACTTTTTAAGTTACTAGATTTAGAATTAATATCACAGAAAACAAGATACCCATTCTCTGGAAAAGTTTTTAAAAAGTTTTCTAGTTTCTGAATTTTTAAAATTTTAGGAACTGAAATTCTATTAGATTGTTCACTTGCTTCAATAATAATTTTTTCTGCTCTTTCAACATTAAGCTCCCTAACAACGCTCCTTTCACATAAAAGTGGAATAAATTTTTGAATTCCAAGTTCTGTGGTTTTTTGAATCATCATATCTTGTGGAATTTTTTTTATAGGAGAGAAAGCTAGCCACAAATTATCTTCTTGTTCTTGTATCCTAGATACCTTTTCAACTTTAAATTCTATGATGTCTTTGTCGTAAGCAAGAATGCTTGCGTCCCATTCACCGTTGGGGAAATTGAAGAGTGAAATTTTACTACCTGGTTTTAGTCTCATAACATTCTTAATATAGTGAGACTGGGTTCTTGAAAGTTTAGAAATAATACCGCTTTTTAATTCTTTAGAATAAAAAAGTCTTGCTTTTGAAGCCATGAAGAATTTATATAAGTTAAAATGCCAAAATCAATTATTATTAATAAACATGGTGGCCCTGAAGTTTTAGAACTTGTAGATACTAGCGTGCCTTCTCCAGGACCAAAAGATATTAGAATTAAAAATTTAGCTATTGGTTTAAATTTTATTGATACCTATCACAGGTCTGGACTTTATCCTATTAAACTGCCCTGCGGTTTAGGAATGGAAGGAGCTGGAGTTGTTGAAGAAGTTGGTTCAGAAGTAAAAGATTTTAGAAAAGGTGACAATGTAGCTTATGCATCTCCACCCTTGGGTTCTTACTCTGATGAAAGAGTTATACCAGAAAAAATTGCAGTTAAAATACCAGATGGAATAAATCATAAAATCGCTGCTAGCATTATGACAAAAGGTTTGACTGTACACTATCTTTTGCACAAAACTTATAAGGTTAGAGCGGGCGAAACAATTTTATTTCATGCAGCAGCAGGTGGTGTTGGACAAATTTTTTGCCAGTGGGCAAAAAGCATGGGTTGTAAAGTAATTGGTACAGTGGGATCAGACAGCAAAATCGATATTGCAAAAAAAAATGGGTGTGATTTTGTAATTAACTACAACAAGGAAAGTTTCGATAAAAAAGTTCTTGAAATAACTAAAAACAAAGGACTTAGCGTTGTTTATGATGGTGTGGGCAAAGACACTTTTGAAAAATCTATTAATTGTTTAAAACCTTTGGGAATGATGGTTTCTTTTGGAAATTCATCTGGAGCGTTAGATCCCATAGATGTAAGAAAATATATAGCTCCAAAAAGTCTTTTCTTTACGAGACCTGGTCTTACACACTATGGGGCAGAAAGAGCTGACCTTGTAGAAGGAGCAACTTTACTTTTTGAAAAGATAAAATTTGGTAAAGTAAAAATAAAAATCTTTAAAGAATACGAATTGTCAGATGCAAAAAAAGCCCATGAAGATCTTGCGTCAAGAAAAATTATAGGTCCGGCTTTGTTGATTCCTAATGAATAATACAAAAATGATAAGTCCCTGTATTAGTATTTGTAAAAGCGATCCTGCTACAGGCTTTTGTTATGGCTGCGCCAGAACACATGAAGAAAAAAAAATCTGGAAAAACTCAAATACAACAAATGAATGGAAAAAAGAAAATCTAAATACTCTAATAAGTAGAATGAGTGAATCTCAACTTAAAACTTTCAAACAATCATACAAAGAAAAACTTGAATTTGGAAAGCTCGTCTACTCTAAAAACTCAAAGAAAAAACCACAAAACTAAACCTACGATCGCCAATATAACTATTAATATTCTTACACCAAAAAGATATCTTGTTAGACTTTTTGAATCCTCTATATCTTTTTTCTTCCCGGTACCAAGTCTAATTACAAGATAAAATACCAGAAGTAGAATTAGAATAATTACAAGTATAATTGGTTTACTAAACATAATTAATTCGAAGTCAGAATAATAGGCAAAAATAAACCTAATGCATACAACAGAATTATTATTATAGATGCAATTATAAAGGCTCTTATTGCGTTAATTTTCATAAAAATTATTCCTCGTCTATTTTCATATCAGATAAATGAAGTTTTAATGCTTTTGTTGACACAATAATTTCACCCAAATAAAAAACTATTGATAAAATTAAAGACAAACAACATGAACCAAAGATCAATCTGGCAACAAATATTTTATCTAAGTATAAAGCAAAAACTGTTAATAAGTTAAAAAGGAAACCGGTGCCAGCTAGGCCAATAGCATATTTCAAGTTAATACTTCTACGACTTAAATTTTTAAGTTGTTTTTTCCATTCTGGTGGTATGTGTTTTTCAAATACGTATTCATCATGAAGTTTTCTTATCAGAGCACTTAAGGTGTGAAACCTGCTGTTATATACACCCATTATGAGAGCTATGGCTGGAAACATTAATGCTGCAACTGTGTAGTCTATATTCATATCGAATCAAATTGATTATGTATTTAGTGTTTGGTATTTACAAGAACTAATAATGTCCATGCATTTGAAAAATTTCATTAGTGTAACAAGACTAAATAAACCTATTGGTTTCCTATTGTTATTCTGGCCATGCTCATGGGGATTGTCTATTGCACATTATTATCAAAGGGATATAGATATTTTTTTTTATTATGTTCTTCTCTTCTTTTTTGGATCAGTTTTAATGAGAAGCGCCGGGTGTATAGTGAACGATATTGTAGACGCAAAAATAGATAAAAAAGTTTATAGAACAAAAACAAGACCGATTGCCTCTGGGTCCTTAAGTAAAAATTTAGCATGGATTTATGTTTTGATTTTATGTTTGATCGCATTTTTAATTTTAATTCAGTTTAATTTGCTAACTATATGCTTAGGAATGTTCTCAATGTTATTCGCATTTAGCTACCCATTTATGAAAAGATTCACATACTGGCCTCAACTTTTTCTTGGGTTCACATTTAACTGGGGAATAATTATGGCTTGGACAGCCATAACAAATGAAATTTCCTATCAACCCATACTGCTTTATGCTGGAGCCATATTTTGGACACTAGGGTATGACACGATTTATGGCTTACAAGATATTTCAGATGACGAAGTAATAGGAGTAAAGTCGACTGCAATTAAATTTAAAGATAAAATTGGCTTGTTTGTCGGAACTTGCTATTTAATTAGCTCAGTTGCTATTGTCTTGGTTATGATAAATTTGAAAATAAATTATTGTCTATTTTTTTTACTGTTTTTTATTTTAACACTTTTTTATCAATTAAAAATTTGTAAAAAAAAAGATCCTGATGAATGTTTTAGAGCTTTTAAATTAAATAATTTTTCTGGGATGTTGGTGTTTTTTGGTTTTTTTCTTATAAGTTTTGATATTTAATGAATATAAAAAAAATAATATTTTACATAAAAAGATTATATAAAAATTATGTAAGAAAGTATTTAAATAAAATTTTTCTTGCTTTAATTCTCTCTATTCTTGTTGCTGGAACTACCTCTGCAATTGCATGGCTTCTCGATCCAGCTGTAAAAAAAATCTTTATAGAAAACAACAGAACATATGCAATTTTTATACCAATTGTGATAGTGCTTGCTTTCTCAACCAAAGGAATTTCGTTGTATTTGGCGAGATCAATAACTCTTGTTCTGGGTCAAAGAGTGAAGGAACAAATACAAAATGATTTAACTAAGAATATTTTGTTATCTGATTCGGAAACATTAGAGTCAAAACATACGGGAAAATATATTTCTCACTTTATGTATGATGTAGGTCTTATTGTTTCCCTTGCAAGCACTGCACTTTTAAATTTAATGAAAGATGCTCTGACCTTAATATCGCTTTTGTTTGTAATGTTTTACCAAAACTGGAAGTTGGCATTGTTTTCGTTGATTATGATGCCTCTTTCGGCTTTTGTTGCGAGAACCCTTGGAAAAAGAATTGCAAAGGCAACGACCAAAGGTGCCCTGTCTTCGGGGAGACTTACTACATTACTAACTGAAATTTTAAGAGGATATAAAATCATAAAAATTTACCAGAGAGAAGATATAGAGAAGGAAAGGGCTGCCCACGCAATTAGAGATATGGCGGATAAAGATATTAAAATTGGAAAAATAATGATCAGAGCTACGCCGGTGATGGAAATTTTACTTGGATTTATGATTGCAGCTTTTATTTATTTATCTGGTTTTTTAATAGCTAAAGGTGAAATTGGAATAAACAATTTTTTCTCTTTTTTAGCTGCCATGATGCTCGCATATCAACCTGTCAGATCTTTAGCGACCTTAAACATGACTGTTTACCAAGGTTCAGCGGCAGCTGAAAGAATTTTTGACGTAATTGATAGAAAAAATCTTATTCAAAATGACAAAAGCTCTCCTGAACTAAAAGTAGAAAATTCTAAAATCAATTTTAAAAATGTAAGTTTTAAATACAAAATAAGTAACGAGGATGCAATAAAAGATATTAGTTTTAGTGCTGAGGGTGGAAAAGTTACAGCCCTGGTTGGTCATAGTGGTGCGGGCAAAAGCACAATAATGAATTTAATTCCAAGATTTTATGAACCTAAAAAAGGGGAAATATTCATAGATGGACAAAATATCAAAAATGTTAACTTGTATTCGTTGAGAAAAAAAATTGCTATTGTTAGCCAAGATACTGTTCTTTTTGATGATAGTGTTGAAAATAATATAAAATTCGCAAAATCTGATGCAACTGATAAAGAAATAAAACAAGCATGTGAGTCTGCTGCAGCTGAAGACTTTATATCAAACCTGCCTGAAAAATATAAAACTATAATTGGGGAAAATGGAGTTAGATTGTCTGGGGGTGAAAAACAAAGACTTTCTATAGCGCGAGCAATACTAAAAAACTCACCTATAATTTTACTTGATGAAGCAACTTCCTCTTTGGATACAGAGTCTGAAGAAAAAGTTCAAAATGCTATATTTAATTTAACAAAGAATAGAACAACGATTGTTATTGCACATAGATTGTCAACTATCAAAAAAGCAAATCGAATTATCGTAATGAAAGACGGCAGCATTGTTGGGGAAGGCACTCATGAAGAATTGTTGAAAAATTCAAAGGTTTACGAAAATCTTTACAAAAAACAAGTTTATTAGTTTATGTTTAGGTTTATATATAATGTTTTTCTAATTATAATTTATATTCCTTATTCTATCGCCATATTAATAAGAATTTTTTTTGACAAAGAGCACAAAAAAAAATTTGGGGAAAAATTATTCTTTAAAAAAGTTAAAAGACCAGATGGTTATCTTTTTTGGTTTCACGTTGCAAGCTTGGGTGAATTTAATAGTATTTTGCCTTTTGTTGATCACTATCTAAAAAAAAACAAAAAGTACAACTTTTTGATAACTACAGTTACTTTAAGTTCGTATAACGAGTTTTTAAAAAAATTCGGAGATAATCAAAGAGTTTTTCATCAATTTTTACCTTATGATCTAACTTTACTGGTTAATAGTTTTCTTAAAAATTGGAAGCCAAATATTGTTTCATTTGTTGACTCTGAAATTTGGCCAAATTTTATTTTTGGCATTAAAAACAAAAATATTCCTCTTATTCTTTTAAATGCTAGAATAACAAAAAAAAACATTGGGAAGATGGTTGTTATTTGGAAAGTTTTCTAAAAAAATTTTTAATATTTTTTCCTTATGTATTGCATCAAGCAATCAGTCAAAAGATAATTTATCCTTGCTGGAAGCAAAAAATATAAAATATTTTGGAAATATTAAATTTTGTTCAAATCCGAAAGCTCAAATAGTATCTAATAAGAATCAGTTTGAAAAAGTTAAAAATAAAAAAATTTGGTGTGCTATTAGCACACATGATAATGAGGAAATTTTTTGTTCAGAAGTTCAGAAATTAGTTAAAAAAAATTTTAGAGATTCCATGTGCATAATTATTCCAAGACATGTTAATAGAACGAAAAAAATTTTTTCAAATCTTAAAAAATCTGACTTTAGATTACAAATCAAAAATGAAAAAGATGATATTGATAATTCTGCAGATATTATTCTTATAAATTATTACGGGGCAGTTAACGAGTTTCTTCGAAAGATTAAAAATGTTTTTATTGGAAAATCTCTAGTTAAAAAGCTTATAAAAGTAGGAGGTCAAAATCCAATTGAAGCGGCTAAAATGGGCTGCTCTATATTTCATGGTCCTTTTGTATCAAATTTTCAAGAGATATATGAAAATTTAAAAGACAAAAAATTTTCTGAGGAAATAAATAATCCCAAAGAATTGGCGAATAAATTAATTAGAAATTTTAAAAATGATGGAATAGTAGTAGATAAAGAAAAACTAGAACAGCTAGATACTTATAGTAATTTAATATTTAAAAGAGTTATTAATGAATATGAGATTTTAATTAATGAAGATTTTCAAGCCTAAATTTTGGGACAAACAAGGTCTAAGTTTTCTTTCTTTGACTTTACTGCCATTTAGTTTTTTATATAAAATTATATTTAACATCAAATACCTTGTAACAAAAAGAAGGGACTTTTCTGTTCCTATAATCTGTGTTGGAAATTTATATTTAGGAGGAACTGGTAAAACTCCAGTATCTATGAAAATTTTTGAAATTCTAAAAAAAATGAAAAAAAATCCTGTAATAATTAAAAAAAATTATAAGGAACAAGAGGATGAAATACTTTTAATAAAAAAATATTGTAAAATAATAACAGAAAAAAGAAGGTCGGAAGGAATTAATTTAGCAATTAAAAAAAATTATGATGTTGTTATTTTAGACGATGGTTTTCAAGATTTTGAAATTAAAAAAAACATCAATATAATTTGTTTTAATTTAAAACAGAAAGTTGGTAATGGTTTAATTATACCCTCCGGTCCCCTGAGACAGAATTTAAAAGCCTTAAGCGATTGTCAAATCATATTTTTAAATGGAAAAAAAGATATAGATTTTGAAAACAAATTAGCAAAGTATAATTCTGCAGTGCAATTTATTTATTATGAATATATTACAGAAAATTTAAGTATTTTATCTAATAAGAGATTAATTGCATTTGCGGGCATAGGAAATCCTGTGAACTTCTTCCATTTTCTCAAAAGTAACAATTTGAATATTATAAAAGAAATAAATTATCCTGATCATTATAATTATTCCAAAAAAGATTTAAAATATCTTGAGAAACTAAGTAACAAATATAAAGCTAAATTAATTACTACAGAAAAAGATTATATGAGAATACTTCCTGATTATCGTAAAAATTTAAACTATCTACCAATAAAAATAAACTTAAAAAATGAAGATATTTTAAAAGATATTATTATTAAAAAAATTTTATGAAAAAAATAAAATATATATTCGAAGCAATATTTGTTTACTTCTTATTTTTAATAATTAAAATTTTAGGGCTAAATTTAGGAAGAAAATTAATGAGCTTAATTTTTTTAAAAATTGGATTTATTCTAAAATCCAAAAAAGTTGTTAAAAATAATATTGCTAATGTATTTGGCAATAATTCAGAAATTCAAAGTAAAAGCATAGTTGAATCCATGTGGAAAAATTATGCACATGTTTTTGTAGAATATGCTTATCTTCATAATTATCGTTTAAATAAATTTTCTTCTCCACATATTAAAATTTCAGGTAAAGAAATCTTGGACCAATTAATAAAATCAAATAAGCCTGCAATTTTTGTTTCGGGACATTTTGGAAATTTTGAGCTAATGGCAATGGAACTAGAAAAATATAACGTTAATTTAGCTGCGATTTATCGACCGTTAAATAATATTTTTCTAAATCCATATATGGTTTATTTGAGAAAAAAATATATTTGCAAAAATCAAATAGAAAAAGGGAGAAAAGGAACAAGAGAAGTTATAGATTTTATGAAAAAAAAATTTAGCATTGCCCTTATGGTTGATCAGAGACTTGGGGAGTCTGAGAGATATCCTTTTTTTAACAAACCGGCCCACACTACTACTCTGCCTGCGCAATTAGCATTACGATTTAATTGTGATATTATTCCAGTTTATTTGGAAAGAAATGAAGACAATACTTTTAATATGGAAATTTTAAACCCAATTAAAATAAAAAAATTAGACAATCCTGAAGATGAAAAAATTGACATAACCAATAGAATTAATCAAACTTTAGAAAAAATGGTTTTAAGGAATCCAAAACAATGGATTTGGACTCACAATCGGTGGAAATAATTATTTATAGTTTTTTTTTTTGCTGAATTCTAATTTTAACTTCTTTTGGAGAATAATAAGCCTCTTGTAATTCTACGTTCCAATAAGATAATTTGTTTAATGGTATATTTTTTCCCGAAACAGCACAAACAACAAAGCCTCCTTCTTCAACAACTTCGAATCTATTTGGATAAAATTTAAGTTTTGCTTTATTTGTGTTCATGCTAATTTATTAAACGGTGTATCTATAATATATGAATTTAGCAGTTATAGGAAGTGGTGGGCGAGAACATGCTCTTTGTTACAAATTAAGAGAAACAAAGGAAGTAAAGAAATTACTTTGCATACCAGGTAATGCGGGAACCCAAAAAATAGCTAAAAATATAAATGAAAATCTTTCTGACTTTGAGGGAATTTATAAAACAATTAAAAAAGAGGAAATTGATATTGTAATTGTTGGTCCTGAAGAACCACTCGTTAATGGAATAATTGATTTTCTTGAAAAAAAAAATATTAAAACAATCGGCCCTGATAAGTTTGCATCTCAACTTGAAGGATCTAAGGCTTTCATGAAAAATTTATGTAAAGAAAATGATATTCCAACAGCTAATTTTGGAATTTTTGAGGATCTTCAAAGTGCTCAGAGTTTTATAAGAAATAACAAAATACCAATAGTCGTAAAGGCTGACGGACTTGCTGCGGGAAAAGGTGTTTCGATATGTAAATCTGAAAAAGATGCGATAAATAAAACTAAAGAAATAATTGAAGGAAAATTCCAGTCCTCAAAAAAGGTTGTCCTTGAAGAATTTATAGAAGGAGAAGAATTAAGTTATTTTGTTGCCGTGGACAAAAATAGTTTTCAATTTTTTGGCTCAGCTCAGGACCATAAAAAGGTCGGGGAAAACGATACTGGTCCAAATACTGGAGGTATGGGTGCATATTCTCCAGCAAATTTACTAACGAAAGAATTAAATGAAAAAATAAAAAAAAAAATTATTAATCCAACTTTAAAAGCATTAAAAAAAAACGGACATGCATACAAAGGTTTTTTGTACGCTGGGCTAATGATTAAAAATAACGAACCATATTTGATAGAGTACAATATAAGAATGGGCGACCCGGAATGCCAGGTTTTGATGATGAGACTGAAAACAAGTTTATTAGATATAATTAAAGCAATAGTAAATGACAAATTAGAAAGTTTAAAAATTCATTGGGACAAAAAAAAATCTATGACTATTGTATTATGTTCAAAAGGATACCCAGGCAAATATAAAAAAAATATTGAGATAAAAAATCTTAATAAAATAAACTCTAATAGTAAAAATCAAATATTTCATGCTGGAACTTATAGCAAAGGTAAAAAAGTTTTTTCTAATGGTGGAAGAGTACTGAATATAACATCGTGTAATTATGATTTAAATTTAGCAAGAAGAAATTGTCTGGAGAACCTAAAAAAAATAAATTGGAACAAAGGTTTCTTTAGAAAAGACATTGGTTGGAGGGTTATAGGAAAAAATGAGAATAATAAGCGGAAAGTTTAAAAACAAAAAGTTAATTTTTCCAAAAAACTTAAAAACACGACCGCTAAAAGATAGCGTGAAAGAAAATATTTTTAATATTTTAGAACATTCAAAAAAAATTAATATAAATATAAAAAATTCAAATATTTTAGATTTGTTCTCTGGATCTGGTTCTTTTGGACTAGAGTCTTTATCACGGTATTCATCTAAAGTTTTTTTTGTAGAAAAAGATTTAGATGCTTTAACGACTCTTAAAAAAAATATCGAAGATTTAAAATCTAAAAAGGAAACATTTATATACATGGAGGATGTAAATGATTTTTTTGAAAAACTAAATTTTGATGAGAAATTCGATATTATTTTTATGGACCCTCCATATGTGGATACAGCCTACATGAATCTCTTTAAGATTATTTTAAAGAAGAAAATATTAAAAAAAAATCATATAATAATATTGCATAGAGAAAGAAAAAAATTCGAAAATTTAAATATTAAAAACTTTCATATAATTGAAAAAAGAAATTACGGACGTTCAGCAATTTTTTTCGGAAAATTATTTTGATCTTAATAATTTTTCCGCAATAACTTTGACCCTTTCTACACCTGGTTGATCAAAAGGATTTACTTTTAGTATTTTGCTAAAAAATATTGTTTCAAAAATAAATAAAAAGAACAATTGTCCAAGTGTTTTTTCATCATGTTTTTTAATTACAATTTCCCTATAAGGAATTTTTTTTTCTTTTAAGGTTTTAATGAAGGCATTTTTTTGTGATAATTTAATTTTTTCATAACTTTTTTTATTTAAAAAGTTAACTTTTTTTCCAAAAATTTTTGTATTAACCTTTATTTTACTTTGATCTAAAGAGCTAAAAACATAGAAAATTTTATCCTTGGGGCCATCTAAATAAAGTTGTAACAAACTATGATGATCTTTTGGTCCATTAGAGACAACGGGAATAAATCCTTTTTTATTTTTTCCTAGGCTTTCAGAAAAAAGTTGTTGGCACCAGAACAAAAAATCATTTAATTCAGGAGCATAACTAAATAAAATTATAATTTTATTTTTTTTAATTTTCAACTTAAGAAGTTTTTTTATGTTTTCTGATAATAATTTTTTACTATTCAATAATTTTGGAATGTTTTTTTTAAAATTTCTTGGTTCTAGACCCATTAAGTAAGCTGGGAGCATGCCAACATCTGAAAAAACAGAATATCTTCCTCCAATATTTGGGTGATGTCGTACAAAATAAAAATCTTTATTTTTTGAAAAATTAAATAGAATATTATTTCTCTCTTCGGATACGATAATAACATTTTTTTTTTTAAAAAAAGATTTAAAAAAACTTGAATTTATAATAGTCTCATTTGTATTTCCCGATTTAGATACAATCATAAATAAAGCTTTTTTGAGATTAATTTCTTTTTTAATTTTCAATAAATATTTTTCATCCAGATTATCTAAGAATATAAATTTTTTTTTAATTTTATGTTCTAAAAAAGAATAAATAGCTTTAGTACCAAGTATAGAACCTCCCATACCAATAAGAATTACTGTTTCAAATTTTTTAAAATATTTTACTTTTTTAAAGTTAAAATTATATTTTGTTTCTGGAAAAAAAGTTTTATAAAGTCCATATCTACTTTCAATAATCTCATTTATTATCTTACTTGATGTAATCACCTTAATTTTTCTTTCTAAGTTCTTCTTCTATTTTTATTTCTAGAGGGGATTTTTTATTTTTAATTTTAGAGGAATCCTCACTTGACAAAATAAGTTCTATATCAGAATTATCATTTTTTACTTTTTTTGACTCTGGCAATGGAAGCTTGTCATAATCCGGTGGCAATATTAATGGATCTTTTTTTTTAATTAGATATTCATCTGTAGTTTTTTTCTTTTTTCCACTAACAGCATCCTCAAAATTTTGCCATCCACCACATGAGATAAGAAAAAATAGAATTAATAAAAAATAATAATTTTTAAGCATTTTATTTACTTTGTTTTTTAAAAAAAATTTCCCTCAATAGAATAAAAATTATTCCGATAGAAATAAAAATATCGGCTATATTAAATGTAAACCAATGAAAGTTGTTTATATGAAAATCAATAAAATCTGGAACCGCAAAATAGTTAAGTCTGTCATAAAAATTACCAAGGGCGCCGCCAATAATAAGAGATATTATAATTTTTCCAGTGTCATCTGATTTAACCATTATATATATTAAATAAATTATTATTAACAAAATTAAGGCAGATATAGAGTGATATAGTATGTTGGCTTTAGAGCTTAATATGCCAAAAGCTATTCCTGTATTCCAGTTTAATGTTAGATTTAAAAAATCGTATAAAAATATTGCACTTCCTTTGGACTGAATCAGTTCAATAACATAAAATTTAGAGATTCTATCTAATCCAAAAATTAATAATATTAAAACAAAACTGTAAATATCAAATTTTTTTATTTTTATTTTATCTTGAAGCATCTTGAGCATTTATTATCATTTACTTTTTTCACAATTTTCCAGCATCTGGAACATTTGGTGCCTTCAGCCTTTTTAACAGTTACAGATGTATTTCTATCTTCAGAAATTTTTTGAGTCACATTAGATGTAATAAATAATTCTTGTGGATCAATTTCTTGTAAAAGATCAAACTCTGCTTTTGGCAAACTAATTTCGATATCGGCTTCAAGGCTTGAACCAATTATTTTGTTTGATCTCTTTTCTTCAATTGCAATATTAACTTGTTGTCTAACGACTAAAAGTTTTTCCCATTTTTTGAACAAAATTTCATTTTTCCAATTTTTTGGTATCTTGGGAAAGTTTTCTTCGTGTATACTTGTTTTTTTTCCTTTTTGAGCTAGTTCTGTAATTTCTTCAGTAGTAAATGAAAGCACTGGCGCATACCATTTTATAAGACACTCCAAAATTATATTAAGTAAATCAACACAGGATTTTCTTTTTTTTGAGCTTAAATCATCACAGTATAAAACATCTTTTCTTATATCAAAATAAAATGAAGATAAATCAAGAGAACAAAAATTTAAAAGATCTTTTTGCAGTTTATGAAAATTATAATTTTTTAAATTATTTTTAATTTCTGATTCTAAAACAAAAAGCTTGTGTAAAATTAATTTTTCAAGCTCAGGTAATTCTTTATGATTAATTTTTTCAAAATCGTTTGGATTAAAATCATCTTTCAAATTACCCAATATAAATCTAAAAGTATTTCTTATTTTTCTGTAAGACTCTGCATTTTGTTCTAATATAGAATGATCTATTCTCAAGTCTTCAGCATAATCTGAAGATGCAACCCACAACCTTAGAATATCTGCACCATACTTTTTTAAAATTTCATCTGGTGAAATAATGTTGCCTGAAGATTTTGACATTTTCATTCCTTTTCCATCTACAACAAAACCATGGGACAATATACTCTCAAAGGGGGCTCTGCCTCTGGTGCCGCATGACTCTAAAAGAGATGAATGAAACCATCCCCGGTGTTGGTCTGAACCTTCCAGATACATAGAGGCAGGCCACTTCAAATCTTTTCTCTTCTCCAGTACAAAAGAATGTGTCGAACCACTATCAAACCAAACTTCGACAATATCGTTTGATTTTATGTAATCTTCCTTTTTATACTTTTTTCCTAAAAACTTTTGGTGATCATCATAAAACCAACAATCGGAACCCTCTTTTTCATAAATCTTGGCTATATTTTCAACAACTTCTGAGTCTCTTAGAGGTTCGTTTGTCTTCTTATTTATAAAAATGGGCAATGGAACTCCCCATGATCTCTGTCTAGAAATGCACCAATCGGGGCGAGTTTCGATCATGGCTCTAATTCTTGCTTTTCCTTTTTCCGGATAGAATGCGGTCTGATCAATAGACGCTAGGGCTTTCTTTCTCAGTTTGTGACTTTCCATTGAAATAAACCATTGCGGCGTTGCTCTATGCACAAGTGGGGCTTTTGATCTCCAAGAATGTGGGTAACTATGAGTTAGTGTACCGCTTCCCAAAAGATTTTTTTGTTCTTGTAAATTTTTTGTAATAATTTCATCTGCTTTAAAAACATGTGTCCCCTCAAAAACAGGTATATTCTTTGTATATCTGCCGTCATCATTGACTGTTTCGATAGCTTTCATTCCATGTTTTAAACATAAGTTAAAATCATCTGGACCATGGCTAGGAGCACAGTGAACAATCCCGGTGCCTTGTTCAAGGGTTACAAAATTTGCTTCAAGCATTGGAACGTCAAATTCGTAACCTAATTTTTTAAAAGGATGTGAACATATTGTGTTTTTAAATTCATCTCCTTTAAAAGATTTTAAAACTTTGAATTTTCCTAATTCACAATTTTCTATTACAGAATTTATTAGTTTTTCAGCAACTATGATCTTTTTCTTGTTAATTTCTAAAACTGAATAATTGATGTCTTTATTATAAGCCAAAGCTTTATTTGCTGGAATCGTCCATGGTGTAGTTGTCCAAATAATAATCGAAGTATCTTTTAAAAAATCTTTGTCTGTTTTTTTTATGTGAAATTCTGCATAAATAGTGTTTGATTTATGATCTTTATATTCTACCTCAGCATCGGCCAACGCTGTTTTTTCTACTGTCGACCATAAAACTGGTTTAAACCCTCTATAAAGACTTCCTTCTAAAAGGAATTTTCCAAGTTCTCTAACAATTTGAGCCTCAGCATCAAAACTCATAGTAGAGTAATAATTATCCCAATCGCCTATAACGCCTAGTCTTTTAAATTCTTTTTTATGAATAACAATCCATTTTTCTGCAAACTCTCTACATTCCTTTCGAAAATCCTTAGTTGGAACTTCATCTTTATTTTTTTTCTTTTTTTTATATTCCTCCTCAATTTTCCACTCTATTGGTAGACCATGACAATCCCAACCTGGAACATAAATTGAGTCTTTATCGTTCATTTGATGAAATTTTATAACAATATCTTTTAAAATTTTATTTAATGCTGTACCCATGTGTATATGCCCGTTTGCGTAGGGCGGGCCATCATGAAGTATAAATTTTTCCTTTCCTTGAGATTTCTTTCTTAACCTTTCGTAAAGTTTTGTCTTATCCCAAGATTCTAAAATTTTTGGCTCTTTAGAAGGTAGATTCGCCTTCATAGAAAAAGCTGTTTTGGGAAGTTGTAAATTATTTTCAGGCATCTAAACTAATTTGCGTTCCTAATATCTATCTTAATTTGCTTTTTTAATTGAATAATATTTTTAAATTTTTTTTCTTTTCTAATAAATTTAATTAGCATTACTTTTACTCTTTTATCATATAAATTTTTTTTCAAACTAAAAATATGAGCTTCTAACATAAGTTTTTTTTTTCCAAAAGTTGGCCTATAGCCTACATTTATAATGCCTTTTTTTTTAGTTTTTTTAGGCACGATTATTTTTCCAGAATATACTCCAAGTTTTGGCACTATGTAGTTTGCTAAATCTAAATTACATGTGGGAAAACCAATTTTTCTTCCTCGTCTTTCACCTCTCCTGACGTTACCTTCTATTGACCAAAATCTACCAAGCATTCTACTTGCTTGCTCAATCTTTCCTTCCTTAATATTTTTTCTTATTAGTGTCGAAGAAATTATTGTGCCTTTTTTATTTAAGGGAGTAATTGTATTGGTCTTGTAATTAAAAAGTTCTTCTTTTCTTTTAAGCAATCTTATATCTCCAGTCCTATTTTTCCCAAACCTAAAATTTTTGCTTATAAAAACTAATTTAGTTTTTAATTTTTTGTAAAGAATTTTCTTTATAAAATCTTCTGCATTTATATTTGAGAATTTTTTATCAAATTTTTTAATTATCAAGAAATCTATACCCAGTTTTTTAGATGAATTAATTTTCTGTTGTAAAGAGTCTATTCTGTAGTTTTTTAATTTCTTATTAAAAAACATTACCGGCAAAGGCTGAAACACCATTAATCCAAATTTAAGATTTTTTCTTTTTGCAATTTGCTTTCCTTTTTTTATTACTCTTTGATGTCCCAAATGAAAACCATCAAAATTTCCAATAGCAATTGCTGAATTTTGAAATTTTTTTTCTATATTGAAATTTTTAAAAATTTTCATCTACCAAGTTAATTCATCTTGAAAATAATTAGCTGAAACATTTTGCTCTTTAAGCAATGTTCCTATTGTCTCTTCATTGTTTATTTTAGATTTGTGTATACCGCCAGTGATAAATATAGAGTCTAGATTCATATTGTTTGCACCTTTGATATCTGTATTTAGGTTGTCACCAATCACTAAAGTTTTCTGATCCTTATCCAAACATGATAGATAAACTTCTTTATGAGGTTTTCCAAAATATATTACCTTACCACCTAGACTTTCAAAAATTTCTGCAATTTTGCCTGCACAATATTCTTCCTCTATCCCTCTGTGAACGATTAAATCTGGATTTGTACATACAAACTTTTTTTTTGTAAAATCTCTTAGAAGGTCTGAATAATAATTTAAATTTTCTTCCTCTCCATCAAAGAGTCCTGTGCAAAGAATGAAGTCACACTTGGCGAGCGTGGTTTTATTTTTTTTTAATTCAAAAAATAAGGAATCGTCTCTTTGAGGACCAAGATGATAAAATTTTTTTCCAAACTTATTTTTTTTAAGTGAATTCATTGCTGCTTCACCTGAAGTTAATACATTTTTAAGTAAACTGTCATCCATTTTCATTTTTTTTAAAAACTCCACGACTTTTTTAGCAGGTCGAGGGGCATTGGATAAGAAAACCACTTTTTTTGAATTAGCCTCTAACTCTCTGACTGCATTGATTGCTGAATCATTTAATTTTATGCCATCGTGCATAACCCCCCATAAATCAATTATAAAAGCATCATATTCTTGAAAAATTTTAGAAAGATGCTGTAATTTTTTAATTTTCATAGGAAATTCAAGCGTTTTATAGCTAAATTTTTTCTTATCATACTCTTGCAAAATTCTAAATACATACCATATTCCACATTATTATAAATTACAGGAGTTTGCATGAAATTCAGACCGCTACACGACAGAGTGCTAATTAAAGTGCTTGATAGTGAAGAAAAAACCAAGGGTGGAATTATTATTCCGGATACGGCTAAAGAGAAACCCCAAGAAGGTGAAGTTGTTGCTGTTGGTAATGGAGCCAAAACTGAGGATGGAAAAATTGTAAAAATGGACGTCAAAGTTGGAGATAGGGTTTTGTTTGGTAAGTGGTCCGGAACAGATGTTAAAATTGATGGAAAAGAATATAGCATAATGAAAGAGTCTGACATTATGGGTATTACAAAAAGTAAATAAATTTATTAAAGGAGATTTAAATGCCAAAGATTATAAAATTCAACAACGAAGCTCGAGCGAAAATGCTAAAGGGTGTAGATACACTGGCAAATACAGTAAAAACAACTCTTGGACCAAAAGGAAGAAATGTTGTGATTGACAAATCATATGGCGCTCCACGAACAACAAAAGATGGTGTTACTGTTGCAAAGGAAATTGAACTTGAAGATAAATTTGAAAATATGGGTGCACAGATGGTTAAAGAAGTTGCTAGCAAAACTAACGACAACGCTGGTGATGGAACAACAACTGCAAGTATTTTAGCTCAAGCAATAGTGCGTGAAGGAATTAAATATGTTACGGCAGGAATGAATCCAATGGATATTAAAAGAGGTATTGATAAAGCTGTAGAAAGCGTAATAGAAAGTTTAAAGAAAACTTCAAAAAAAGTTAAAGCCAACGAAGAAGTTGCTCAAGTAGGAACTATATCTGCTAATGGTGAAAAAGAAATTGGAGATATGATTTCAAAAGCAATGCAAAAAGTTGGAAACGAAGGCGTTATAACGGTTGAAGAAGCAAAAGGAATTCAGACTGAATTAGATGTTGTTGAAGGGATGCAATTTGATAGAGGTTATTTGTCTCCTTATTTTGTCACAAATGCAGATAAAATGACAACTGAACTAGACAATCCGCTAGTATTACTTCACGAAAAAAAATTAACTAACTTACAGCCAATGGTTCCACTATTGGAGTCTGTGGTACAAGCTAATAGACCTTTAATGATAATTTCTGAGGACGTAGAAGGAGAAGCTTTGGCAACTCTTGTTGTAAATAAATTAAGAGGTGGTTTGAAAGTTGTGGCAGTAAAAGCTCCTGGTTTTGGAGACAGAAGAAAAGAAATGCTAGAAGATATCGCTATCCTAACTGGTGGACAGGTCATATCTGAAGATCTTGGTACAAAGCTTGAGAATGTTAAGATTAATAATTTAGGTTCTTGTAAAAAAGTTAAAATCGATAAAGAGAATAGTACGATAGTTGCTGGTACAGGGAAAAAAGCAGATATAGAAGCAAGATGTAATCAAATTAGAAAACAAATTGAAGAAACCACTTCTGATTACGATAAAGAAAAGCTTCAAGAAAGATTGGCTAAATTAGCTGGTGGCGTTGCTGTAATCAAAGTTGGTGGCGCAACTGAAGTAGAAGTAAAAGAAAGAAAAGACAGAGTAGAAGATGCGCTAAATGCTACAAGAGCTGCGGTCGAAGAAGGCGTAGTTGTTGGAGGTGGATGTGCTCTTCTTTATGCTTCTCAAGAATTAGATAAGGTAAAAGTTAAGGGTGACGACCAAAAGGCCGGTGTAGAAATTATTAAAAAAGCTTTACAAGCACCAATTAGACAGATTGCAGCTAATGCAGGTGTTGATGGCTCAGTAGTTGTTGGAAAACTTTTAGAAGGAAAAAAAGCAACACAAGGCTTTGATGCTCAAGAAGAACAGTATGTCGATATGTTTTCTAAAGGTATAATTGATCCAATGAAAGTTGTTAGATCGGCCTTACAAGATGCTTCTTCTATCGCAGGTCTATTAATTACAACCGAAGCAATGATAGCTGACAAACCAGAAGAAAAAGATTCTGGACCTGCTATGCCTCCTGGTGGAATGGGTGGCATGGGCGGAATGGGCGGAATGGGAATGTAATTTCAAATTACTGACCCAAGAGACTTTATTAGAAAAAAACTAAGATTTTAAATGTAGATAATAAATACCTGTATCTTTATGTATCGGGTCATTCTTATCATAAGGGCGAACAATTTTTTCCTCTAAAACTTTTCCATCTTTAGCATAATCTGCATATTTATGTGAAAAACTCGAATTTCCTCTAAATTTTGACAAATCTTCCTTGCTATCTATAAAAGATAAGCTGACTGGATCATTAATAAAAAGGTTTAAATTATTAATATTTCTAATTTTTAAAAAAAATTCTTTCATAAAATAAGGATTAACATGTTGGAGACATCCTATTGAAAATAAAATTATGATCTTATTTTCTAAGCCAAAATGCCTTATACACTCTTCGATTTCTTCTGCATAACATTTAAAAAATTTGAAGTTTTGGTAGTTGTATTTTTTCTTTTGGAAATTTAATATCTCGTCATTTACATCGGTAGATATGTAATTAAGTTCAGGGTAAATTTTGTAAAAAAATTCTAAATCTCTTCCAGATGCCGATCCCATTTGTATTAAATAAACATTCTTATTTTTTTCTAAATTATTTTTTTTTATATAATTGATTATTTTTTTGAATATTATTGAGGCTTCATACTGGGACATTAAACCTAGTTTTCTGTTTTTTAGCTCCTCTACGGTTTGAAAATGCTTTTCGTAGTAACTTCTTGCATATTCCTCGCCCGAAACTGATGTGCTGTCGGTTAACTCTCTTATTTCATCTTTAGATTTCAATTTATTAAAATACTCCCTCTGAAACACCGTATCCAAAGTATGCATAATGATATTTCTTTTTTTAAGTGTATAAATATGAAATTTGAATCTTTTCTTTAGGATATTAATTAGAGGTGTCTTTAAAAAAATTAAAATTAATGGATATTTTATAACGTTATAGATTATTTTTTTCATCTATTTTTATTTATTACAGCCTTTTCTACCATAACAAGTTCTTCGTTATCAAGTTAATGAACTTAAGAATTCCTTTAACTTTGTTGTTTTTTTTTTTAAATACATTAGTGATGCTTGGGACTCCAAAATTAATCCGTCTTTTAGAACCCTGAGGTTGTTATCTTTTAAAGTTTTTCCGCTTGAACTTATATCTGTAATTATTTCTGATGAACCAATAAAAGGATAAGTTTCTGTGGCGCCCAGACTTGATACAAGTTTATATTGAGTAACACCTTTTGAAAAAAGAAAACTATTTGTTAAATTTGGATATTTGGTTGCAACTCGTAATCTGGTATTTTTTTTATCCCTAAAGTCAAAAGACACCTCTTCTAAATCAGCTACAGTTTGAACGTCTATCCAATCATCCGGTATAGCGATTACAAGCTTTGCCATGCCGAAATTTAATTTTTTCTTAATCTCAATTTTTTTCTTCAAGTTAGCTGGTGACTCATTTAAAAGATCTAGTCCTGATATTCCTACATCTAGTGTGCCATCACCAAGTCTCTGAATAATTTCTTTCGCGTGTAAATAAATTATTTTAATATTAGGAAAATTTTCAACCTGGGCAAAATAATTTCTTTCACCCCCGTTAGAGGTAAGTTTTAAATTATTTTTTTCAAGAAAATCTATTGATCCTTCTTTTAATCTCCCCTTGCTTGGCAGTCCTATGGTTATTAAATTTTTCATGTTTTCAAATTATTTAAATTAATTGCTGCTCCAACCGCAGATATATCTTTCTTGGACCCGAGACTTTTTAGTAAACTGTCATACCTTCCGCCTCTCGCTATCTCTTTTTTTGATGAATTGTAAATCTCAAAAACTAATCCGGTATAGTACTCAATATCTCTGCCAAAGTTTGTTGAAAAAATCATTTTTGAATTAACTTTTGATAGATTTTTTACAGTTGATAAGTCCTTAAAAAGACTATTGTCCAAATTATTTTTTATTATGAAATTATTTAAAGTTTTCTCTAGTTTATTAATTGAGCAATTAATTTTTAAAAACTCTCTAATAATTTTGACAATTTTTTTATTTTCTCTAAAAGATCTTGGGTCTTTTATTTTTCTATCAAATCTAGATAAAATTTCAGAAACTTTACGATTTGCAATTTCTTTATCTTGATCGGAATTCTTCATCTCAGAAAACTTTTTTTTATCTAACTCAACTGTAGTGGGATCTACATCAGAATTGGTTTCAAGTCTATTAAGGAGATCTTCAAAGTATTGTGGCCTCCAAAAGTGCCTCTTTAATCTCATCTTCCATCTTTCTGGAATTTTTAGAGAATCAATTAACCTTTGGAACAAACTAACGTCGCCTACTTTTATTGAAGTATTTTTTACTTTTATTTTTTGAATTGAATTGTTAATTGTTTTTAAAATTTTTATATCATCATTGGATTTATTTTTAGAACCAAGAATCTCTATTCCTAGCTGATCATTAATGACTTTGTCTTTTGGACTATTTGTCCTTCTGTAGGCTTGCCCGGAATAATAAATTTTTGAATTTGCTTTAGAATTATCCTTTAAATATTTTATACAGGAAGCGACCGTCAAATCTGGTCTTAAACACATGCTTTTTCCGGTATCGTCCTTGAAAGTAAGCATTAGCTTTCTAAAATTTTCCCCAGATCTTTGAATAATATAATCTGAATCTAAAAGTACATCAGGTTCTGACAAAACAAAACCATCTTTCTTAAATACTTTTATTATATTTTCAGAGTATTTTTTTGATTTCATCTACTAGTTCCTCAATTTTAACTGAACTCTCATTTCCGTTTTCTAAATTTTTTAAAGTCGCTTTTCCTGATTTTATTTCATTATCACCATACAAAATAACAGCTGGAGATCCTAACTTGTTTGCATATTCCATTTGTTTTTTTAACTTGCTCTC
>MDTB01115640.1_pt1 | contig 52452 bp, 49 predicted proteins | sample 811161 | NCBI WGS metagenome assembly MDTB01 (sample SAMN05326650, study PRJNA326480) | marine metagenome | isolation source: seawater | place: Mediterranean Sea | collected 2009
ACTATATAATATTAATAAAAAAGAATACATAGTATATACAATAATTAAAATGACAGATTAATAAGTCTTAAAAAAAATTAATATCCTTAGATATTTTTTATAATCTTGTTAAGTACATATGGAAAATATAATAATAAAGAAAGTTTTAATTATTGGATCAGGTGTTATGGGTTCAAGAATAGCTTGTTATTTATCTGACGTGGGTTTGTCTGTTTTACTTATCGATATTATAAGTACTGATAAAAATAGAAATAGTATAGTAAATAGTAATCTTAATAAAACAATCAAATCTAGACCAGAGCCATTACTAGATAAATTAAATGTTCATAATATTACGACAGGTAACATTATCGATGATATAAATAAAATAAAAGATTGCGATTGGATTATAGAGGCTGTATCTGAAAAAGAAAAAATAAAAAAAGAAGTTTTAGATATAATTGAAAAAAATAAAAAGAAAGAGTCAATAGTTTCTACAAATACGTCAGGTCTTTCAATCAATAACCTAGTAAAAGGAAGGTCAAAAGAATTTAAAGAAAACTTTTTAGGAATACATTTCTTTAATCCACCAAGACAATTAAGGTTATTAGAAATAATACCAAATAAAAAAACAAAAAAAGGTATTATAGATTTTTTTACAGACTATTGTTCAAAAATATTGGGAAAGGAGTTTGTGCTTTGTAAAGATACACCTGGTTTTATTGGGAACAGAGTGGGTATTTTCTCATTAATGAACTGTGTTCATAACGCCATAAAACATAAACTTAGTGTTGGAGAAGTAGACGCTTTAACAGGAAAACTTGTATTTAGACCCAAATCAGCAACATTTAGAACCATTGATATAATAGGTTTAGATACCTTAAAAAATTTGAATATCGATATCGTTGAAAGAACAGATGATATAAACACAAAAGTAAACTTTAAATTTCCTGAAGCTTTAAACGAAATGTATGAACTTGGAAGTTATGGTGATAAATCAGGTAAAGGTTTTTATCAAAAAAGGGTTGATAAAAAAGGTAAAAGAAAGTTCTTAGAAATTAATTTAAAGGACAAAAAGTATGTTGAAGCTAAAAAAATATATAATAAAAAAATAATCTTTAGTAACAAGGACCCCTTAACATTAATTAATAAAAACAAGAAGTATGGATTGTTTTATCAAGATATTTTCTTAGACCTATTTGCTTACTGCTCTTATATGATTCCAAAAATAACGGATGAGATTTATAAGGTAGATCAAACAATGAAGTTTGGGTTTGGTTGGGCTTATGGGCCTTTTGAGATTTGGGATATGATGGGGGTTGAAAGGGTTTGTAAAATGATTAAAAACGAAAAAAAGAATGTATCAGGGTGGGTGATTGATATGCTTAAGGGTAACATTAACTCGTTTTATTGTATAGAAAAAAATAAAAGATTTTATTATGATTTAAAAATGAAAAAACACTCACCTATAAAAGAAGATGTTTTACACCAAACACAAACATCATATAAAAAAGAAACATTGAGTTATCACTCAGAAGATGGAATTGCCCACGTTAAAATAAATAGCAATTTACTTGATCTAAAAACCCTGACAAAAACAATTGAAACACTTCATGGAATAGAGAATAATAGTAAAGGTTTGGTTATAGACTTGGTTTCAGATCCAACAAATAAGAATACCCACTCAAAAGAATTATTAAAAAACATAAAAGACAAAAGTTTTCGAAAAGTTGAAAAAACAATATTGTTGCAGCAGAAACTTTCTAACACTATAAAACACTTTGGAATACCCGCTGTTTCAGTTGCATCAGGTTTTGTGTTGGGACAAAACCTAAACCTTTTAATGTCATCAAAAAATTCGTGTGTTTATAAAGAAACATATATGGGGCTCCCTGAGCTTAACCTGGGAATTATTCCAATTGGTGGAAGCAGTAAAGAGCTTTTGTTAACAATTGACGATGAGTACGTTGAGGGTGACCTTGAAGATAATAGGTTGACATTAATTTATAATAATTTTGCATTAAAGAAGATTTCAAAATCTGCGGTAGAAGGAAAAAACCTCCGTTTTCTTGTGTGTAAAGACAATTATTATTTTAACCCAAAACTTCTTGTTAATAACGCAAAGGAAAAAGTCAAACAAATAATAGAGACAGGTCATGTATCTGAACCAAAAAACAAAAAAATTATTGCTAGAGGCAAGTATGGTTTGTCGGCACTTTATACCTTAAGTGAAAATTATAGACAAGCGGGTCTTTTAACGGAACATGATAAACTTGTTTCTGATAGATACGCTTCCGTTTTGTGTGTTGGTGACATTAGTGAAAAAACAAGGGTTGATCAGAATTATTTTTTAGAACACGAAAGGGAAGTTTTTTTAAGTTTATGTTCAGAAACAAAAACCACAGAAAGGATAAATTACTTTTTAAATAAAGGCAGTATAATAAGAAATTAAATGAGGGATGCGCATATTATATCTAGCTTAAGGAGCCCAATAGGTAAAGCAAAGAAAGGCAGCTTCAGGTTTACAAGATCAGACGATCTTGCAGCACAAGTTATTAAGAAACTTATAAAGAAAACCAAAGGTCTTGACCCCAACCAAGTAGATGATTTAATTGTAGGAAACGCGGTGCCAGAGGCTGAACAAGGAATGCAAATGGCTAGATATATCTCTTTGTTATCACTTCCAAAAGAAGTTCCTGGGTTCATTGTTAATAGATATTGTGGCTCTGGGCTAGAAGCAATACACCTCGCAATATCAAAAATAAAATCAGGTTATGCAGATTGTATTATTGCTGGGGGAACCGAATCTATGAGTATGGTTCCTTTTCTTGGGTATAAATCCTCACCTAACTATAACTTTTCTAAAAAATCCCCAGATTATTACCTTAACATGGGTCTTACTGCAGAAAAACTTGCAAAAAAATATAACATATCCCGAGAAGACTCAGATTTGTTTTCTTACAATTCCCACATGAAAGCGTTAAGAGCGATAAAAGACAAAAAATTTGAAAAGGAAATTGTACCTATAAATGTTGAAGAAACTATAATTGTTGATTCAAAAAAAACCACAAGAAAAAAAACGATCACAGTCGACGAAGGACCTAGGAGCGAAACCACCCTTGAGGCACTTTCAAAATTAAAACCTGTATTTAAATTTGGAGGTCAAGTTACCGCGGGTAACTCTTCTCAGATGTCTGATGGTTCAGCATTTGTTGTTGTTGTTTCTGAAAAATTTATGAAAAAAATAAACCAGAGTCCATTAGCTAGAATGGTATCATATTCAGCAACCGGTGTCGAACCAAATATTATGGGAATAGGACCAGCAAAAGCAATACCAAAAGCTTTAACTATGGCGGATTTAAAAATTAACAATATTGATCAAATTGAGTTAAATGAAGCGTTTTCTTCGCAATCACTATCAGTTATTAAAGATTTAAATTTAAATCCAGAAATAATAAATGTTAACGGTGGCGCCATAGCACTTGGGCATCCTTTGGGAATGACAGGAGCTAAACTCTCTATAAGCTTAATCAACGAGTTGATAAGAAATAAACAAAAATATGGAATAGTGACAGCTTGTGTTGGGGGTGGACAAGGGGTTTGTGGTATATTTGAAAACCTTACCTTATAACCTCAACAACAACCTCAATTTCTACAGCAATATTACTTGGTAAAGATACCATTCCAACAGCAGACCTTGCGTGTTTTCCTCTGTCACCGAAAACCTCAACAATAAAATCTGAGAAGCCATTTATAACTGATGGTTGTTCGTAAAAGTCAGGTGTTGAGTTGACCATACCTATTACCTTGACAAATCTCTTGATTTTGTTAAGATCTCCAATTTCCTTTTTTAGTGAAGCTAATATATTTATCCCAGTTAGCTTTGCGGCTTCATACCCTTCTTCTATAGACATATTTTCACCTAACCTTCCAGTTATATAATCGCCATTCGCTCTTCTTGGCCCAGTCCCAGAAACATAAACTAACATAGAGTTTTTCGTCTCAGAGAACCTGACGGTTGGAACATAGTTAGCAATAGGGTCCCCGGGAACAGGAAGAGTTATGTTTAGGTTTTTAATTTTTTCCTCAACATCATAATCATATAAAGGATTATCCAACACATAATAGTCAGTCGCTGTTTTGTCATTTGGTGTACAACCAATAACAACCAACAACAAAAACAAATATTTAATCTTTTCCATATGAAGTAATTACAATTTTTCTAATCCTACCTCCATTTCTATGCTCACACAAATATATTCCCTGCCACGTGCCTAACAAAGGAACACCACCTTTAATTGGAAAGTTAACAGAAGAACCCAAAAGACTTGACTTAATGTGTGAGGTCATATCATCAGGACCCTCAAATGTGTGTTTGTAATGTGTTTCTTTTTCAGATACCATTTTATTAAAATGTGTTTCAAAATCATCTCTTACAGTGGGGTCTGCATTTTCGTTTATTGTCAGGCTTGCTGATGTGTGTTGTATGAAAATATTAACAACTCCTGTGATTTTTGGCATATAACCTAAGACCTTATCTGTAATTACATGAAACCCACGAGGATAAGGCCCAACTTTTATTTTTGTTTGGTTAACCACCATCACCCACCTTCATTTTTTCTGCATTTTCAGCAATTCTTAACTTCTCTGTAAACGAAAAAAGCTCACCAGACATAACATCATTTAAGTTATAAACAGTGTAACCAATTCTGTGATCAGTCACCCTACCTTGAGGGAAATTATACGTTCTGATTTTGTCAGAACGGTCACCAGAACCCACCATTGTTTTTCTTTTTCCCGCCAACTCTTCGTTTTGTTTCTTTATCTCAATTTCATACAACTTGGACCTTAAAACCTTCATAGCCTTATCATAGTTTGCGTGTTGTGATCTACCGTCTTGACACTCAACAACAACTCCACTTGGTTCATGTGTGAGCCTTACCGCAGACTCCGTTTTGTTAACATGTTGCCCTCCTGCACCAGAAGCCCTAAACGTATCTTTCCTTATATCTGCTGTGTTAATTTCTAACTCAACATCTTCAGCTTCAGGCAAAACAGCAACAGTTGCGGCTGAGGTATGAACTCTACCTTGGGTTTCTGTTTCTGGAACCCTCTGAACCCTATGGGTTCCAGCTTCAAATTTAAGCTTACCATAAACATCTTCACCCTCAACAGATGACACTATTTCTTTAAACCCACCAGAAGTTCCCTCGTTTGAGCTTATTAGATTGAAAGACCAATTGTTCTTTCCTGAATACAATTGATACATTCTTAAAAGGTCGCCAGCAAATATGGCAGCCTCATCTCCACCAGTTCCTGCTCTTATTTCTAATATCACACTTTTCTCATCATCAGGATCCTTGGGTATTAATAAAACCTTTATCTCTTCTTCAATTTGATTTTTTTTATCGCTAAGCTCATCAAGTTCAACCTTAGCCATTTCTCTAAACTCCTCATCTTTTTCTTTGTTAAGTACTAGCTTAGCATCATCTATACCACTAACAATTTTTTTAAACTCATTGTATTTGCCAACAATTTTTCCAAGAGATTTATATTCTTTATTCAAAGAAGTGTATTTTTTCATATCATTAACAACCTCAGGTTTAGACAATTCTCCCTCAACAGTCAAAAACCTTTTCTCTATTTCTTTTAATTTATCAACCATTCAATAATGTGAGTTATTACACTTAAACCTAACAATAATTATTATATTAAAAATGTTATTTATTAAAATATATTTCGGATAATTTAGTTTGAACTATAATATGGGGTTTGTTTATAAAATAATATTCTTGACATTTATTGTATTTTGTTTTAAAGACAATAATAAATCTCATGCTGCTATTTCAGAGCAGATATTTAAAAAGTCAGTTGTTTTTTTTTCTTTTATAGATAGTAAAAATTATCAGAAAAAATTAAAGCGCATCCACGAACAACTAACATCAAATAGATTAGATGTTGTTAACTATTTAGACTCAATAAATTTCAAGGTTAACAAAACTGTTAACGAAAGTTTATTGGATTATTTAAATGATAGAGAGATTGAAAATGTTATTTATTATCAAGAAAAAGACAATACGTTTGTTTTTCGAAAATTACAGAACATACAATCAAAAAACACTCCATACCTAAAATTAAAATCAGACAGTTTAAGTTTTTATGTCAATAAGACAATAAAAAATAAACCCAAAACCTTAACAAGCTTTCTTTTTTCTTCAGAACCAGAAATAATTAAAAAAGCTAAAATTAGGTTGTCAAATCAAATACTTATTAAACCAAACTTAAAAAAAGAAAAGGTTGGATATACAAATAAAACTTTTATTAACACACAACCCAATCTAATCCAAATTAAGGAAGTTGAAGACTATAGGTTTTATTACTCAGAGGGTATAAACTATATAGTTTACACAATTAAAGGCACTAATGATTTTTTGAAACAAACATTCAACATAAAATCATTACCAAGCAACCAAAAGAGAAACGTCGTCATAGTTGTTGAACATACAGTAACTAAAAACAAATACTTTTTTCATGAAGAAGGGATAGTAGATGAGGTCAAACTTATCAGTTTGTTATTTGATTAAAAATCTAAGTCTTTATTAATGAAAGGTATCAAAGACAATGTAACAGCCTCTTTATAATATTCTGTTCTGTTAATTAATCCACCCGTAAGAATACCCACAGCACCATCCTTCCTTTTTGAGTTTTTTCTTTTAAACACCATATCGTCAGCATCTCCTAACTCAACCCCACTTTCAATTAATTTTTGAATTTGTTTCGGAAGCTGAAATAGAGAGGTTTTTCCGTACCCAACTTTTTTCTTGTCACTTATAACAACCCAAGCAAAAGCATAAAGCTTTTTATTAATTAAAGAACAACCACCCTCTATTCCAATATAAAAAAGTGCATCATCATTTAAAAGATTTTTCATTCTATTTTCGGCACCCATTAATGTCTCATCTTCGCCCATTGGTTGGTTTGAAACCCCAGACTTAACACCTTTTCCTAAAACTTCAAACTCTATATCAGGATAAACAAAAGAAAAGGCTTGTGAAACAGAATTTACTTTTGTTGGGTTCGAGGAACCCACAAGGATTAGATTATTTTTTCCCACCTTATTTTAGGGGTTTTCTTAAAAGTTAATGTTTTTCTGTTGTCACCAATTTTGGCACTAATTACATTCATTTGACCATCGATAGCATCAAAAAGAAGTGTGTTTTTTATGAACACATCACCGCTTGGGTTTAGGGGTTTGCCCATTAACACGATGTTCAGCGTTTCGGTATAGTCACTTCCCTCAAACTCAAACTTATTTAACTTTAAACTCATCTTCTCACCATTCATCGTTACCCCGAAGTTTTTGTTAATATAATCAAGAAAAACATTCCACTGATCGTTTTTTATTTCTTTTGATGAGCCCACATAACCTAACGCATCAAAGATATCATCTTTGAACATTCTTATTGAGAAAAAAGACCCTTCCTTTGTTTAATAAACATTACACACACTTACATATACTGCGTGAGTTTTTGATATATTAGGTGTTAATAAAAGAAACGTTAGAAAAACCCCTAACCTATAAACCATACTTATCAATAAGGTAAACTAACGAGGCCATTGAAGCTGTTCCAAGCTCCATTTCTCTTGGGTGCACAGCCTCAAACACATCCTTGGCGGTGTGGTGGATTTCAAAGTATTTTTGACCGTCAATACTTAATCCAAACATCGGTGTTCCGGTTCTTCTATGAAGGGGTCCAATATCTGCACCACCCCCACCTTTAGAAAAATAAGAAATTGTATTTTTGTCAAAATATTTTAACCAGTCTTGTATTTTTTCCAATTGTTCGTCTGAACCAGAAAACCCAAAACCCCTAGGGATGTAAGCGCTTGCATCGCTTTCTATCGCAACAATGTGTTTTTCGTTATTTTTTATTGCGTTTTCAGCATATTGTGTCCCGCCCCTTAAACCATTTTCCTCATTCATAAACATAACAGCCCTTAATGTGTTTTTTGGCTTGATACCTTGTTTTTGAAATAACCTTAACGCACCGATAGAGTGTACACAACCAGCACCATCATCGTGTGCCCCTTCACTAACATCCCACGAATCTAAATGTCCACCAACTAAAATTATATTATCAGGATTCTCAGAGCCCTTAATTTCACCAATAACGTTATGTGATAATGCATCAGGAAACCATTTACCAGATAACTTCACGGTGAGTTTTGTTTTGGGGTCTGCTTTTATTTTTTCTGAAAGTTTTATAGAAGACAAAACACCTAATCCCCCATGAGCTATACTATCAATTCCCTTTTTGTATGACATACTACCAGTATGTGGGTAATCATCATTACTTGAAGACAATGATCTAAATACAGATGCAACAGCGCCATATTCTGCAGCTTTTATCGCACCTAACCTTCTTTGAAAACCAGTTTCCCCATAAGAGGTTCCTATGTTAATATACCTTTGATTAAAAGCTTTGTTATAAAAAACTATTTTACCCTCAACACCTTCTCTACCTAAAACATCAACTTCTTCTAGCGATTTAACTTCAACCACTTCAGCTGTGACACCCTCAAACGGAGTTGATACTGTACCTCCAGCTCCAAGAATTGAAAGGTTTATCTTTTTATCACCCTCATAATAAAAACACTCTTCATACGTACCTCTCTCCCAGTGGGGCACCATAACCTCTTGTAAAAAAACTGAGTCAAACCCATAACCCTTCATTATCTCTTTTGACCAAAGCACCGCCTTTGCTGCACCTTCTGACCCACTTAAGCGTTGTCCTATATCCTTAGATAAATCCCTAAGAAGATTATAACTTTCTCTTTCACCTAAAGCATCACCATAAAACTGTGTGATTACATCAGCAGTTTCCTGGTCATAAGGCATGGTTGTTTTACAAGAAATAATTAGAATTGGTATTAATGTTAATATTATTAAATTTTTCATATCATTTAGTTTCTATAATTAAGGGCTGGTTCTCTATCACCAACAAGTGCTTGATAAATATAATCTTTACCCCTCTTATCTTCAAACTCAATTTTAGCTTTTTCAATATCAGATGGGTTTTCCAACAGGTGTTTTGTAGACAACGCTAATGTTTTTGCCGCATTTATCATTCCCTTAAAACCTATAGTTGTTCCGGTACAAGATGCAGCTTGCCATGAATGTCCAGGTGTACCAGGGACATAAGTTGCTGTTCTAAATCCAGCAGTAGGAACCGCCCAACTCACGTCTCCAACATCTGTTGAACCACCACCTTTTGTTGAATTTATAATCCTATAAGGCATTACCTCCTCGGAGGAAGACAGACTAACTCTTTTTTTTAGTGTTAATGATATTTCTTCAGCATATTTTTTTTCACCCTCATCATAATAAACACCACCAACTGTTTCGAGTTTATCGTGAATTATTTCTTGCAATGTCTCGTTAGGTAAAATATTATAAACACCGCCAGTCACCTCGTATTCAACAGTCGTCTCTGTTCCCATTGCAGCACCTTTTGCTGCCAAAACAACTCTTTCCCACATTTCTCTGACCTGCTCAGGATCTGGATGCCTAACATAAAAATACCCTTCAGTAAAATTTGGAACTACGTTAGGCGCATCACCACCTTTAGTTATAACGTAGTGTATCCGACTCTCTTCTTCAACGTGTTCCCTCATCATATTTACCATATGATTCATAGCTTCTAATCCATCTAACGCTGAACGACCTTGATCTGGCGCACTTGCGGCATGAGTTGATTTTCCATAAAAACGAAATTTACCCGTTTTATTTGATAGTGATGAAGAAGCATTTGCAGCATTACTACCTGAAGGATGCCAATGTAAAGCGACGTCTACATCATCAAATAACCCCTCTCTTACCATATATACCTTTCCAGATCCCCCTTCCTCAGCGGGGCACCCATAAAACCTTACTGTACCTTCTTTTTTTGAGTCATCCAACCACTCTTTAATAGATATCGCTGCTGCAGCACTTGCAACACCAAATAAATTGTGCCCACAAGCATGTCCAGAGTTTGAACCCTCTCTTTTTGTTTTTTTTGAGCTGGTTGTTTGGGATAAACCAGGTAGTGCATCATATTCGCCTAAAATACCAATAACAGAACCACCTCTATTATATTCTGCTACAAAAGCTGTTGGGATACCAGCCAATCCCTTATTTATTTCAAATCCATTTTTTTCAAGTAGGTTAATTAGTTCTTTGGAGCTTTTTTCTTCTTTGTATCCAACTTCAGCATATTCCCAAATATTTTTAGCAATTTTAGAATATTCAGCTGTTCTTTTTTCTATTGAGTTTAAAAGCAGCTTATTATTACCAAAAGCATTAAAACAGAAATAGATTAAAACAAATGTCATTATTCTTTTTACCATATTAATTTAATTTAAATAAGCTTTATACAATATATAAAAAACAAAAATAAAATATAATGATATCATGGAGTAAGCTTGGTATTTATTTACACCTCCTTTTCTGGTGTAGAAAATAATAGACAAAATCGTTAACCCAACAAACCAAATTGATAGATTTGTTATTAAACTTATCACATTCTCATCTAGTATAATAGGCCCATAAATTATTGTAAAGAAAAATAAAGGTAGGCCTAAAGCGACACATAAATTAAAAATATTACTACCATAAGCATTTGATACTGCATCATCATAATTACCATCTTGTGCATCTTTGTATGAAATTATAGTATCTGGAAAACTACTTCCTATTGCAGCGAATATAATTGCTATAAACAAGATAGGAATATTTAATCCATCGAATTCTCCAATGAAAGGTACGTTATAACTTTCACTTCCTAACCACTCACACGCTAATACTAGAAAGTAACAAACAAAGCCAATCACCAATGACGATGTTGTAAAAACAAACCAAGCTCTAGTGCTATTTAATTTTTTATTTCCAATTAGCAACCTCTTAAGGTCAAAGACAATAAACGCTGAAAGTATTGAAACTTTTTCTTTTTCCGTCAAGGGTTCCTCATAATTAATTTGATGACCACCCTTCATGGTTTTAAATAAGTAAAATACATACAAAACATATATTAAAAGAAGTATTATACTTTCAAACCAGGTTATTTGACCTTGTTGAATAAAATATATTAAAACAAACTCAACCAACAACAACCAAGAACCATCTCTTATTATAATTTTTTTTGAAACATCAACACTAAGCTTTTTTGTTTTTGATAAAACACCAATTATAGCAACTGAAGGTATTATTAACGAGTTAAATAGAACGCTACCAAATGACGTTCCAACTCCACCAGAAAACCCAGATACATCTTTTAGAAAAAATAAAAAGAAAAGCGCTATAAATAATTCAGGCATTGAGCTAGCTACAGCGTTTATGGTTGCCCCCTTTACCCCATCTCTTAAATTTCTACCAATGTAATTAGATCCCTCTAAAAATGTATCTCCAGCTCGCCATATTATGTAGCCACAAAATGTAATTAGTAATAATGGGATTATTAAACCAATCATTCTTATAGGTTTTTAATTCTTTTTAAGATATATAAAAAAACTGATAACAACCCACCATACCATTACCACTTAAAAAAATATTTGATTCGCTAACTAATTCTACTCCAGTTTATGTTTTGCTTTATATTTTTTTTCAAGTGACTCTTTATAATAAGGTTTTCTTTTGATTCCAAATTAGGATCTTTTTTTATTGTGTTTATTGCAAGTTCCCTAGACTTTAAAACCATATCCTGATCTTCTGCAAGGTTTGTAAACCGAAGTTCAAGTAAACCACTTTGTTTTGTTCCCATCATATTACCTGGTCCCCTCATTTTTAGGTCGGTATTTGCAATTTTGAAACCATCATTTGTTTCAACCATGGAGCTCATCCTTTTTTTAGATTCTGATGATATAGTATATTTTGTCATCAGTATACAGTAAGATTGAGCCTTTCCTCTTCCAACCCTTCCTCTTAATTGATGGAGTTGAGAGAGGCCAAACCTCTCAGCGCTTTCAATAACGATAACTGACGCGTTTGGAACATCAACTCCAACCTCAATTACCGTTGTTGAAACCAAAATTTTTGATTTCCCCTCAGCAAATCTTTTCATTTCATAATCTTTATTTTCGGGTTTCATTTTACCATGAAGAACACCTATTTGAGTATTTGGGAAATATCTTTTTAAGCTCTCATAACCATCCATCAAATCTTTATAATCTTTATTTTCAGACTCTTCTATAAGGGGGTAGACAACATATACCTGTTCACCTAAACTTATCTTGTCTTTTATAAACCCAAAAACCTTTAACCTTGAATTATCAAATCTGTGTGAGGTAATAATTTTTTTTCTTCCAGAGGGTAACTCATCGATCACAGAAACATCTAAGTCTCCATATAATGTTAGAGCTAATGTTCTTGGAATTGGGGTTGCTGTCATCACCAAAACATGGGGATAAAACTCACTTTTTTTTCTCCATAGTTTTGCCCTTTGCGCCACACCAAACTTGTGTTGTTCATCTATAATGACCAAACCTAATCTTTTAAAAACCACAGAGTCTTCTATTAACGCGTGGGTTCCAATTAATATATTAACTGTTCCGTTGAGAAGATTTTTAAGTATTTCTTTTCGGTTTTTCTGTTTAGTAGATCCAGTAAGGATGTTCACATTGATGTTAATCTTTTCAGCATTTGATTTAATGCTGTTAAAATGTTGTTCTGCTAAAACCTCTGTTGGAGCCATAAAGGCTATTTGACAATCATGATCAATTGCAGCTAACATACACAAAAAAGCAACGATTGTCTTTCCACTCCCAACATCTCCCTGAATCAATCTATTCATTTGCTTTCCTTTAGACATATTCTCATAACACTCCCTTAAAACTTTCTTTTGTGCGCCCGTCAACTCAAACGGTAAATGTTCTTTATAAAATTTATTTATAAGTATATTTTTTTTGAAAACATAACCAGGAAATGATGTTAATCTTGAGTTTTTTAGTTGTAGAATTTGAAGTTGCAGAAAAAAAAGTTCTTCAAACTTTAATCTACGAATAGCCTCTTTTATATGAGCAAAACTTTTCGGCAGATGCATATTTATAACAGCATCAGATTTTGATATTAAACTTAAGTTTTGAATTAATTCTCCGGAAAGGTTCTCTTTTATGTGTTGTTTTGTTTTGCCTATTATTTCCTCAATAATTTTATTAAAAAATCTGTTATTTATAAACCTTCTTTTTAAGTTTTCACTGGATGGGTATACAGGCCTAAGACCCATTGGCATTGTGCTTTTGTCCCCAAATTCTGGATGAAAAAAAGACACCTTCTTTTTTATTATTTTGGGTTTTCCATATATGATGTATCTTTTTCCAGACACCATTTTATCTTCTACCCACTCAATACCTTTCATCCATACCAACTCAGCATACCCTGTAGAATCCTTAACCGACACTTTTAATGATTTACCTCTATACCTTCCTGCTTTCTTTTTACTTATTACCTGAATTATGTATAAACCAGTACTGGTATTATCATCGATATCAGCAATTTTTAAAATCTGTGATCTATCCTCATACCTAAACGGGAAAAAGTCAAGCATGTCTTTTAATTGACTAATTCCTAATTCTTTTTTTAATGCAGCTGCTTTATTGGGTCCAACACCCTTTATAAATTCAATTTTATGATTAAGTGGATTATCTGCCATCCCAAACTAATGTATTTAAAATATGATTTACGTCATTTTTTAGATATTCAATAACTGGCATAATCGAATCGTTGACAGCAGCGTTGTCTAGATACAATGCCGCTCTTATAAAGCCACTAGTGCTGTCTGTGGTAATAAACTGGTAGGGCGAGGCAACTTCACCATTAATTTCAAACAAAACAGCTTCTGTTTTGTTTGGGGCAACAACTCTCTTTTCAATTATTGATTCGGCTTTAATTTGATGCCTACCAATTAATTTATATGATTCTTGAACTAACTCATTTAATTCGTTGTGGTTTAGAATTTTTTTGTGGGTTATTAGAATTTCTGCCTTTAGTTTTTCATACTTTAAAGTAACCCAAAACCTTTCATCATCAATCTTATGGTTTGCATGTGTATTTTTTTTGAAGGAGTATATATTAGATACTGTTATTTGCTCAAATTTTTTTTCAGGAAATTGTATTTGATTATATCCCTTTGGTTTAGGCTTATATGCTTGATTGCAAGAACAGACTAAAATAAACCAAGTAATAAAAAAATTAACTCTTTGTTTTTTTAAAAACCCTAACACGTTTTATTCTTTTGTTATCAACCGACATAATTGTAAAAATAAAATTATCAAATTTAATCTTATCTCCCACGCTAGGTATTTTTGAATTTAATTCTAATATCAATCCACCCAAAGATTCACTTTCCCCCTTTGATGCATCAAAAAAATCTTTATGGATATTTAAAACTTTACACAAATCATTTAAAGATGTTTTTCCATCAAATAGAAAAGTGTTTGAGTCGATTTTTTTATAGTAAAAGTCTTCATCAAAATCAAACTCATCTTTTATATCACCTACAATTTCTTCAATTATATCTTCAAGGGTAACTAACCCAGAAACACCACCATATTCATCAATAACTAATGAAAGGTGCACCCTTTTTTCTTGAAAATCCTTAAATAAAACATCAATATTTTTATTTTCAGGAACAAAGAAGGCTGGTCTAATTTTCTTTGTCCAATCAAAACTTTTGTCATTTAGGTGTGGAAGTAAATCCTTTACATACAGAACACCTTCTATACTATCTATAGTTTCTTTAAAAATAGGAATTCTTGAATAGCCAGATTTACTTATTAGTTTAGATATTTTTTCGAACGACTCATCGACTTCGAAGGCAACAATATCAACCCTAGACTTCATAATTTCTTTAACCTTAATACTTCCAAAATTTATTATACCCTTAAGAATATCTTGTTCTTCTTTACTTGTACTTTTGTCTATCGTTAAACTCATTGCTTTATTTAATTCCTCTTTAGAACTTTCTAAAAGTTCTCTTTTATTGTTTTTAAACGCTTGTGATATTTTAATTAACATCAATATGAATGGTTGAAATAACACATTTGATGGTATAAGAATTAACGCTGAGGTTTTTACAAATAATTTTTTGTTTTTACTTGCATATACCTTTGGAATAATTTCTCCACAGAAAATTATTACTGCTGTTACAACAAAAGTTAAAATAAAAAAAACATAAGCTGACTTTCCAAAACTACTCCAAGTGAAGTAAGCTGATAAGGTAATTATGGCGACATTAATTAGGTTATTAACAATTAGAATATTTGCTAAAAGTTTGTCCGGGCTTTTTAACAAATTAATAGCATCGGTTAATCTTTTATTTTTCTTCTTTGCATATTTTTGAATTTCAGTTTGGGATAGAGAAAAAAATGCTACTTCAGACCCTGAAATAATTGCAGAGAAAATTAGTAATAGTAAAAGAAGGCTGCCTTGTAGAAATAGGTTAAAAACATCAAGATTTAAAAATTGATTAATAACGATTAAACTGGGTTCTGGAAAATCTATATCCAATTATATAAAATTAAAACGGTAAATCGTCTTCAACAGAAGACTCTTGATTATTTTGAGTTGATGATTCTTGCGAATCCATAGAATTTGAACTTGGGGCTTTACCTAATAAAGTTATTTCTCTTCCAACAACCTCAGAAATATATTTTTTTACACCATCTTTATCTTCATAAGATCTGTTTGAAATTTTACCTTCAATGTATACTTGACTGCCTTTCTTTAAATAGTTTTCTGCAATATCCGCAAGAGGAGACCAAAGAACAATGTTGTGCCATTCTGTATTTGTTACTTTCTCACCGGATTTATTTTTATATGTTTCACTTGTTGCAATAGAAAAATTAGCAACACCCCTTCCGTCATCTAACCTCCTAACCTCTGGGTCTTTCCCAAGATTACCTAGTAAAATAACTTTATTAACACCTGCCATGAAGAATGAATTTAAACATTAACTCTTATATTTCAAATAGTTATCAATAACTTTTGGGAAGCCTAAATTTTTTGTTTTTTGTTTTTTAATTTTTTTTAATTTAAGCAGCTTTTCTATTAGAGATAAATCTCTTGTTTCTTTTATAAAAAATTCATGAAAGAATATATGTATCTTTTGGTGACTCAGCTGACTCAGCTCTTTGATAGTTTCTTTATATGAGATTATATTCTTATTTAAATTAAGACTATCCTGAAATATATTTTTTGCATTTTTCAAACTTCTATCTTCTATTAAATAGAATTCATACAAATTTTTCCATATATCATTACTACTCCTCTTTTGGATAAGGTAAGAATCTTCGTTGTGTATTACGAAGTAGTTATAATACCTTATCTTTCTTTTTTTCACCGATTTCTTTAGTGGATATTTTTCTTGAGTATTATTGATATAAGAAAAACAGGTTTTCTTTATATTGCAAATATCACATTTTGGGTTTTTTGGTTTACAAATTAAACTTCCAAAATCCATCATAGCCTCATTGTAGGTTCCGGTTTCTTTTATTCCGGTTGCTAACTCCTCCGATAGGTTTTCAAAATATTTATATGAGCTTACTTTGTTTATTTTCTTATTAAGCCCTAAATATCTAGATAAAACCCGGTAAACATTTGCATCAATCACGTACTTTTTACTGTTGAAACAGATAGAAGATATTGCTGATGCGGTATATTTTCCAATACCAGGAAGACTCATTAAATCATTGTAGTCACGAGGAAATACTCCCTGATGATTATTTACAATTTTTCGTGCTGTTTTATGTAGGTTATCAGCTCTGTTGTAATAACCCAATCCTTTCCACATGGCGTAGATAGTTTCCTTATTAGCTTTTGCTATTTTTTCTATTGTTGGGAACCTTTTAATAAATTTATTGTAATACCTTATTCCTGTTGACATTTGAGTTTGTTGAAGTAAAATCTCAGATAACCAAACCTTATAGGGATCTCTATCTTTTCTAAATGGCAAATCCCTCTTATTAGCCTTGAACCACTGTAGGATTTTTGCGCCGAACTCTAATTTTGATTCATGTTTGATCATTGACTTTATTGGAGTAATTTTAAGAAAAGATATTAAACAATAAATTTTAAAAAAAGTGAGAAAAGCAGATATTATTACTACCGTATCATCCCAAACAGGGGTAGAACGAACAGACGTACAAGAGGTTTTAGAAGCAACATTAGCAACAATTAAAAAAACCTTAATTAATGGTGACAGTTTATTTATTAGGGGTTTTGGAACATTTTCTAATAAAAAAAGAGCTAAAAAAATTGCAAGAAACATTTCAACTAACACAGCTATAATTTTAGATCCTCATTATGTTCCAAGTTTTAAACCATCCAAAATTTTTATTAAGTCAGTAAAAGAAAATAATATAATCGCATAATATGTCAGAAAGATATACACAAATCATTCTCCTCATAATAGCTGTAACATTCATAGTTTTACTCTATCAGCTTCCAACCTCGGTTATTGATAATAAAGACGTACAAAATCAAGTAAACGAAAACTTTTCTCTTGAAAGAGCTATCGAATTAGTTGAGGGCGATAACCCAATGGAGGGCATTTTTATGTTAAGAGATATAATAGACAAAAACCCTGAAAATACAGATGCTTTATATTATTTAGGTATTTTATCTTTAAAGACTGCGCAGTACGAAAATGCAGTAAAAAGATTTAATCAAATAATATTTATTGATTCATCAGATAAAAGAGCATATTTGCAGTTAGGTTTTAGCAATTACTATCTAGGTAAATACAAAACAGCAGACTCTCTATTTAATATTGTGATGGAGTCTGGAGATAGCTTGCTAATAAAAAATTTGGATTTTTTTTTAAAAAGTAAATAAGGTTAAAAATGCCAAGTGGTAAAAAAAGAAAACAACATAAGATATCAACACATAAAAGAAAAAAAAGATTAAGAAAAAATAGACATAAAAAGAAATAAAACAATAATACTATGAGTAGCGAGCTAGTAATAAATTCATCTCGTGACAAAAGTAGAATTGGACTTCTAAAGGATAAAAAACTTGTCGAATTTCATCAAGAAAGTGATGAAACTAAATTTAATGTAGGAGATATATATGTAGGGAAGGTCAAAAAAATTAATAAAAGTCTTAATGCAGCTTTTATTGATATTGGCTTTGAAAAAGATGCATTCCTACACTATCTAGATTTAGGTCCTCAATTTTTGTCGCTAAAATCTTTTGTTAAAAAAGTAAGAGGTAAAACAAAAGTAGATTATGATTCATTTAAAAAAATAGATGACATAAATAAGTTTGGTAAAATCAATGAAGTACTTGAAAAAGGTGACGAGATACTAATTCAAGTTGTAAAAGAACCAATATCTACAAAAGGACCTAGGGTAACAACAGAACTTTCGTTGGCAGGAAGACACTTAATCCTAGTCTCATTCTCTGAGACCATTAATGTTTCAAAAAAAATAACAAAACAAGAAGAAAGGGTTAGACTTATTAATTTAATTAAATCAGTAAGACCTAGGAATTTTGGTGTTATTGTAAGGACAGTAGCAGAAAATAAATCTGTTTCTGAGTTAGATAAGGATTTACGGTCTTTGACTGGTATTTGGAAAGAGGGCATTAAAAAAATTAAAAAAGCAAAGGTAGGTGAAAAAATAATTGGTGAGGATAATAAAGCAACATCTCTCCTTAGAGATATCTTAAATTCTTCTTTTGATAATATCGTTATCGATGATAAAGATTTACACAAAGAGGTTAAGAATTATGTTAAAAAGTTTGAACCCAAAAAAGAAAAAATTGTAAGACTATATTCATCACCCGCTCCAATATTTGAAGTATATGGTATTGAAAAACAGCTACAAGAATTATTTGGTGAGACGGTTCCAATTTCCAATGGTGGATATGTAATTATTCAACATACAGAAGCATTGCATGCTATTGATGTTAATAGTGGAAAAACAAGCAAGACAACTAATCAAGAGGAAGCAGCTCTTAAAGTAAACCTAGATGCAGCAAGTACTATTGCAAGACAATTAAGGCTAAGAGATATTGGAGGAATAATTGTTATTGATTTTATTGACCTAAAGAAGGCTTCAAATAAAAGGAGATTATTTGAAGTAATGAAAAAAGCTATGATGGATGATCGGTCTAAGCATACAATTCTACCTCTTTCAAAGTTTTGTTTAATGCAAATTACTAGGCAAAGAGTTAGACAAGAGCTTAAAATGGTAAAAGAAGATGCTGATCTTGACCAAGATGGAACAGAGGCAGCAGACAAAATTGAAAAGAAAATAGAATATCTTTTCGTGAAGCAGAATGAGAAGAATCTTAATCTGGTGGTTCATCCTTATTTATATTCTTACTTTACAATAGGCGTTTTATCACGTCAGTACAAATGGTTTATTAAATATAGGAGATGGGTAAAGATTGAAAAAGACATTAATATAGGTTTAAAGGATTATGTTTTTCTTGACTCAAATAGACAAATAATTCAAACCAAAAAGTGAGATTTATTGTTTTTTTATTACTTGGTTTTTTTTCATGTGCCCCTACAGATTGTAGAAAAAAAAAAGACTTAATATCAAAAGAAATAAATTTTAATGATCTAACAGGTGTCTTAAAAAAAATTGACAACATGGAAGAATTTTCTGAGTTGATATTATCAAACTCAGAAGTTATGTCTCCTTTTTTTGAGCTGCAAACACCTTTAATAGAAGATGACGTTTCTCAAATATTTTCTTTAATTGATAATGTTTATTTTGACAGTTTATATTTCGATGTAAAAAAAACATTTGATGATTTTATTGAAATATATATTAATCTCAACAACTCATTTCACCTTTACAATAGGGATAGTGATTTCAAACTTCAGCCAGAGTTGAACATACTTGTTTCTGGGTTTTATAATGATGTTGTTGTTTCAAAAAAGTCAATTATTGTGGGTATTGAATATTTTTTAGAACATAACAACAAATACAAACCAAGTGATTTACCTGAGTATATTTTAGATAGATATACACCAGTGCATTTAAATTCTACACTCCTTAAGTCTTACTTCTCTCAATTTAATTTGATAAATGAATCGGATCAGTCCATGTTGAATGAAATGATTGCTTTTGGAAAATTATATTATGTTGTTGGCGCTATATCAGAGTGTGATAAAGATAATATTATATTAGGTTATAGTGAAAACCAATTTGAGATTTTAGAAGAAAACGAAGCTTTTATTTATTCTTATTTTATACAGAATGAACTCTTTTTTGAGAAACAATCAAAAGAAAAACAAAAATATATGTCAGAGAGGCCATATACTTATGAAATATCTCCTCAGGTTCCGGGAAGAATAGGAAGATGGTTGGGTTGGAAAATAGTCAGTTCATATATGAATCGAAATCAACTTACATTAGAAGAACTTTTATTAGAGGTTGATTTTAAAAAAATATTTTATAACTCAAATTACAAGCCATCCTAGTCATGTTGAAATCAGAAAAAGTGAAATTCGTGATATCAACTCTTGAGGAATTATATCCTAAAGTTACACCACCACTAGACCATAAAGATTCCTACACCTTATTAATTGCAGTCCTGTTATCAGCCCAAAGTACTGATAAAGGTGTTAATAAAATTACACCAATTCTATTTTCTAAGGCAGATACCCCAAACAAAATGGTTAAGCTGAGTGTCAAAGAGATTCGTGACATTATTAGACCTGTAGGCCTTTCACCTATGAAGTCTAAAGGTATATTTGAACTTTCCAAGATATTAATTAAAAAGTACAATGGAAGAGTGCCCAATGACATTAAAGCTTTAGAGTCTTTGCCAGCTGTTGGACATAAGACGGCAAGTGTTGTCATGTCTCAAGCATTTGGAGTTCCTTCTTTTCCTGTAGACACTCATATTCACAGATTAATGTATCGCTGGGGGTTCTCTTCTGCAAAGAATGTAAAGACTACTGAAAAAGATGCAAGAAGATTATTTCCTAAACAGTTATGGAATAAACTTCATCTTCAAATTATTTTTTACGGTAGAGAATATTCTCCTGCACGGGGTTGGAATATAGAAAGGGATATCATAACCAAATCCATAGGAAGAAAATCTATCCTTAAAAAATTATAGCTGATTAGTTACAGATTTTTTTTGAGTTAGAATAATTTAATATTCTATCCAATACATTGTTTGATGGAATTAATTCAATACTACTCATTTTTTCTAGTATAGCCTCTAACTCTTCTCTGTATAGGCTTATTTCTAGTTTTGTAATTGCATTGGTTTTAAATAATTGTGATTCTGTAGGTTCTTCTAATTCTTTGTAGATATGATTTATAATATCCTGATTAGTAGAGGTTTTACTCATAGGCAATTTGTTTTAATTTAATTTTTTTTCTTAATGCAAGTAGAGCATATCTCATTCTTCCTAAAGCTGTGTTTATGCTAACATTCGTTTCTTTTGCGATTTCTTGAAAGCTCATTTCCATGTAAAGCCTCATAACTAACACTTCTCTTTGTCTGTTTGGTAGTTTAAGTATCATCTTTTTTAAATATTTTTTAGAGCCCTTAGATAACTTCTCATTATCTTCAGAGCTTTCAGAGAATTTAAGACAGTTAAAAATATCAGACCCATCAGCTAATGTTATTTTTGGGTTTCTCTTTTCTTTCCTGAAATTATCAATAGCCATGTTGTGCGCTACTCTTAAAATCCAAGGTAAAAATTTACCTTGTTCGTTGTATTTACTTTCCTTTATTAATTTAATTGTCTTAATAAATACTTCTTGCAATATGTCCTCAGCAATGTATTTATCTTTCACAATAAAGAAAACCGTTGTAAAAATTCGAGATTTGTGTCTCTCAAAAAGAGATGACAAAGCCTCTTCGTTACCTTTTTTGTAAAGTGATATCAAACAACTATCACTTAAATCCGTTTTTATCATACTTCTGCTATAATTTGGTAACGTAGAAGTTTATATCATATTGTATTGTTTGATTAAATTATATTTAAATATACTTAATCATTTATCTAATTCAAAAAACATGTCAGAGCCGACAGAGATTATCATTAAGGGAGCAAAGGTTAACAACCTTAAAAATATTTCTTTAAAAATTCCAAGAAATAAATTTGTTGTAATATCTGGTGTATCAGGTTCAGGAAAAACTTCTTTAGCATTTGATACAATTTTTGCCGAAGGACAAAGAAAATATATTGAGAGCCTTAGTTCTTATGCAAGACAGTTTTTACAAAGAATGGATAAGCCAAATGTTGAATACATAGATGGCTTATCACCTGCTGTAGCTGTTGATCAAAAAAGAAACAACAAAAATCCAAGATCTACTGTAGGAACTCTTTCAGAAATTTATGATTATTTAAAATTATTATATGCTAGTATAGGCAATACAATGTCTCCTATATCAGGGAAAAATGTAAAAAAGGACTCACCATTAGATGTTTATAACTTTTTGAATCAAAAAAAAGAAGACACTAAATATTTTATATCCTTTCCAAAAAAGTTAGATAAAGAAAATTATAAAAGAGATTTAGAGGTTTTGTTAAGTAAAGGTTTTACCAGGGTTATTCTTGAAAATGAATTTTATACAATTGAATCTCTTCTAAATAGTCAAAAAAATACTAATCAAGTTAATGTTGTAATAGATAGAGGTATAATCGCTCATAACGATGAAGACTTTAAGTTTAAGATAATAGATGTATGTAAAGAAGCATTTTTTGAGGGCTCTGGAACCCTTTATGTAAATATATCTAATAATTGTATTGTGTTTTCAAATCTTTTCGAGCTTGATGGTATGAAGTTTATTGAACCATCTGTAAACTTGTTTAGCTCTAATAACCCTTATGGAGCCTGTAAAGTTTGCGGCGGATTTGGAGATGTCTTAGGTCTCGATCCGAACAAAATAGTTCCAAATCAAAATTTGTCAGTTTTTTCTAGTTGTGTTGCCCCTTGGAGAACAGAGAAAATGAAAGTTTGGCTAGAACCTTTACTACAAAACTCAAAAAAACTGGAATTTAATATTCATAAGCCATACAAAGATTTATCAAAAACAGAAATCAACACTCTTTGGGAGGGTAAGGGGCCATTTAAAGGAATTAATAAATTTTTTAAATATTTAGAAAGAAAAAGTTATAAAATTCAATACCGAATTATCTCATCAAGGTATAAAGGAAAAACTAAGTGTTCGGAGTGTGAAGGATCTGGCATAAGGAAAGAAGCCCATTATGTGAGAATTAATAAAAAAAATATAGTAGAGTTACTAAAAAGTCCTCTCAATCAAGTTTTAAGTTTTTTCAAGAACTTAAAGCTTAACGGTTCTGAAAAAAAGATAAGTAATACAGTTCTGAAAGAAATTATTTCAAGATTAGGTTACATAAATAAAATAGGTCTCGATTATTTAACCCTTAACAGAAAAGTTAATACACTTTCTGGGGGTGAATTTCAAAGAATAAAACTGGCAACTTCTTTAGGAAGTTCATTGGTTGGTTCTCTTTATGTTCTTGATGAACCAACAGTTGGCCTTCATCCTTATAATACTTCTAAACTGATTGAGATTTTAAAGTCTCTTCAAAAAGTTGGAAATACAGTAATTGCGGTTGAACATGATGATGAAGTTATAAAGTCTTCAGATTTTCTTGTGGATATCGGTCCTGGTGCTGGAAGAAATGGGGGAGATATTATGTATTGTGGGAATACACATAAAATATCAAAAAAAACACCTGGACCCACTTCAGAATTCATATTTAATAAATCTAAAAAATATTATCCTCAGGTAAGGAAACTTAACAAGTTTATAGAAATAAAAAATGCAAGAGAAAATAATCTTAAAAATATTGATGTTAAGATTCCTTTAGGTGGATTGGTAGTTGTTACAGGTGTAAGTGGCTCAGGAAAATCTACTCTCATTAAACAGGTATTATACCCCGCAATAGCTAAGGTTTTAGAGAGTAAGTTTGAGCGCGAAGGTGCATATGATTCGATTATTGGTGATGTAGAATTAATTAAAAATATTGAAATTGTTGATCAGAATCCCATAGGAAGATCTTCAAGATCAAACCCAGTTACCTACACAAAAGCATATGACGCAATAAGGAAGTTTTATTCTAAAGAGTCTATGGATAACGGAGACAATTTAACTCCTGCAGATTTTTCTTTTAATGTTGAAGGAGGTAGATGTGAGGAATGTTTAGGTGAAGGAATTAAAAAAATAGAAATGCAATTCATGGCCGATATTTTTTTAGAATGTGATAGTTGCAAAGGGAAGAGGTTTAAAAATAGAATTCTTGAAATAAAAATTAAGGGTAAAAATATATATGATGTTCTTGACATGACCATAGAGGACTCCTTAAATTTTTTTGAAAACTCAAAAACAATAATTAATAAACTAAAGCCATTGTATGATGTTGGTCTAGGTTATCTAAAGTTGGGTCAATCTTCTAGCACACTTAGTGGAGGTGAAGCACAGCGATTAAAATTAGCTTCATATCTTATTAAAGACAATAAAACGTCTAAGAATAACTCACTTTTTATCTTTGATGAACCAACCTCAGGTCTTCATAACATGGATATAGAAAATTTTATGAAATCAATAAATGATCTTATTGTAAGAAACAATTCTGTTATAATTATTGAACACAATATAGAGCTTATAAAACAAGCAGATTGGATTATTGATATAGGGCCTGGTGGAGGACAAAATGGAGGCACAATTTGTTTTGAGGGTGCACCAATAGATTTAATTAAAATAAAAAATAACAAGACAGGAAAATATCTAAAGAAAATGTTCGTTTAGATAATTGTTCAATCAAATTAAATAATTAGGCTAATTTTGTATTATGCCAAAAAAAATAGTTGTAGCAAATTGGAAAATGAATAATGATGAGTACTCGTCAAAAAAATTAACTTTTGACTTTTTGAAGTTAGTTTCAGAATCTAATAATAAAAAGGTTTTAAAAATATTATCAATCCCTTTTCCATTTCTTAATACAATATCTCAAATGTGTAAAGGAATTGAATCGGTTTTTGTATCAGCTCAAAACTCAAGTAGTTATTCTGAAGGAGCCTATACTGGTGAGGTTTCTGCTAAAATGCTTTCAAGTATTTCCGTTCCTTTTTCATTAGTAGGACATAGTGAGAGAAGAGAACTTTTTGGTGAGACAGATTCTGTTGTCTTTTCAAAAACCAGTTTACTTCTTGAAAATAATATTACACCAATATTTTGTTGTGGTGAACCACTTGATATTAGAAATGACAATTCACATTTAACTTTTGTAGAGGAACAATTAAATTCATCTATTTTTAAACTTAAGAGTTCAGAGTTTAAAAATTTAATTATTGCATATGAACCTGTTTGGGCAATTGGGACAGGAGAAACAGCATCAGTAAATGATATTGGTGAAATGCATAAACATATTAGAAATCTTATAAAAAGTAAATACAGCCTATCTTTATCTAATCATATAAGTATACTTTATGGGGGAAGTGTTAAGCCACAAAATGCAAAACAAATATTTGATATTAGCAATGTTGACGGGGGCTTAATTGGCGGTGCATCTCTTCAAGCCAAAGATTTCATTGATATAGTTAATTCAATAAATTGAGATCATGTCAATTTCTATTTATATCAAAAAACTTATTACAAGTTTAATTTTTTTTTCACTTAACTATTCTTTAGCCTCACAACAAATATCTTCTATTGATGAGAGTAATTTATTTTCTATTTTTAATAAAAGGGTAAGTGCAATTGAAACAACAATCAAAGAAAAAGATAACTATAAAACAACTATTTCAATATGGAATGAAAATTTAAATAATAATGAAAAAAAGATATTTGTATCGATTTTAAATACATTAAACTATAATAACGATTATAATTTTAATTCCTTTTTAGAATACTTTAATTTCATTATTTCAGAGAAGTTAATATCCAAAAGTAAAGTTGAAAACCTTTTATATTATTACTTAAACACCATAGTTAATAATGGTTATGGCGATAACTATTTTAAAAACATCTTAAATAACTTTAATAAAAGCTTATTTTTTGAGTCTCCACTATATAAACTTTTCGGTAATAAAAAAACTACAATAGATATTGATCAAGCTCCTCCTTTTGAAGCCGTAGAGTATTCTGGAATTTCTGCAGGTTCTATTGTTTTTATTTTTTCTGGTCTTACCCTAAAATATGTTCACAGCAACGGTGAGTTCTTTATAAATACAAACAGACTAAAGTTTTATCCAGACTTAAATATCATCTTAGGTGAGGGGGGCAAAGTAGGTTTGCCTTTTGAGAATAATTATATTAAAACTGAGGAAGTGATTTTAGATAACTTTTCTATAGATCTAAAAAATGGTAATATTATATCAAATTCTTCCAAATTAATTTTTGAAGATCATAAACCAGTATGGGGTGCTTTTTCCTATGATCCCTCAAGACAAAATAAAGAATCAACACACTTTATGTTTCAGTCAAATGGCAGTGATTTGGAAATTGTAATAAATAATTTTTTGAAATTAAAATCTGGAATATTTTTAAATGGTGAATCATTATCATCTTCTTCAAAAAAAAATGAATATTCAGAAATGACTTTTCTTCTTGATAATGATAATAAAATTTATATCAGATCAAAATCGTTTTCTTTCATAGACAATAAAATTCAATCTAATGATTCTCGTTTTGTTTTTGTTAACGATAATGACTCAATTTATCATCCATCATTGGAACTAAAATATAATACCTTGAATAATAGTATTGAGCTTTTCAACATTAAAGGTAAGTTGAGTAATACCCCTTTCTATTCTTCTTTTTTCAATGTAGAAATTATTTCAGATTATTTATTCTATACGCCCGGTCAAAGACTAATGAATTTTGGGATAATTGTTGCTCCAAATCAAAGAGCACTGTCAGTAAAGTCTTTGAAATATTATTCTGAAAAGATAATGAATGAATTAACTGATTTAAATGGCATAAATATTTTAAAAACTACATATAATTTTGCGATGAAATCCAGAAGATTAGATTTTTTTATTGATGATTTGTCTTTTTTCTTAAAAAAACCTTCCAAAATGATTATGGGTTCGGTTATGAGTTTGTGGCGACAAGGATTTATTAATTACAATCCATCGAATGGTTTAATTACAGTTCTACCAAAGACTCGTCACTTTTTTATGTCCCATATTAAAAAATCTGATTATGATGAATTCAATTTCAATTCTTTATTTGCTGGTTCAAATAATCTTAAATATGATATTAAAGAGAATAAAATGTTTTTTGAGGGAGTCAGTAAAATAACAATAAGTAAAAAAAACAAAATAGAAGTTTTTCCAAGCGACGGAAAAGTTGAATTAAATCGAGACAGAAATTTAAAATTAAAAGGAGATATAACAGTAGGAAATTTTGATTTTATTGGAGTAGATCTACTTTTTGATTATAATTCCTATAAGCTAGATTTAATTGAAATAGATACTTTAAAGATGATTTCGAAAAAAAATTTAATTGATACCTATAACTATCTTTATAATATTGGTGGAGATTTATTTATAAATGAACCAAATAACAAATCTTCACTAAAGTCATATAAAAATTATCCCTATTTTATGTCTGATAAGAGCACAAAAGTATTCTTCAGTATGCCTGAAGATTATGGCCTTGAATACGACAGTAGTTTTTATTTTTCGATTAATCAATTTAGAATTGATAGTTTAGATAAATCTACATTACCAAAATTTGAATTTCCAGGTACATTCTATTCAAATAATATTTTTAAGCCACTCGAAGCAAAACTCGTAACAATGCAGGATAATTCATTCGGTTTTGATCTACCATTAGGAGAAAAAGGAATCACTGCTTATGATAGTAAAATTGAGGTTTTTGAAAATTTAAAACTTGATTCTACTGGCCTATATGTAGATGGTAGTATTTCCTATAAACAGCTACGAGTTTTCTCTAAAAATATAAGGCTTTTTCCTGACTCAGCGTCAGGTTATACTGATAAAGCGTTTCTATATAGAGGATATTCAAAATCAAAAGATTTTAATTATCCAGACATGGATTTTTCTAACTCTAAATTCAGTTTTTACAATTTTTCTGATGACTATTTTTACCTAAGGCATGATTCAGCCCCAATAAAAAGTGAGAATGAAAGCTCACTTTTTACAGGATTTGATAAATCTATTGAAATAAAGGGAGATGTTTGGATTTCAGGAAATAGTTTAAGTTCAGAAGGATCTTTATTATATAATAATTCAACATTTATTTCTGATAAATTTCTATTTAATTCAGACCTTGTTACTTCTCAACAATCATCCGTTACCTTAAAATATGATTCATATGATTCGAGCTTTTTAGAGTCAAATGATGTATCGTTGATTTTAAATGTAAATGATAAAAAAATTACTTTGAATGCAGAATATCTTGACAATGAAAACTATTATTTACCATACTACACATCTTATACTTCATTAAAAAATGTTGATTGGGACATCATAAATGAGGATTTATTTTTTTATAGTGATAATACATTAAATATGACGCCATCTTTTTATCCTCAAGGTGATTCATTTTCAAATTGGAGCGTAAAAAGTAATTCAGCTAATATCGACTTAAAAATAAATAAACTATATATAAATGGCGTTGATGAATTGCAGGTATCTGATGCTTTTATTGTACCAAGAGACGGTAAAATAGAAGTTGGTAAAAACTTTACCATATCTAAGCTTTATAATTCAGAAATTGTATTAGATACAATAAATGAATATCATAGGTTTATAAATGCATCTGTTGATATTAACACAAAAGATCAATTTATTGGTAGTGGTATTTATGAATATGTAAACTTTAACAATGACACTTTCAATATACCCTTTTCTGAATTTAAACTTGTAGAAACATTTGACGAAAATGAACAAAAAATAAAAACTTCATTTTCTTCTGGTATAGTAAATAAGGATTCACCAATACTAATGGAGCCTGGATTTAACTTTTTTGGTAAAATTGAACTTTTTGCTAATAATGCCCAACTCCTTTTTAATGGAAAAATTATCCCATCAGAAATCAAAAATTTTGATGAAAATAGGGCGATATCGTATAACAATTATTTTGCGCCAGGAGATCAACTTTCAATAAATATATCAGAACAAGATAACTTTTATTCTTCCGCGATATCCAAGAATGAAAATGCTCTCTACTTTGACTTTTTCAATAATTCAATTGAAAAGAAAAGTTTAGTGTTTTTTAATCCTAACGGTCTATTATCATATGATTCTTTTGATAAAGTTTACCTCATCGAAACAAATGAAAAAAGAGACCAGAAAGTTTACAATGGAAACTCACTTTTATACAGCCCTTTAGGAAGATTTTTGTCATTTGAAGGTAATGTAAATTTAATTGATAACGATAATAATTTTAAGATCTATTCATCTATGACCGGAAATACTTTTTTAGATTCTATGGATATACAATCAGAGGGTGTATACATTATTGATGTAAACATTAGACGGTCTCTGATTAACTATATTGCTGAACTATTTAATGAATCAATAGAAAATTTTGGTGCAGGAATAGCCCACGATAATGAGCAAGACCTTTTAATCAGACTTTCGAATATTGTAGGTAATGATAAGGTCGAAAGTTATGAAAATACAATTTTAAACAGTTATAGGTCTCTCCTTGAGCTGGACCCCATCATGCGTAGTTTTTTTGTTTTACCTAATACAAAACTTAATTGGTCTTCTATAAATAATTCATGGTATAACACTTCAGTTATTAACGTATCAAATATTGGTGATGTAGATATCAACGCTGCAATGGATGGATTTTTTGAGATTGAATATAAAAACGATTATGACTACATTCTATCATTCTTTTTACAGCCATCTCCAGAGTTTTGGTTATATATGTCATACGATAGAAATCAATTAAAAATTATTTCTTCAGACTCTGATTTGAACTCTGAATTCGACGAGATAATTTACTCACGTAGTAAGTATATTAATACAGCATTATCAAATGAGGATGACGTATTAAACTATGTAAACAACTTTAGGCTTAAATATTTTAACATAACAGAACCGTATAACTTATTGTCTCCGTCTGACACATTTTTGGAAGATGAAATTTTTAAAACTATATCTGATGATGATGATGGATTTTAAGATGTAAATAATGTAAACATACAATTCATTTATTAAATTTGCAGCATGCAAATAAAAGATTATATCAATAATAATAAAGACCGTTTTTTAGAAGAGCTTTATGACTTGTTACGTATCGAATCTGTAAGCGCAGATCCCAAGTTTAAAGATTCAGTAGACAGGGCTGCTGACTATTTGGTTGATCAGTTTTCTAAATTAAATTTAGAATCTGTAGAGAAAATAAAAACAGAAGGTCACCCGATTGTTTATGCTGAAAAAATTATCAATAAATCCTTTCCTACTATTCTTGTTTATGGCCATTATGATGTTCAGCCTGCTGATCCTTACGAATTATGGGATTCGCCACCTTTTGAGCCAGTTATTAAAAATGAAAAAATTTATGCTCGAGGGTCATGCGATGATAAAGGACAAATGTTTATGCACTTAAAAGCTTATGAGACTTTAAAAAAGTTAGATAAAGTAAATTTCAACATTAAATTTATGATTGAGGGTGAAGAAGAATGTGGGTCAGATAATTTAGAAAAGTTTGTTTCAGAAAATAAAACTAAACTTTTATCGGATGTTATTGTGATATCAGACACAAGTATTATTAACAACGAGACTCCATCGATTACTGTAGGGCTTAGGGGCCTTTCATATATGGAAGTTGAGCTAACTGGTCCAAATAGAGACTTACATTCTGGAACCTATGGGGGCGCTGTTAATAATCCAATTAATGAACTGTGTAAAATAATATCCTATCTTAAAAATTCTGATGGGACAATTAATATCCCAGGGTTTTATGATAGTGTTTTGGATCATTCCGCAGATTCCAGAGAAAAAATTAATTCTGCACCTTTTGATATCGATCATTTTAAATCACATATTGAAATAGGCGAAGAGTATGGAGAGCACGGGTTTTCTACAACAGAGAGAATAGGAATTAGACCAACACTTGATGTTAATGGAATCTGGGGTGGTTATACTGGTGAGGGATCAAAAACCGTTCTTCCATCTAAAGCTTTTGCAAAAATTTCTATGAGGCTCGTACCTAATCAAAACTCTAAAGATATCACAAAATTATTTTCAGATCATTTGAAGTCTATTTGTCCAACTTCATGTTCAATCAAAGTTACTGAACATCACGGTGGTGAGCCAGTTGTTGTTAATACAGATACAAAAGGCTATAGAGCAGCATTTGATGCATTCAAAGAAGTTTGGAATAAAGAACCAATTCCAACCTATGATGGTGGAAGCATCCCAATTGTTTCTCATTTTAAAAGAGAGTTAGGAAGGGATTCTATTCTTATGGGGTTTGGACTAGACGAAGATGCTATTCATTCTCCAAATGAGTCTTTTGGACTTTATAATTTTTACATTGGGATTGAGACTATAACATCTTTCTATCAAAATTTTTCAAAAAAATAATGAATAAAAAAGTTATATCATTTTTCTTTTTTTTTAGCTTAATATTTCAATCCTATTCTCAAATACTAGAGCCAATATCCTGGGAGTTTAAAGTTGACAGCAGTAACTATTCTGATACTAAAAAGTTAGATTTAATCTTTGAGCCTACTACTGAAGCAGGTTGGTATATATACTCCTCAGATAATGATCCGGAAGCTGGACCTTACACAATATTTAACTTCGATGAAAACCCAACCTATAGCTTAGACGAAAATGTTAACGTTAAAAATGTAAAAACAAAGTTTGATTCCGTATGGCTTGCTGATGTAAGGTACTTAGACAAAGGAGGTGCTTTTGTACAGTCTATTATAAAAAATAATAATAACCTATCCGTAAGTGGTTTTATAACATATCAAGTATGTTCTGAGATCCAAAAAATGTGTATACCCTTAGAGACAGATTTTAGTTTTTTTAAGAAAATGGGTTCAAAAGAGGTATTATCAGTTGATTATTTAAATGTTAAAGAGAATGAATCACTATTTTCTTTTGTTTTATTTTCTTTTCTTGCGGGTTTCTTAGCAATTCTAACCCCATGTGTCTTCCCTATGATACCCATTACGGTTTCTTTTTTTGCTAATAAAACTCAAAAAAATTCAATGCTTGATGCTTTAGTTTATGGTCTCTCAATAATTATAATTTTTACTTTTTTTGGTGTCTTTCTCTCATTATTAATGGGTCCACAAACCGCTAACGATATAGCCACTGGTTTGGTTCCTAATATGATTTTCTTTATTCTGTTTCTAATTTTTGGGGCATCACTAATTGGGTTTTTTGAGCTTACACTTCCTTCAGGCGTAATCACATCAATAGATAAAAAGTCTGACCAAGGAGGATTTATTGGTTTATTTTTTATGGCCCTAACATTGGTCCTCGTTTCATTCTCTTGTACAGGTCCTTTGGTTGGTAGTATACTAGTTCAATCTGCAAGCGGTCTAAAGATTCAGCCAGTTCTTGGCATGTTAGCTTTTTCCACAGCATTTGCTACACCATTTACTCTTCTAGCAATATTCCCTGATAAACTAAAATCCTTACCAAAGTCAGGTGGATGGATGATCACCCTAAGAGTAATACTTGGCTTTATTGCTATTATTTTTTCATTTAAATTTTTAGGCGTTGTTGATAAAGCCTATCATTTTAATCTATTAAGTAGAGATATAATCCTTGTTGTTTGGTCTACTTTATTATTCATATTAGCTCTATATGTTTTTGGAATGATTAAGCTTCCTGAAGGGTATAATTTAAATAAAGGAATAGGGAACTCAATGCTGGGTGTTTCCATCTTATTATTATCCTTAACATTGGTATCTGGTATTTTTGGAAATAGGTTAACGTATCTTGCAGCATATTTACCACCACAAAGTCCAACTTATGTTGACATTAAAACATTAAAGAGAACACCGTTCTTTTCGGATTACCTTGAAAACGATTCATTTTATGATAATGTAAAGTATGCTGATATTTTTGAATTACCCCATGGCCTTAAGGGCTTCTTTGACTTTGATGATGGTATGAGTTATGCAAAAGAAGTTAACAAACCCGTACTTCTAGATTTTACTGGACATGGTTGTGTGAATTGTAGAGACATTGAGGCAAGGGTTTGGCCTGACCAAAGGGTAAGAGACATATTAAATAATGATTATGTTTTGATATCACTTTATGTTGATGATAAAACCGTTCTTTCTGAAAAAAACTGGTATGTATCAAGTTACGATGGTAAGGTTAAAAAATCGATAGGTAGGCAAAATTCTGATTTTCAAATATCTCGTTTCCAGAATAATGCACAACCCTATTATATTATTATAAATCCTTTTTCAGATCAAATAATTTCTCCTCCTTGGGGCTATGAATTGAATATCGAAAAATATATTGATAATTTAAAAAAAGGTATTGATGCATTTTATGAAAATTGAAATATTTTTCTTTTTTTTCTGATATCAATCTCCTGTTCTCAAAAAAACTCTACCACTCCATTATTTGAAAATCCTCAAGAAATAAAAGTTCATATTTCTGAGTTAAAGTTTGGTATAAATTTAGACTCTTTCAGGTATGAAACGCACAAGATTAAATGGGGTCAAAATTTTTCAGATATTTTATCTAGACGCGGATTATCTAATAAAAAGATTTATGATGCAAGTCTTGCAATAAAACCATTTTTCAATTTAAAAAAACTTAAAAATGGAAACTTTTTCACGCTTTTTTACAAACACAACAATCCAAAACCATCCTTCTTTGTTTATGAGACAAGTGTTTACGATTACTTAATTTGTTCACTTGATGAAAGTGTTGAGGCTAGTATTATAAAAAGAAAGATAACATATAGTGAAAAAAAAATTCAGGGCAAAATAAATTCGAGTCTTTACCTGAGCTTTGATGACCTTAATTATCCTATTGAACTCGTAAATAAAATGGTTGATATTTTTGCGTGGCAGATTGACTTTTTTAGAATTAATCCTGGAGATAATTATGAAATTCTTTACACAGAAGAATTAATCGATAGTGTTGTTGTAGGAATTAGCAATGTTAAGGCTGCAAGGTTTACACACAATGACAAAGATTTCTACGCCTTCTCATATAATCAAGGTTTAGGTAATGATTATTTTGATGAAAATGGAAAGAGTTTAAGGAAAACCTTTCTACGATCACCTCTTAACTTTTATAGAATATCCTCCAGATACAGAAAGAAAAGATTCCACCCAGTCTTGAAAAGATACAGAGACCATTTGGGAACAGATTATGCTGCACCAAGAGGCACCCCGATAATGACTGTTGCTGATGGAAAAGTAAGTGAAGCTAGATATGGTAGAAATAACGGTTATTTTGTTAAGATAAAACATAACAATATATACTCAACACAATACCTTCACATGTCAAAATTTGCAAAAGGAATTCAGCCTGGTAAAAATGTTAGACAGGGTGATATCATTGGATATGTTGGCTCTACAGGCTTGGCTACAGGTCCTCATGTATGTTACAGGTTTTGGAGAAATGGGCGGCAAGTAAACCCATATAAACAAAATGATCTTCCAGATGGTGAACCAATTCTTGCTCAGCACTTAACAGCTTATAATTATGTTAAGGAGAAGTATTTAAAAATTTTGGACGGATAGGTTTCTTAGTTTTTCTTCTACTTTTGATCCTAACTCCTCCAACACTCCTATCAAAAAATCAATATCTTCCTCCTTTCTCCTGTGATTTATACAATTTATCCTAAGGACATTCTCTTTATCTATAACAGTTCCGGAGAGAAAAATTCTACCGTCTTTTTCTATCTCCTTAATAATTTTTTTATTTAAAATATCATCTGAGACGTTTTTTAATTTACTTATATACTTAAAACAAAAAATTGATAATTCAGGCTTGTGTAATGCCTTGAATAAATTATTATTTTTAATTTTTTCGTATGCATATAATGCCATCTCGATATCATTTCGTATTGCTTTTGAAATAGCAGAATGTCCATATACCTCAATAGTCATCCATACTTTTAAGGCTTTAAAATCTTTTGATAGTTGAATGCTGTAGTTCATTAGGTCTTCCCTCTCTTCAATATCTGCACCACCCATTAAATATTCAGGGATTAAAGAAAATGTGTTTTTTAGTTGTTGTTGATTTTTAACAAGTACGCATGCCACCTCAAATGGAATAAACATCCATTTATGAGGATTAAGGAGAATAGAATCTGCTTTTTCCATTCCCTTAAATAAACTTTTATATTCCTTAAGTCCAGCTGCAGGTCCACCATATGCAGCATCTACCATGAACCATAAATCAAACTTTTTACAAACCTTTTCTATTTCTTCCATAGGATCAACACTACCAGTATTTGTTGTACCAGCTATTCCTATCACCCCTATTGGTTTAAACCCAGATTTTATGTCGTGGTTTATTTCTTTCTCTAATTCATTAATTTGAATTTTAAAGTTTTTATCTCTTTTAACTTTGACAAGATTTTCAGATCCTAACCCCAAAATATCCATTGCTTTATCAATACTTGAATGACCTTCCTCAGACACGTAGACTCTCATTACTTTTTCTTTATATATTCCTTTTTCCTTAATTTTTTTACCCCCTTTGACTTTTCTCATTACAGCTATATTCATAAGGTTCGCTACCGAACCACCACTGACTAAAACCCCTCCACAATTTTGATTATAACCAATAAATTCTGATATCCATTCAACAACAATTTTTTCTATTTCACTGTTTGCAGGAGCACTATGCCATTTTAGATTGTTTTGATTTAGTGCCGCTTTAATATATTCAGCAATTATTCCAATTTGATTACCACCTCCAGTTATATAACCATAATAGTTTGGACTTGGATTAAAATTTGATGTATCAATTAAATTTTTTTCGAGTTTTTTAATCACCTTGTGGGCTTTAGTCCCTTTATTTTTACTCTTAATTTTAAAAGTTTCTCTAATTTCTGCAGGACTTTTGTTGTTGTATATTTTAGATCCTCGAACCTTTTTATCATACCAGTCTATAATCATATCAGTGGCCTGATAAATAAGCTTTTTGAAATCTTCGTTGGATATTTCCATTTATCAATTATTATACTCTTCTCTTTTCGGTGTAAAAACATCAATCAATTTACAGTCACATAGCGCAACCCCAGAGTGACTCTTGTTAGATGGAATAACAACAAGCTCATTTTCTTTGACTGTAATTTTTTTATCCTCTAAGGTTAGTTCAAACTCCCCACTTCGAACAAATAAGATTTGTTCATGAATATGGTTATGCTCAGGAATAGAGGATCCTTTCTTTACTTCCCAAAATGCTAAAGTCATCTTATCCCCGTGACAAAATTTTCCAAAAAAACCTGGTACTATCTCTTTTTCTTTTATTGTGTTAAGCTTTATCATAATTCTTTTTCATTAAAACTCTTTTTAATCCTAAAATACTCATATATGGTGGATTTGCTATACAATACTGTTCAATTGTTTGTTCATCAACGAATTTACTTTTTAAACTTTTCTTGATATAGCCTTTAAACTTTTCTATCTGAACAACTTCATTTAGATCTTTATTTTTTTTTACCCACATCAACCATTCTTGCAAAGTATTTTGAAGATTTATTATTTCATTTTCATTATAAGAAAATTTGCCAAAGTGAGTAAAGTACAGATAATTTGGGTTTTCTTTTTTGATTACTTCCAAACTCTTTTCCCATTCCTTAATGTTAATGTCTGGAGGTGGACAAGCTGGCACTAGGGGACCATTATTTATTTTGGCTCCTGCCACATCTCCTGTAAACATTGAGTCTCCAATAACCCATGAAATATGATGTTTAGCATGACCCGGGGTGTGTAAAGCTTTTATTTCTACATTATTAATTTTAATTTTTTCTTTATCTTTTATTGGTATTACTTTGTTTTCATCTATCCCTTCGATATTACCCCACAGTTTATTCATACTTTTACCATATATAATTTTTGCAGAAGCAATTAATTTCTCAGGGTTAATTAAGTGAGCTTTACCAAAAGGATGGACGTAAATACTTGCTCCGTTTCTTGCAAACCACCACGCAGCTCCTGCGTGATCAAGATGTATATGTGTAAGGAAAACATGCTTGATATTTTCAGCACTTTCTCCATTTTTTTTGATCTCACTCTTTAGACTTCTCAGGCAGCTTTCTGGTCCACATTCAATTAATGCAAGTTCTTTGTTTATCTTTAATAGAAAACATGCAACTGTTGACTTTATACCTTGAAAATTTAGATCAATAGTTTTAATCATAATTACTAATATTATTTAAGTTAGAATGTTATCAAAAGATTCATCAAAGATTTTTCAGAATAATATGCCTGGTAATGTTTGTTTTGGATGTGGTAGAGACACCAAGGATGGTTTACACGTAAAAAGTTTTTGGGATGGTGATGAGTCTGTTTGTTTTTGGGAACCAAAACGATTTCATCAAGGTTGGAAAGATATTATGAACGGGGGTATAATAACAACTATAATTGATTGCCATGCAATGGGAACAGCTATGGCTTATGCATATAAACTTGAGGAAAGAGAGCTGAGCTCAAAGCCACATTATAGATATGCAACCGGAACAATTAAAGTTAGATTCATAAAACCTACACCAAACAAAGAAGTTAAGTTACGAGCGGTTGTCAAAAGTTATACTCCAAAAAAAGTACTAATTAAATGTTATGTAGAAAGTAATGATAAAATAACTGCTGAGTCCGAAATAATTGCTTTTAGGGTTTTTGATAGTAGCAATACGTCGAAAAATTTATTTAGTAACTAAACCAGAGGTATATAAAATTGCCTTTTCTATCATTTTAACAAACCTAGTGTCATCATAGGTTTTACCAACATGCCCCAATCCTGTATAAAATGATTTTCCTCCACCAAATTCATGATACCACGTAATAGGATGGAAACTCCCATTCCCCCCTCCCTCATAGCTGCTTTCATCGAGACTTAACAATACCTTAATATTTGGATTAATTTCTCTAAAATTATACCATTCCTCTTTGATTTCCCACTCTTTTTTTAAATGATCAACAATAAAACTCTTATTTTGAGTAAATATTTTTGCAGTTTGAATATCAGGATGGTTAACAAAATGTGCACCAACCAATTTACCATACCAATCCCAATCATATTCAGTATCCGTCGCTGAATGTATTCCAATAAATCCACCACCTTTTTTTATAAAGCTTTCCATTGCTATTTTTTCATCATTATTTAAAATATCACCAGAAGTATTTAAAAAAACAATTACTTTAATATTTTCCAAAAATTTACTGTTAACGTAAGTTGATTCATTAGAGATTACACAATCATAGTTTTTTTCATTGCAAATATGGTCAAAGAGTTTTTTTCCAGCCTCTATTCCTTCTTTATGAATAAAGCCGCCTGTTTTATATATCACCAGTAATGATATTTTTTCATTATTTAAACCTACATTGAGAGGGGAAAAGTTTAATATTGAATTAATTATTAGAATAAGTTTAATTATCATAGATTTTTTAAATGTTAACTTTATAAATATAATGAAATTAAGATTTTTAATATTTTTTTTAACTGTATTATCATGTTCTGAAAATACTAATCCAGAATATTATGAAGACTGGAAGTTGAGAAGAAAAAATGAGTTATATGCTGAGGAGGGTTTCCTTAATTTGGCTGGACTTTATCAGGTTGAAGATGGAAAACACACAATGGGTTCTGCATCAGGAAATGATATGTTGATGCCAAATGATTTTCCTGAGAATTTTGCTGAGTTTACAGTTAAAGATTCTATCATTACATTTAAATATTATGTGCCTGTCTTATTTGAAAATAAATTAATTAAAGAGATATCTTACAATTACTTTGAAAACTTAAACTTTTTTGATAGGGGTTCTTTTAGGTGGTTTGTTCATGTTGACTCTGGAGTTATAGGGATAAGGCTTAGAAATTTTAATCATCCAATGTTAAAAAGTGATTTAGAAGTTAATCACTTCACTTACAGCAAGAGGTGGATAATAAATGCAACTTTTATACCTTTTAAAAATCCAAAAAGAGTTATGATCCCAAACTTTCAGGGTGGTAATTATTATGATACCGTTCCAGGTAAAATATATTTCAATTATAAAGGAACTGAATATTCATTTGAACCTACAGTTAGATCCTCTGGAAGATATTTTATTCCATTTGGTGATTTGACAAATGGTGAATCAACCTATGGTGGGGGAAGATTTTTATATTTAGACCCACCAGATATTTATAATAATATTACAATTGATTTTAATATGGCCTACAATCCGCCTTGTGTTTTCTCGACGTTTACTACATGCCCACTCCCTCCAAAAGAAAATATTTTGCCATTTGCGATTCCTGCTGGAGAGTTGGATTATAATGGTGTATTATTTAGTAGCGTCTATGAATAATTTTTTTTAAATTAATTGTATGAAAAGAAGAGATTTTATATATAAATCGGTGATAGCATGTAGCGCTATCCCTAATCCTATCTTTTCCTACAGGAGACAAAATCCTTTTTTTGAGATTGGACTTGCTCAGTGGTCACTAAATAAATCTTTAAAGTCAGGGAAGATCGATAACCTTGATTTTGCCAGAATAGCTAGAGAGAAATTTGATATAGGTGTAGTTGAATATGTAAATCAATTTTTCATTAATAAAGCAAAAAATAAAAAATACTTAAGTGAAATGTTAAACATATCTGAAGATAATGGCATAGTTAATAACTTAATAATGATTGATATGGAAGGTAACTTAGGGGAAACAAATAAAAAAAAGAGACTTAAGGCTATCAATAATCATAAGAAATGGGTAGAGGCTGCAAAGTTTATAGGTTGTTCCCATATTAGGGTAAATGCAGCAGGTAATGGATCTGAGCAAGAGGTTTCAAAAAATGCATCCGAATCGTTGGCTATTCTTGGTGAATTTTCTGAAGGGTTTGGCATAAATGTTATTGTTGAAAATCATGGTGGTTATTCTTCTAATGCTAAATGGTTAGTTGATGTAATTAATAATGCAGATAGAAAAAATATTGGAACTCTTCCCGACTTTGGAAACTTTTGTATTCGCCGAGTACCAGAAGGTCTACAAGGCTGTTTAGAAGAATACGATAGGTATCTTGGTGTCGAAGAATTGTTACCTTACGCTATGAGTGTGAGTGCCAAAAGTAATGATTTTGACCCTGACGGAAATTGTATAGAGACTGATTTTTCAAGAATGCTAAATATTATAAAAAGATCTGAATATAGAGGATATATTTCTATTGAATATGAGGGGTCTCGTTACAGTGAGGAAGAAGGAATTAAACTAACCAAGTCTCTACTTAAACGAGAAGGAGTTTAACACTTACTTTTTTATACTATTTATATATACGCCAAAAATTATCAAACCCATTCCACTTAGCTGATAAAAGTTTACTATTTCACTATCCATTATTCCAATTATAACCGCAACAACTGGCATTAAGTAAGTTACTGTTGAAGCAAAGACTGTATCTTTTATCTTTATTAAATTATAAAAAATCAATGTAGCAATTGAAGTGCTTAAAATTCCCAAAATAAATACATAGATAAATTCATTTTTATATGTATTGAAACTTTGCATATGAGTTAGAAACGGTGTATGTACAAATAGTACATATACAGTAATTGGCAATATTAAAACAATGGAGAAGCTGGTAATAGTTACTGGTTTAAGATGATTCAAATGGTATTTTACGAGATTTAAATTAATTCCGTAGAGTATTGTCGCCAAGACAACATAGAGTCCATATAAGTTTGACTGGTTAGCATCTGTATTTTCTGATAAGAGTATTAATGCTGCTGTTCCTGAAAAACCTATGGTTAAACCAATTATATTATTTTTTGTTGCTTTTAGTTTATAGAAAAACACTCCAATTAATAAAGCAAAAAATGGAGTGAGAGAAGTTAAAACACCTGAGGTTCCACTGTCTATATTTGTCTGAGCTATTGGATACAAAAAATATGGAATCACGTTTCCCACTATTCCAGAGATAAATAATATTGGTATATCTTCTTTTTTAACCTCTTTAAAATTTTTTGAAAGAAATGGTATGAGAACAATAGCAGCAAATGACAATCTTAGTGCACCAATTTCAAAGGGCCCTAATGATACTAATGACTTCTTAATTAATATTGGTGAGCTACCCCAGATTAAACTTAAAAGAATCAGCAATAACCAGGCGTAGGCATTTTTGTTTTTGATCATGTTAAACTAGTCTCTCTCTTTGTAGTATAGATACTAGAAATTTCCTCTAAAGTTTCCATTGATGAATTGATACTTTCGCTAAGAACTAACTTCATTCGATATTCTTTAAAGTTCTCAACTCCTTTAAAGTAATTATTATAATGTCTCCTCATCTCGACTAGACCAAGCTTCTCACCTTTCCATTTAATTGAAAAGTGAAGATGTTTTTTTACTGCATCAATTCTTTCATCAATAGTAGGTATGCTTTTTCTCTTTTTATGTTTTAAGTAATATTTTATTTCATTGAATATCCATGGGTTACCAATTGCCGCCCTTCCAATCATTATTCCATCAACTCCATATCTTTTTTTATATTTTAGTGCTTTTTCAGGAGAATCCACATCACCGTTTCCAAAAATTGGTATTTTAATTCTTGGATTATTTTTTACTTCTGCAATATAATTCCAGTTTGCTTCTCCTTTGTACATTTGTTTTCTTGTCCTTCCGTGAATTGATAATGCCTTTATTCCGACATCTTGTAGGCGTTCAGCCACCTCCATAATTTTGATGTTATTTTCATCCCAACCTAGTCTAGTCTTAACTGTTACAGGAATTTTAACTTGCTTAACAATTTCAGCTGTCATTTTTTGCATTTTGTCAAGGTCAAGTAATATTCCCGCACCAGCTCCTCTACACGCAACTTTCTTTACCGGACACCCATAGTTGATATCTAAAATCTCCGGTTTTGCTTTTTCAGATATTTCCGCTGCCTGTCTCATAGAATCAATCTTGTCACCAAATATTTGAATCCCTATTGGTCTCTCATCATCATATATATCAAGTTTCTGTACACTTTTTTCAGCGTCTCTGATTAAACCTTCTGATGATATAAACTCAGTAAACATAAGGTCAGCACCATTTTGTTTACACACCGCTCTAAATGGAGGATCGCTTACATCTTCCATAGGCGCTAGAAGTAGAGGAAATTCACCGAGCTCTATATTGTCAATTTTCATTAAATGACATTTTTTAATTTAAATTTGTTTGCAAAGAAAATCAATTATGAATAAACACGTAAAAGAATTATTATATATATCTCTTTGGTCTTTACCAGTCATACTTATGTTTTTGTCTTCAGCGGTGACTGAGGTAGATACCGAAATACCTTTTGAAATTTTTGATAGGAAGATAATGCTCATATCAAATTCATTAGCTCTAATACTTTTGGGTTTGCCTTATTTCGCTATTTGGAAGAATACCAATTATAATATGAATTTCAAAAAAGTATCTTTAAGTTCTATAGTTTTTGTTTTTATACTCACTTTCCTTTTCGTACTCTTGGACTCACCAATAGTTATCTGGAACAAATCAGTTGTTTTTCCAGAGTTTTTAAGTTCTTTTGAGTCATGGGCTAAGTTGAAGGAGTCTCAGCTTGAGGAATTAACAATATATCTTGTCTCATTTGATAATTTCAATGAGTACCTTATAGGTATAATAGCAATTGCTATTATTCCTGGTTTTTTTGAAGAATTTTTATTTAGAGGTATTATTCAAAAGAATTTCTATTTGATTTCGCGAAATCATCATTTAGCTATTTGGCTAAGTGCTTTTATTTTCAGCGCTATTCATATGCAGTTTTATGGTTTTTTCCCAAGGCTCCTCATGGGTGTTTTATTTGGTTATCTTTTCTACTGGTCTGGAAGTATATTCTATGCTGTTATTGCTCATGCGTTTAATAATTTTTTTGCAGTTACTATGTGGTATGCTGCTCAACAAGGTTATTTTGGTAAAGAATATGAACTAGGTGTAAATGATCCTCCAGATTTACCGTTTGTGGTTATAATTCTTTCATTAATTCTATTTTTAATTACAATTTATTTTCTCAGACAAAAACTGTTAAATGAAAGAGCAGATAAAATGGGTTAGTCTATTTAAGACAAAGAATAGAATAGAAGCTTACCAGATCTTATCACTTCTTGAAAGTAAAGAGATAAGGTGCATACCTCTTGATAAAATAGACTCTTCATACAACAATTTTGGTTATTTTGAGGTTTTAGTACCTGAAAAAAATTATCTTAAGGCTAAATCTTTACTAACTGAAAATAAAAAAAGTGGATAAAACCAAACTCAAACATAGGTTTTTAACTGCTCTGTTTGGAGGGTCGCTCTTGATTCTTTCAACCTTCCATGAGTTATCTTATTTATTAGCTTTTGTTGTTATCATATTTTTATCATCTAGAGAGTATTATAGAATTCTTAAACAAAATAATTATAGACCTAATGATATACTTGGAGTGTTTTTATCAGTTTTGATCTTTATAACTTCATATCTCTATTCAAGTAATGGAGAAATGTGGGGAATATACTTTATCCTCATCCCCATTCTCCCAATTGTTTGCCTTTCTGCTCTTTACAGTTCAAAAAGTAAAGACGCTATAAAAAATGTTTCAGTAACTTTTTTTGGAATACTTTATATTTCTCTTCCACTCTCACTCATGAACTTTATAGTATTTGAAAAAGGTGTTTACGATTCTATATTCTTACTTAGTGTCTATATTTTTTTGTGGGCTAGTGAAAGTGCTGCTTTTATTGGCGGATCTTTATTTGGAAAAACAAAATTATTTGAGTCGGTATCACCAATGAAAACATGGGAAGGTGTGTTGTCAGGTTTTTTTGTTAATATTTCTATTGCTTACTTGCTACATTTCTTTTTTGATATTTATTCATTTTTATTTTGGGCAATATTCTCTCTAGTTGTATTAGTCTCAGGTGTTTTTGGTGATTTATTTGAATCTTTAATTAAAAGAAACTTTAACCTAAAAGATAGTGGCAATAAGCTTCCAGGTCACGGTGGTTTTTTGGATAGATTTGATAGTTTTTTCTTTGTGGTTCCATATGTATTTTTTTATCTTAAAATTATGTCTCAGATAACTTAAAATTGTAGATTTACAATATCAAACCCAAAAACTGATATGAGTTATAAAGAACCAGCTCCTATCCTGCACGATAAAGATCCTCTTGAATCAATGATGAAGAGGTTTCATGTTGCAGCAGAATACCTTAACCTTGATGAGGAGGTCTATAACGTTTTAAAATCATCAGTAAAGAAGATTATTGTTTCGCTACCAATTTCAATGGATGATGGTTCAATTAAAGTTTTTGAGGGGTATAGAGTGATACATTCAAATATTTTAGGTCCCTCTAAAGGAGGATTAAGATATGATCCTTCTGTAAATTTGAATGAGGTAACAGCACTAGCTGCTTGGATGACATGGAAATGTGCAGTTGTTGATATTCCATATGGTGGAGCTAAAGGTGGTATTTGTTGTGATCCAAAACAAATGAGTCTTTCTGAGCTGGAAAGATTAACACGAGCTTATACTCAGTCTATGAATGATATATTTGGTCCAGACAAAGATATACCAGCTCCTGATGTTGGAACGGGTCCTGATCAGATGGCTTGGTTAATGGATGAGTATTCAAGATCCCGAGGTGTAACAATTAATGCTGTTGTAACTGGAAAGCCAATAATATTAGGTGGTTCAGCAGGAAGAATTGAAGCTACAGGAAGAGGTGTTATGGTTGCAACTTTGGCTGCATTAACAAAAAATAAAATTAATCCATTTAATTCTAAAGTTGCTATACAAGGTTTTGGAAATGTTGGGTCGTGGGCTGCTCTCCTTCTCAAAGAAAGGGGATGTAATGTAGTTGCAATTTCTGATATATCTGGTGGTTATTATGATGAAAAAGGAATAGATATTGGTAAAGCTATTCAATACAGAAATGAGAATAAAGGAACACTCGAAGGTTTCAAGGAAGCCACTAAAATTTCTAATGAAGAATTGTTAAAGCTTAATGTTGATGTTTTAATTCCTGCAGCTCTTGAAAATGCAATAACAGAAAAAAATGTTAATTCAATTAAAGCTAAAGTTATTGTCGAAGGGGCAAACGGTCCTACATCTCACGAAGCTGACTCTATTATTGAAAAAAAAGGAATTGTTGCTGTTCCAGATATTTTAGCTAATGCTGGTGGTGTAATTGTCTCATATTTTGAGTGGGTTCAAAACAGGCTAGGGTTTAAATGGACTAAAAGTAGAGTTTATAGAAGAAGTGATTCTATTATAAAACAGTCTTTTAATAATGTATACTCTATTTCCAAAAAATATAAAGTATCATTAAGAACTGCTGCCTACATTGCAGCAATAGACAAAGTTTCTAGAACTTATAAGTATAGAGACGGTTCATTCACGTTTCAGAAAAATGGTCAGAATACATAAAGAGGGACATAAGTTTTTATTTGTCTTATTTGTTATTGTTTTTGCGATTAACCTGATTATTTTCCTATTGGATCTTTCTATATGGGTAAAGGGTTTTGTTTTATCATTAACATTATTTGAACTATTCTTTGTCCTACAATTTTTTAGAAGTCCCATTATCAAAAAAAATATTGGAGAAAAAAAAATAATTTCTCCAGCTAATGGAAAAGTCGTTCACATTGGGGAGGTTTTTGAGGATGAATATTTTAAAGAAAAAAAACTTATGATATCCATTTTTATGTCTCCTTTTGATGTACATATAAATAGGAATCCAATCAGCGGTTTTGTTAAATATTATAAATATCACAAAGGAAAATACTTAGTTGCGTGGCACCCTAAATCAAGTAAGTTAAATGAGAGAACAACTACTGTCATTGCAAATGAAAACATTGAGTTGATGGTTAGACAAATTGCAGGATTTGTTGCAAGGCGAATAGTAAATTACTCTAGAGAAGGATCAAAAGTTAACCAAGCTGATCAGTTAGGTTTTATAAAATTTGGTTCAAGGGCAGATATTTTCCTTCCGCTTGGAACAAAAGTTTGTATTAAAAAAGATCAAAATATGATAAGTGGAGAAACATTAATCGCTGTTTTAGATTAATTTTTTTTCGATTAACTCAACAATTTCTTTTAAATACTTTTCATCAATTTCGTCAAAGTTTCCATATCTCGTGTCGTCAACATCCAATATACCAAAAACATCATCACCTTTGAATATGGGTATAACAATCTCAGATTTTGATTTTGAACTGCATGCAATGTGACCTGGAAATTTTTCAACATCATCAACTATAATTGATCGTTTTTCTTCCCAAGACTTTCCACACACTCCTCGTCCAAAGCTAATCCTTGTGCAAGCAACAGGGCCCTGAAAGGGGCCTAAAACTAACTCACCTTCCTTGACAATATAGAAGCCGGTCCAAAGGAAATTATGCACCTCATTAATTGCAGAACAAGTATTAGATAGATTGGCAATTAAATCTCTTTCATCTTTAATTAGTAAATTAACTTGATTTACTAGTTCAATGTATTTTTCCTCTTTACTTAAGTTTTGTGATATTTTAATTCCTTCCATTGTTATAAATTGTATACAATTTGTCTTTATCTATATCTTGAAAGTGTTTAGGTAATTTAAAACTAGGTGCTTTAATTCCTTCATCAAATTTATTATTTCCAGTGAATACTCTTGCTTCATCCCAGATATTTTCTTCGATTATATTATTTAATGTTTTTGCTCCGCCTTCAACTAATAAACTTGAGATTCCTTTTTTGTATAAAATATCTAATACTTTTTTAAATGACAGATTTTCGGTTTTATAAAATTCTTTACCAGAGCAAGAAGAAGATTCAACCTGATTAATAATTAATGATAGTAGTTCGTCATTAATTACTTTTTTGTTTTTTAGTGATTTAAGCTTCGGATTTATGATAATCCTCAAGGGATTATCTCCTTTCCATTTTCTTACATTAAGTTTAGGGTTATCAATTAAAACCGTATTAATCCCAACGCAAATACCGTCTTCATCTGATCTCCATTTATGAACAAATTTTCTTGATAAACCATTTGATATCCATTTAGAGTTTCCATTTTTTCGGGCTATAAAACCATCAATAGTCTGCGCCCATTTTAAAATAATATATGGTCTTTTTTTATTTTGATTTGTAAAAAACCTTTTATTTAAATTTTCTCCTTCCTTTCTCTTTATTCCTTCTATCACATTTATGCCATTCTCCCTAAGAGAATCAATACCTCTTCCATTTACTTTTTTATTTGGATCTTTATTTGCTATTATGACTTCCTTAGGCTTATGCTTTATTATTTCTAGAGTACACGGAGGGGTTTTTCCATAATGACTGCAGGGTTCTAAATTTACATAAATAGAGCTTCCTTTTATTTCTTTTTTATTAGTTACAGATTTTATAGCATTTACCTCTGCATGTTCTTTACCATATTTTTTGTGGTATCCTTCACCAATTATTTTATTATCTTTTACAATAACACATCCCACCATAGGGTTTTGTTTAACATTCCCCAATCCTTTCTTAGCTAAATAAAATGTCCTTTCTATATATTTATGATGAGTTTTATCCATATAACAATTACGTGAAAACAACAACAAGTAAAATTAGTAATAAACTTAAAGAAATGATAACCACTTTCAGTGGAAGAGATTTAGAAAATATTATTGCCAAGTATTTATATCTAAGGTTTGATATTTCTCCAACTGATATTTTACTTGATAAAAAAATTATTTTGAAAAAAAATGAAAATGATTTTTTAATAAATGATGTCAATAAGTTAAATCAAAATATACCGGTGCAGTATGTTACTTCATCTGAGTTTTTCCTCTATAAAAAGTTTTATATAAATAATAAAGTTTTAATTCCTAGACCTGAAACTGAAGAACTTGTATCTCTGATTATAAAAAAAGAAAAAAATCGAAAGGCAATAAATATAATCGATATAGGTACAGGTTCAGGTTGTATTGCAATTTCTTTAAGAAAAAATATTAATTCAAAAGTGATGGGAATTGACATTTCTTCTGAGGCTATAACCGTAGCAAAAAAAAATATTTTGGATGAGAGTGAAAATGTTGACTTAGTTAACGATAGTATAGAGAAATTTAAAACGGATAGGATGTTTGATGTCATTGTAAGTAATCCACCTTATATACCCATTAGTGATAAAAAGTTAGTTGATAGTTTAGTGATAAATAATGAACCTAAAACAGCTTTATTTACACAGGACGATCCTCTATATTTCTATAGAAATATATTAGTTTTTGCAAAAAAAAATTTAAAAGAGGGAGGAAGAATATATCTGGAAATTAACGACCTGTATGTTAATGAGGTATTAGACTTATTCCATGGCTATAACCCTGAAAGCATTAGAGATTTTTATGGAAAAAATAGATTTATAATTTGTAATACGGGTAAGTAATTAATCTTTATATTTTAATGTTCCTTTTGAAATTTTTAAAACAAATACACTTCTATACTTATCTAAAAAATCTCTAACCTCATTATTTAAAAGTTCAATTATGTCCGAATAATCACCATATATTAGTGAACTTAAGCCATTAGTTTCAATCTCCAAATTTTTATTTTGAATACTTTTTAAAAACTCTTTTACAATGAGTTTATAATTGCCATTAGAATCTTCTTCTTGCAGTTTATAAAGACTAATTTCTACTGTTGTTTTCATCTATATTTCTATGCTTATGGAAAACATAATATTTCTTGTTGCTTGTGGGTAAAAGTAATTCTCTCTTACCTCGTAATCCATGCCTCCAAAATACCCAAAAGTATATCCATTACTAGAATATTTCACATTAAATATATTGTTAATTTCTATCTTAAAAAATAAATTATTAAAGACATTATTTGTGAGGTTAGTCTGTATCTTAAAGTCATTTATTAAAAAGTCTTTAAGCACTCTTTTCTCGTTTGATGTATTGTCTAGATATTGTTTCCCTACATATTTTGAGTTTAATATTAAACTCAAAAACTTGTTAGCTTTCCATTCAAAATGATTATTTAAAAGAACTCCTGGAGAGAACGCTAAGTCAGTAATGTCGTATCTATTTTTGATGATATTATACTGAGAAAAATCAGCACCGTAATCATACAGTGTTTCATTAAAATTATAAACAAGGTTTCTTGAAAATGATAATGAGGAATTAACATAAATATCTTTCGTATTAAGTACATTTATTAATTCAACTCCAAACCTTCTACTTTTCTTAACATTTTCTCTTATGTTAGCTCCTACGTCATTGACTTCACCAGTAGTAATTAATTGATTATTATATTCCATTAAATAGAGATTTGTATTAAAGCTACCTATATTATAATTGAAACCTTTTCCTAGCTCAATATTTACCAAGTTCTCATGTTTTGGCTCAATCTTTGAATCAATATAATCACTCCTTATAGGTTCTCTATTTGCCACAGCAATTGACCCATATAGAATAACTTTATCATTTAATGATTTGGTTAATCCAATTTTAGGGTTAAAAAAAATATTATTCTTATCAATATCAATAATAGATTTGTCATTATCATTGCCTTTCATCTTATGGGAATACCCCCGTAATTGCATATCAGTAAATAACTCTGCGCTTTCAGTGATGTTAAGATTATATTTTATAAAAATGTTACCATCCTTTTTGAATGATTTAGAAAAATAGTAAGGCTCTGAGACCATGAGCTGTGGTTGAATAATTTCTCCAAAATGATCAGCATCATACTCATTCAAAGCACCACCAATATTTATTTCACTTTTATCAAACTTCTTTGAAAAAGAGTAGGTTAATCCATAAAAATGGTTGGATAACCATCTCCTTCTGACTAAGTCGAGAGAGTTATTTTCCAAAAAGTCATAGTAATTAGATAAATTATCATCTTCTCTATATTCTTCGTAATAACCCCTCCCGTAAGTGTAGTGAAGAGCCAAATGTAAATTGGCTGTATTCGATAGATCATTATTAAAATGAATTTGGTAGTGATCTTGTTGATAATTATCAGTCTGATTGTTGTATGTATAGTAATTAAATGTTCTTCCTGAATTCAAAAGATTGTTAGCTTGTTCATCGGAGTAACCATTATTTGCAATTACATTGTTCATTTCCTCAATGTCATTATTTATTCTTCCTTCAGGAGTTCCCCACCAAGACTGATAAGTTCTTTCTTTTCCTGAAAAATTAATAAAGTCAATAGACGTCTTATCTGAGTAGTAACTTGCAGAAGCATAATATGACTTAAGATCTGATGTGGCCCTGTCAACATATCCGTCTGAATTTATTTTAGACAACCTTAAGTTCATATTTATCTTATTTTTTATCAACCCTGTATTTAATTCTAATGTGTTTTTGAAGCTTTTATATGATCCAGCCGAAGATGAGTATTTTAACTTAAAATCTTCAGACGCTTTACCAGTTTTAATACTGACTGTTCCTCCAAACGCTCCACCTCCGTTAGTTGAAGATCCTACACCCCTCTGTACTTGTATACTATTAGCTGATGAAGCAAGGTCAGACACGTTTACCCAAAAAACACCATGAGATTCAGAGTCGTTGTAGGGTATGCCATTAATGGTAACATTTATTCTTGTGGCATCACTTCCTCTTATTCTTACACCAGTGTAACCTATTCCGTTTCCTGCATCAGATGTTGAATATATAGAGGGCGTTGAATTTATTATAAAAGGGATATCCTTTCCAGAATTATTTTGTTCAATGAATGATTTAGAAATATTCGTAAATGCAAAAGGACTATTATCTTTAGCTCTCGTAGAAATTACTTTTATTTCGTCTTTCAATATTATGCCATCATTTAATACAATGTTAATTTCTTGATTTGGATTTGAAAATTTAATTTCCTTTGTTAAATAACCTACATGTGATACAAGGATGTCTATATTTGTTGAGTTAGAGTTTAGATAAAACTTACCCTTCTCGTCCGTATAGGTAATAAGATTTGATTGTTGAATTAAAATGTTTGCACCCACTATTGGGTCACCATTACTATTAGTAACTCTACCCACAAAATTGTTCTGTGCAATGGATGTGAAGGTTATAAATAAAAGTAAAATAGTTCTCATTCTTATAAATTTAAAAAGGGACCAATAGCATGAGTTCTTTTACTACGCCAGCATTACCTGGATCAGTTTTTTAGAGTATAATCTCAGCCTTTGTATTAGGCACCCCTTGTAAGTGCAATTTTAATATCAATTTTTTATAAAATCAAGTGCTGTTAGAATTCTTTCCAGCAGACTTCCTTCTACTATTTTATAATTTAAATTTCTTTTTTTGAGAGTTGTTTCATAGACATCAAATATATCATCTCTGTCATTAGGATTCTCTCTCAATCTATCCTCTTCCCAGGGGATGTCAGGTTTACATAGTAAATAATAGTCAAAGTCTTCATTTAATGATAAATATTTTAAATCAACATCCACATGATTGAATTTAATTCTGCTCCATAACTCTATAACCAGGCATGATGTGTCTGCTATAAAATATTCATGACTTTTCTTGATGTTGTTTGTTATTATTCTATTTTGTTCTTTCGCTATCTTAATTAAATCATGAACATCGTATGTCTCTTTTTTATTTAGATAAGTTCTTGCATACTCTTCAGAGTAATTACATTTTAATGTTTTTGATAGATATTTACTTAGGGTGGTTTTTCCAGACGATTCAGGGCCAACAACAGAAATTCTTTTCATTTTTTAAGATTTTTTTTCCATCCTATATATCCACTGGTTGCCAGTATAAGAAAGACAAAATATTGAAGACTTGCTACGTAAAGACCTTTATAGAAAAATAAAGGTATATATATTAGGTCTGCTATAATCCAAAATATCCAATTTTCAATTTTTCTTCTTGCAAGAAGAAGCATTGCCGTTAAACTTAGAGAAGTAGTTAAGCTGTCAAGTATTATTACATCGCTGTCAGTGTTTTTTAAAATAATATATATTATAACATAGAAAATAATAGAGATAGTTGTAGAAAAAATAATTTCACCCTTTGAACTGAAAGAGATGTTTTTTTGAATTTTTTTGTTTTTTGATCCCCAAAGTACCCACCCATAAATGCTCATCACAAAATAGTATATATTGATGCTAGTTTCTGCATAAATTTTGTTTATAAAGGTTAAATATGCAAAAATTAGAACACTGACTATTCCTGTTGGAAAAACATATATTTTATTATTTTTAGCATACCAAACGCTTAATATACCAAAAATAGTAGCCAAAACTTCTAAGAATAGGTTCATATAGATAATTTATAAAGAATTTTTTAACTCAATTATAATGTATTAGTTTTGCTTGGCAAATAGATAAAATTCTTATTTGCTATGAAAAAAGACAATAAATTTCAGT
>MDTB01092020.1_pt1 | contig 52448 bp, 44 predicted proteins | sample 811161 | NCBI WGS metagenome assembly MDTB01 (sample SAMN05326650, study PRJNA326480) | marine metagenome | isolation source: seawater | place: Mediterranean Sea | collected 2009
TAGGAAAAGGTCTTTGATTTTTCTGAACTACAAGAGGTTCAGGCATAAATGTCGGTAATTTTTTAAAGTAACTTACTTCAGGTAAATTCTTTAAATTCGGTATGACGGGTTGCTGTGGATTTACTAAATTAGTAGAATTTATACCAAATAAGCTTGATTCTATTTCTACAGAATTGTTAGATAATATACTTCTTGGCATGTGACTAGGAGTTATTCCCAGTGTTGGAAGAGCATTATTATATGCTTGTCCGTAAGGTGAGTTTTTAAATTCAGTATAATTGAATGCATTTTTATAACTATCTTGTTGTACACAATAGTTTCCAGGAGTATTATTATTTCTAGTTGAGGCCATATTAATATATGGAAATATTATTTTGCTTTAAATTCATTCAATAAATTTAAAACACAATCTTCTAATTGATTATTACTATTGTAAAAACATTGTAAACATTTATAAAATAAATCAAAATAATCAAAAGAAAATAATGTTCTAAATAATATTTCATTGTCTTCAATAGTATCTTTGTATGAATGATTAGTTAAGAGTTTTTTAACAAATGGTTCATTATTTACATCACTATACAATTCACTAATTTTTTCATTAATATAGTATTGATCAAATGAATCAATATTAAAAAATTGCAAGATTTGTATTTTATAAAGTATTTCTTGTATACCAACATCATCTTCGTCCTCTTCTGAAATTAATTTATATGTACATAAGAAATCCAATTGTAAATTACTCATATACTTTATTTTTGTTTTGTGTTTAAATTGATTAATATTGAAAAGCTGTATGACCAGATTTATAATCCTTGTCTTTTTGTAGTTCTCTTGAAGGAACGCCACCTCTAATCCAACCATCTGCTGCTATTCCTTCTACTAAATTAGCTGGATTCGTAACAGAATTTTCAATTGATGGTAATAAAGGATAATTTTTGTATGGAATATATGATTGTTCACTTGTTGTATTAATGCTCTTTTTATTTTGGATATAATCACCTTGTTGAATATGTGATTCTAAAACAGGGTCAGATGGTCCTTTTCCTAAATAGGGAACTGTCTTAAAAGGTCTTTCATATAAACTAATTCTACACTTTGGATGAGTATTAATAGTTCCAATAAGTAAATCTGAATTTACATCAACATTACATCCGCCAAGTCCTACTTGATGACTACCATTGTAAAAAATATTGGGTTGTGATGTAGCAAACTCAATAGGTTTCTTCATACCACAATCTTGTATAAAAAAGTTATTTAATGTATAGTTTGCTTGAGCAGTATTTTGAATGTTATTTTGGGTTTTGGAACAATTATCTTGTCCTATTCTTGATAAATTATCAAATGTATAATTGCTAACATAATTACTCATTTATATATATTTAAAACAATATTTTTTCTTAAATATATATTATTTAATTTTGTCCTGTAATTGAACCTATTCTAGGTACATTTTTAATAAGAGCAGTTTGGTTTCCTTCTTTTGCAGAGATCATGTCTCCATAACAAAATTCAGCAAAGCCTTTTTGGTCGTTTGGAATTTTTGTATTGGGAGTTGCATAAAAATTATATTGTCCAAACTCTTCAAACTCAAAACTATCTCCTAAATTAGAAAAAAGTTTTTTTTTTATTTTTGGATCATCGTCAAAATCAGAAGCAACAAAATCTTCTGTTTTATTGTTGATTTTTTTTTCTACAGCTCTATTGTATGCAGGAGCAGCCATTTTTCTTTTAGGATCATCATTAATTTCAGGTAATAAAACATTCATAAATGGATTTTTTTCACTTGGATTAGTAAAACTATCTTTTAAAACATTGTACAATTCAGGATTTGTAAACCCTTCTTTTTTGGAAGATGCAGATGGTTTACTTTCAGTATTTTGTTTTGTATAAAATAGAAAAACAATAATACCTAAAGTAATAAATCCTGTAAAAAAGAAATTATAAGAATTTGTTACTAAAAATCCTAAAATAGTTAATATAATTACAAGTCTAGTAATAGCGTTTATTTTTTCATTTTTTGACATACCTTGATTCGGCCATATATAAATAACTTGTTCTTTATTAAATAGTACTGTTGGATCGTTAAGCCATATGTTGGTTGATTTTATAATTGTCATTGTATATATATATATTCTTAATTATTTATTTTTTCTTCCCCTTCTTTTTCTTTTTTTTATTAGAAGATGCAGGTTCGCGAACAGTTTTTTCTGGTTTATCTCCTTCTATTGAAAATACTAATTGTTCTAATTCCTCATTGGATAGCGGTTTGTATTCAGCTTGCATTTTTTGTTGTTGTTGCATCATTTCTCTTTTTTCTTGTTGTTGTTTAATTGCTTTTTCTCTTACTTTGTCTCTAGCTTGTTGTTTTTTTATATTTTGATTCAAAACATTTTGCATAGCTCCTGTATTCATTTTATTTCCTCTTCCTGGATTCATACCCATTTTTTTTAACATAGACTGAATATCTCCCATTCCGGGCATATCTTTCATTTTTCCTAATAAATTACTAGCTTCTTGCATTAATTCACGCTCATTAATTTGTCCTGATTTTATTTTATCATCAAGTTTGCCACCCACACTTTTTACTAAATTTGTCAACTTACCTGGATTTTTAAAAAGTTTTTGAAAAACATCATTTACTGAAGTAGCGTCCTCAGTCTCAAAATTTAAATCAGCTGCTGTTTCTTCAGCTATTTCTCGTGCTAAACTTCCTAATTTACCATCTAATAAACCAGTAATATGATCTTGGATATCTTCTGGATTAGGTAAATGTTCTATATTTGATATATCTATAATAGGAGTATCACTTCCCATCATATTTTGTAAATTTTCAATTGTTTCTTCTAACTTACCTTTCAATTCCTTTTCATTTATTGCTTCAAATAATTTTGCACTATCCCCAAATGATTCACCTGAATTTACTTGACCAATTACTGTAAATAATAATAATTGTAAATATTTCCAAATAGTTTCTTTTGTTTTTTCCGAAATATCTGACTTCCACAGTTTTGAAAAATTAATACCCGGTAAAAACTCACATTTTATTTCTTCTTTTTGAAACATTTCTTCATTTTTGTATAAAATATCAAAAAATCTTTCAGGTAATATTTTTTTGATATGCTCATAAACAACTTCTACACTTTCTTGGTCTTTTGTTTCTTTTATATTATGTAAATCAACATCTAATTTATTTTTATATTCTGGAAATGTAAACAAGATATCATTTACTAGATCATATACAATTTTGGTAAATTCCTCTGGTATTTTCTCAGTATTTTTAGATTCAGACATTTATAGAAATACTTAATAAAATTTATTTAAATTAAACTAATTGTAATATATATTTGATAATTGATTTAAATTTTTTAAATATTGTAAGCAAACTTTTTGATTTTCTTCATCTAATTCACCTAATGGTTTTCTTATTTTGTCTATACCTTTCAATACATCAGAATGAGTTTTTTCATCCATTTTTTTAAAATCGGCACTATAATCTTTTTCTAAAAAATATGAAACATTATCTTTTGCTATTTCTTCTCCATATTTTAAATGAATATAACGATACCAAACTGAAATCAAAATTCTTGGGTTTGATTTTTTAAGAAAAAAAAGAGCAGTTTTGGCAACTTTTACATCATTGTACTCGGGAAAACAATTTTCTAAATCTTCCCATAGTTCAACAAATTGATTATTAAATGCCTTTAATACTGATTGCTTATCCATTGATATAAATTTGTATATATTTTTAAATAGATTCTATTAAAAATATATAATTAAATAGAACGATTTTTTTCATTTCTAGGTTGTAAATCTTGGTTTCTTTCTGCTTCCATTTTTTTAATTTCATTTTCATCTACTTTATCTGGACTCCAGGAATCAGTAGGTGTTTCTATTTTATCTGAAAAGTTAATACTTGCATAATTGTACATTTGACGAAGTCCACCATCTCCTTTCGCTAATAAGTCATTTGAATCTTGATCCCAGTAACTAAAATTATCACTTGTTACACCAAAACATCCCACATTATCATTTCCTATTGTAAAGGCCATTGGTTCACCATTAAAATTGGTAGCTTTGTGTTTTTCAAAATCAACAACCGGTTGTATTTTTTCATTAATTTGATTTCCAAATATTACTTTATTACCTTCTTTTAAAAGTAACATAGCCGGAACTTTTTGTATTTGAGGAGGAAGTAAAATTTTTTGTTGATTTTCTAAAATTACATAAGTACCCCCATTTTCATTATTTTTAAACCTCTTATCGATACATATAAAATGTATATCATTTTTAGAATTTGATTTGGATATAATTTCTAATAAATGTTTACATTTTTCACAATAATTACTATAGTATAAAACAGAACTCATTATATTTATAAATAATTTAATATAATCTTTAAATTTATTTTATAAAAAATTGAATAATGAATTATTATTGTAAAAAAAATTAAAAATGAATACTAGTGAATTAAGAAATAACCAGAAAAAAGCTATTGAATGTTCAGTGAATAATAATTTTAAATCAGGAGTTCATTTTCATGCAACAGGAACAGGAAAATCTTGGATCGCATTAGAGCTTATATATGAATATAATAAGCGTTATAATAATAATGTAATTTGGTTATGTGAACAAAAATCTATTTTAATCGATCAATTTCAAAAAGAAGTTTTGAAAGAAAAGGGATATGACACTTTGTTTAAAAGGTTTCTAGTCATTAATTATACAGAATCGAAGCCTACAAACTGGTATGAAAAAATAAATAGTGCTACCTATTGGAAAAAACCAATATTGTTAATCATAAATCGTCAGTTTTTAGTTTCTCAAAAAAAATATGAAAAAATAAAAATGGATATTGGATTAATTATACATGATGAGTGTCATTCTATTCAAAATAATACTACCAAAGAGTTTTATGACTTTATATTATCAAAAAAATCGATTCCTTCTTGTTTAGGTTTTTCAGCAACTCCAAATTTAAATCATAAACCGTATGATAATATAATAAGCGAATACACAATTTTTGATGCGTTTTGTGATAATACTATAGTTCCTCCAAAAATAAAATGGGTTGAAAGTGATAATATTTTAAATGATAAAGATATGTTGGAAATATGTAAAGAAAATATAATGAATCTACATTATAAAAAAGTTATCATATGGTGTGGTATTATAGAAAAGTGCAACGAATTAGCTATATTATGGAAAAAATATTTTTCAAATTTTAATATTTATATGGACACAAGTTTAAATTCAAATGATGATTATGATAAATATTTATTAGAAGAAAAGAATGCAGTATTATTTTGCGCAGCAAAACATAGAGAAGGATCGGATATTAAGAATCTAGATGCATGTATATTTTTGGACAAAGTCGAAAATAGAAATTCCAAAACATTTATTCAATGTATAGGTCGTGTATTGAGAAAAGATAAACAATTACATAAAAAATATGGACTTATATTAGATTTAAAGGCGTCAAGTTGTATAAAAATTTGTGATAGAATGAATGAATATTTAAATGCTAGTAATAATTTTCCATGGGACTATAGTTATGAAGAAAAAAATGTTAATAATAAATCATTTATAGAACACGAACTTTTACTTAAAAATGAAAAAGTGATTTCTAAAAAACTACAATCATTTACAATTGAAGATATTGTAGAAAGATTTGTAAAAATATGTCCTGAAAAACAAGTATATCAAGAACGATTAAAATTTGAACTTGATATGATTAAAGCGAAACATCTGGAAAGTTATTTAATTCGTGCAGTAGAAATTCTTGAAATTACAGATTTTATACCACATGTTACAAGAGGGTCTTGTGGTTCATCTTTAGTATGTTATTTATTAGGAATTAGTAATGTAGATCCAGTAAAATATAATATTTGTTTTTCAAGATTTTTAAATGTATTTCGCTCTTCCTTACCAGATATTGATTTTGATTTTCCACATTATTTAAGAGATGAGGTATTTTTAAAATTAGAGTTACAATGGCCAAATCAAGTTGCAAGAATTAGTAACCATGTTCATTGGCATGAAAAATCAGCCTTAAGAGAAGCGTTGAGAAAAATTGGTATTAGAAAAAGAATTTCAAAAGAAAATATACAAAGTTTTATTAAAAATCTTCCTAGTGAAGAACAATGTTTAATAAATAAATATCAGTCTGAGTTAAATAATACTTTTCGTCATTATTCACTACATTGTGGAGGAATAATATTTTTCCACGATGGTGTACCGAAAGAATTACTATTAAATAAAAAAACATTGAGTCAAATTACATACGATAAAAGAGAAGTATCAGAAAGGAATAATTTTAAGATTGATATATTATCTAGTAGAGGTATAAGTCAATTAATTAATATAGTAGGAAAAAATATAGACTTTAGTGATTGTCCTTTTGACGAAGAAACATATGACATGTTACAAAAAGGCAACAATCTAGGAATAACATTGGCTGAGTCACCATTAATGAGAAAAGCACTTTTATCAATTAAACCAAAAAGCATTACAGATTTAGCAATATGTTTAGCAATTATTCGTCCTGCAGCAAAAGATACTAGAAAAGAAGTAAATGAAATAGATTATACAACAAAATTTGTATTTGATGATGATGCTATAACATTATTAATGAATAATTTACATATTGATGAAGGACTGGCTGATAAATACAGAAGATGTATATGCAAGAACAAATGGCAAGATGAAGATTTGGAATATTACAATTCACTAGTTGATAAATTATCGCCTGAAAAAAAATTAGAGTTACTGGATCAAGTAAAAAATTTGAGATTTTACAGTTTTTGTAAGTCACATTCATACTCATATGCACAATTAGTATACAAGCTGGCATATCAAAAGAGACATTTTCCGAAAAAATTTTGGAATTCAACTATTAGAAATGTATGTAGTTCTTATCGAAAATGGGTTCATTTATATGAAGCATGTACAAACGGAGTTAATATTGATAAGTTTTTAAATAAACAAAGTGATTGTTCCATATATGCAGAATCGAGAAAAAAGAAGTTTAATAATTTAAATTATCACGAGCAAATGATTAAATATGGATATTGGAATATGAAGAAAGGAGAATTTTTTCCAAATTGTTATTTTTATAAAAAGAAAGATGAATATTTATTTAGTGGACTTATTGCAAATTTGCGCGTTTTAAGTAGCAAACCTAATGTATATGTATGTTTTATTTGTGTTGATACATCAAAATATATAGAAGTTATTATTAAAAACAAATATATTAAATCAAATAACTATGGTGTCAAAGGGCGTGCAACTATTAAGAGTCAAGAAGAAAATAGTTATAATGCGCATATTGCAGTATTTTATTAGATGTACTATTTATTTAAAAAATTGAAATAAACAAAAAAAATTATAATAAATATAATAAATAATATGGCTCTTATGAATCCAAAAGTTGTAATCAATTCAGAAGAAAATAATATATTAAAGTTTACTTTGTCCGATGTTCATACTAGTTTAGCAAATTCATTGCGCAGAATAGTATTATCTGAAATAGATACAATCGTATTTAAAACTTTTCCACATAGTGAAAATAATGTAGATATTACAGTTAATACAACAAGACTAAATAATGAAATTATTAAACAAAGAATTGGATGTATTCCTATTCATATTAATGATGATAAATTTCCTTATGAAGATTATTTGGTAGAACTAGATGTTAAAAATGATGGTGATACAATTATAAAATGTACAACTGAAAATTTTAAAATTAAAAATGCAGTTACAGATAAATATTTACCACAAAATGTGGTAAAAGAGATTTTTCCACCAGATATATTTACGGGTGATTATATTCCTATTACAAGAATAAGACCCAAGTTATCAGAAAATATAGATTCAGAACATTTACAATTAACAGCAAAATTGGGTATTGGAAAAGCAAAAGATGATGGAATGTATAATATTGTTTCAACATGTTGTTATGGTTTTACATTAGATAAAGTCAAAGCATCCGATGAATGGAATAATAAAGAAAAAGAATTAAATAAAAATGGTTTGACAGAAGAAGAAATTGATTTCGAGAAGAAAAATTGGTTTTTGTTAGAGGCAAAAAGAAAAACAATACCAAATAGTTTTGATTATTCTATTGAAACGATTGGTGTTTTTTCGAATTTTCAAATTGTATACAAGGCTTGTGATATTATGATTTCAAAGTGTAAAAACTTTATTTCTTATGTCAATAATTTAGAAAATGAAAATAATCCTGTTGAAATCGAAATAAACGAAAATTCAACTATTGAAAATGAATACAAGGTTACACTACATAACGAAGATTATACAATTGGAAACCCATTAGTTTACTTTCTATATGAAAAATATTATATAAAAGAAAAAACTCTTTCTTTTGTTGGATTTAACATTCCTCATCCACACATTCCAAAAGGTGTAATTCGTATTGCATTCGAAAATATTGTTGATCCTTCTGTAATTGTAGAATATATGATAAACGCTGCAGAAAATGTAATTGATATTTTTGAAAAGATACAAAAAGAATTTAATCAACAAGAATAAAGTTGAATAAAAAAAATTTATTATAAATAATAACAAATTTTTTTTATTAAAATAATTTTTTTTACATGTTTATAATTTTTTTACAATTCAAAATATTCTTGTTTTTTACTTTCTTCTTCAATTATTTTTTTTTCATTTTTAACAAAATCATTCCGTACATCAAAATTTAATACAAACATTTGCTTAGAAGGGTGTAATGTATTGAAATAATTAATAACAACTTCTTTAGATATAAATTTCTTATCAGGCAACAGTTCTTTCAAATATAAATTATGATGTAGGTGGTACATATGTATTTTAAATTTATTTGGAAAATGTTTTAACTCTTTTTCCTTTAAAACATAACATTTTCTATAATTTATGTAAAGTTGATTTGTATAATCATGCATTAAATTTCTAAAATTATTAAAATCATGTTTGTGTTCTTTGTAATAATTTAAATATTCTTTGACAAATCCTTTTTGTCTCAAAGTTAAATAGTGATATTGTAGTTTAGGTTGATTTCCTCTTAATTTTTTTACATGTTCATAATTTGGATTCCTAATTTTAAACCTTTCACCATGTTTATTTTTTATAATTACACCTACAACTTGATAATTTGTATTCATGGAAGCAAGTATATCTTTACATTGATTAAAATCTTCTATAGTATTTATTGGCATTCTATCTGGAATAATAATCTTTTTGTTGATATCTAAACTAGATAATGGAACTATATTTACTTTCAATCCTTGTATTTCATATACCTCAACTAAATACAATTTCATAGTTGATATAATTTTTACAATTCTATTTTTTGGATGCTGCATAACAAAACTATAGCAATATTCTTTCTGCAAAGAATTTATATCAAAACCAATATTTTTACATACTTCTTCAAACATGTATTTAAAAGTATTTTCTATCTGAAATCCATTTTGCATAAAAAAGCAACTTTCTCCTCCAACCGAACTTTTAGTTGCCATTTCCCATGATTCTGTTTTTTTATTGTAAAATACATTAATCATGGTGCCTTCTACAAACTTTTCAGCTTCGACTTTTTGGTCTCCATCTATAATTAAAGAAGAAATTTCTAAACTTTTCGGAGGTGAAAAACTAAGCAAATTACCATCTTCATCAAAAATGATAGATCTTAATAGACCCACTGTTTTTTTATTTTCATTATTTAACCATTCTTTATCATATTTCAAAATATGATAGTTGCATTTATTTTTATGTTTCCAGTAAATGTATTTTAAATTTAGTGAATTGGCTAATTCTTTTTTATCAGTTGAATGAATAAATTCTTCTAATTTTGGTACAAGTGTCAAATCATAAAACATTATTGTAAATGTATTCATAGCAAAGTATTTATATTATTTTTAAATATCAATTTATAAATTTCGTTAATCATATTAATTTCTACTATAAATATAAAGTAATGGAATCAGAATCTATTAATTTACAATTAGGAGATATAATACAATTAAATGCACCATCCAATAATGAAATAAATGAGAAAATATTTTTAATAGACTATTGGGATGAAAAAATAATAAAGCTTATTAATGATGAAGACAGTGAGCCACTTATTTTAAATATTACAGACGATGGAAGTATTAGCGATGAAAGTATAACTTCAATTTCTATATTAAGTAGACCAGAAGAAAAAGGATATGCACGACAAAACGATTTACTTCCAGGAAATTATATTGATATTTATTTTGATGGTGACTTACCAGTAGTAATTACTGGTGAAATAACAAATTTAGAGGAAGATATGATTGAAGTTAAAAGAGTGGACAACAAAGAAGTGATTTATATAGATTTTGCATATAAAGGTATTCCAAAAAATATACCGATTGATAAGATCATAACTAGACCTAAACCTGAAAACTTAAAAAAAAGTACTAATGATGAAAAAGAATCTGATGAAAAAGAATCTGATGAAAAAGTATCTGATGAAAAAGTATCTGATGAAAAAGTATCTGATGAAAAAGTATCTGATGAAAAAGAATCTGATGGAAAAAAAAATGTAACTGATACATTGGAAGAAGGTGAAATAGATGAAGAATATGAAGATTTAGAAGAAGGACTTAGATTTGAAATACCATTGGAAGAAGTAAAAGAGAATATCAAAGATATTTTATTAGATGCTGATCAGATTGATTTTGGAGAAAGTATAGGAGTAATAAGCCAAACTGAAGAAGTTAGTGAAAGTGAGAAACGATTTTCTCTCGAATCTCAACTAAATGATCTGTTGGATGAATTATTATCTAATATTCCGGATAAGGATAGAACTAGAAATGTTCTTAATAATATTCATCAACAAGTAGAGAGATTTAAACAATTAAGAAATATGTTTTCTAAGATTGACGCCAATGGAAATGCTATTATTCCTATTTACAAAGGATCAGATTATAAACCACTTGTAAAAAGCCTACAAGAATTAAATTTTAAATTATATTGGATAATACCTGTTGTTCAAAATCAAAAAAAACTTTACGATTTGGAAACTTTGGAAGTTGAAAATACAGATGTAATTTCTCTCACAACTGCAGATTATTTAAATAACATGTATGAAACACGTGAACTATATAAAACCAATAATGAAAATTATACAAATTATGTCAAAAAACTTCAAGAAATTCAACGACCATTTCTTACAACAGACGATAGCGATATAATTAATATGAAACAAGTAGAGGAAAATATAGATGCAATTGTCAATAATTTGGGAGATTTTTATTCATCAATTTATAAAAATGAACTAGTAAAAAGAAAACGCTTTTTAATATCTAAATATAACTTGGGTTTTAAAAAATTGGATCCTATAAAAATTACTTCTACACAAGCATTAACAAAAAGAGTACCTTTAACACAAAGTGATAGGATGGGGGTTTATTCGTATGTTACACTTCCTCATGCAGTAACAACTTTTTCTAATATAACATTACCGAATACATTTATTATAGATAAAACAAATTATAACAAGAATTTTTTAAATTATTGGCAAGTTTTTAAAGAAAATACAAAAATAAATAACATCTATATTGATAATTTAGACAAAGAAATTGAATTTGATAAAGATGATTATTTAAAGCAAGTTAGTAATTATCTACTTTCTATTGAGAATCCGAATCAAGCTGATTATGAAGAATATTTGAAATTAATTATACCAAAGACAAGAGTACTCTTTAATTTAATAAAAAATTATATGAAGGGACAATTATCATTAGTTAGTGTTGTAAAGTATTTACAACCTTTTTTGATTTACTTAAACGACTTGTCTTTTAAACAATATGAAGAAATTGTAGATTATATTGAAAAAAAAATATTAAAACATAAGCAAGAGTTAGTAGTTAAAAAACAATTGTTTCAATTAATTGGTAAAAGTGCGTTAAATAATTATTATTATGAATCAGTATTATTAAAATTGTTAAAGTCTAAGAATGATTTATATGATACAGTTCTTAAAGAATACAATTTGGAAGGCAAATACGAAGGATCATTAAATGATGGTAATACTATTTTATCAAATAGTGAAATTTTACAAAGAATGATGGTAATTGACTACACAAAGACATTAAATTCGTTTTTATCATATATAAATAGTGATTTATTTACAACCTTTGATTTTGATGAGTTATTACGCGAAAAGAACAAAATTTATGAAGAAACTTTAAAAAGTAAAGAAGAAAATAATAAATGTAAAGACTATGTTTTATCAAAAAGATATATTGATATTGATGATTTGATGGCCGATAATAATATTGAAGTATATTTTGATAAAAAGTTCGATCCCACTGTATATGACATATTAAACGAATACAAGTTACAACAATCTCAAATGGATGAAGGTGATTTCAAAAAATTTTTAACCAATCAATTAATTGACAATATCGGTCTTAAGAAAACAGATGCTTTACATGAAGCTACATCAATGATTCAAGGAAAAAGATCGATTAAAGATGGTCAATACGCGCTTTTAGAAATAGACAATATTGATAATATTAATTATTTTTATTACATTAGAAAAGACAATGTTTGGGAAAAAGATGAATCAATACCAAATATTCCTTATTTTGAAAAAGAAAATTTATTTTGCAATATCCAAGAAAAATGTATAGAAATAAATCAAAAATGTGCAACAAATACATTAGCAAATGAATTAGTCAAAAAAGATTTGATAAAACAAATGTACGATGAATTTGATTTGAATTATAAAGAGTCTTTTGAAAAATACAGAGAATTTTTGAATAAAAAATTTGAATACAATTTGAAGAACCTAAGCAAATTAACAAAAATTCACAAGTATTCATTGTATAAATATGAATTAAAAAATTTATTATTTGTAAATAAATATGAAATAAATGAAAATGAAGATTCGCCTTATTTACATTGTTTTAAATTGATTGTAGGCCAAGAAGATTTCGTAAAGAAACAACACAATATTATTGATTTTGTTAACAAATATACGAGACCTCCATTAGAATTAAACAATGAGGATATGTTTTGGTATTATTGTAAAGAAACAAATAAAAAATTAATGCCTTCATTTTATAGTAAGTTAGCAAGTGTATTTGTAGAAAATGGGAATTATATGGAAACATTGAATGAAATAAAAAAAAATCAAGGTATTATTGAAGATGATTATATTGTTGATAAGTATAGTGGCTATACTATTGAAAAAGTTGCATTAAATAGTGAAGAAGATTTTGATACTGCAGGAATGAAAGTAAAGTCTAGAGAGATTCTTGAAATGGATAGTGGTTCTATTGTAACTTCATCTTTAAAATCAAATCCCTTATCAAAATTATTAGTAAATCCAAAGGCACTTGTTATTAATAATATATTAACTACCATGTCTAATTTTATTGGAATTAATCTAGATCATCATCGTGAAGAGATTATAAAACATGCACTTGTTGCATTAGAAAATACTTTGGATACTGAAGAAAATTACATGGAAAAAAATAAAGGAAAAAAGATAAAACCATATGATGAAGTGTTAAATTTATCTATTTTACTGTATACACTTTCTTTTTTGACTGTTTTTATTCAAGTAAGTATTCCATCCATAACATCTAAAAAGAATTTTCCTGGTTGTAGTGCTTCTTTTTATGGATATCCTTTAACTGGAGAAGAAAATGTATCTAATATAAAATATATAGCATGTATATCTTCAAAAATCAAAAGTTCTATAAAACCATGGAAATATTTACCAAAAAGCCAGGATAAAATTTACACATCTATTAAAAAAACAATTGATTCTTATGTGATAAAACAAGGAGATATTAATGTTTTAATTGAAGAAAAGAAAATATATTTACAACAAAATGAAAATGATTTTATTCCAATAGAATTAGATTTAAAAAATTGGGTTACTTTTTTACCACCTTTACAACCAATTAATAACAAGACACCAGAAAATTTATCTTCTCAGTTTAAACAAGCATTATTAGAAAATACAAAAAAAGGATCGAAAGAACAGTTTGAAAAAATAAATGTAGTTTTATCAAAAGTTATTTATTTTTCAATGGCTATCATACAATGTATAGAAGAAGTTGTTAAAAAAGAAAAGTTATTATTAACAAATAGCAATGATGTACCTTATTTACAAAATTCTTGTTGTAATACAGGAGAGTATAAAACACTTGATTATTTTAAATCAAAAGATGCAAAAATAAGTAAATTTAATGAAATGGTAAATTATTTGAATAATATAATCATTGACATAAACACTATTTCAAAACCATCAATCTTACTTGACAGTGCAAATACAAAAACAGAGTTTCCGAAATTAAATAAGGAATTTTCTGAAAATACAATTTATAGGGCATTTATTGAATATTGTAATTTTAATAATAATATACCAATTGATGAAAAATTGTTGTCTTATTGTGTTAACAAACCACAAGATATAAATTCGGCAGATTCTATTGATAAAAAAATAGACATCTTGAAGAAAAATAATATTTTGTATACAAAACAATCATTTGAAACATTAATGGACATTATAAATAAAGAAAACATAATACCATTAGATTTAGTACACTCTGAATATTCAATAATAGAACAAGTTAGAAGTATTATTAATACTATGAAGAATAGTCAAAATAATATAGGGCGCGAATTCTTGGATTTATTTTATAATGTTTTAGATGACTATGAATTAAAAAAAAATGAAGAATCAACTAATATAAGGGAATTTAGAAATTATTTATCTGAAAAAAATAAAGAAACACTTTTATTTATAAATGACTTTATATTTAAATACTCAAAATCAACCATTGACGAAAAAAATAAGATAATCGATTGTGTAAATAACATTGATATATTTAATGAAATTAATGGGACATTTTATGTTAGTAGTGAAGATCAAACTACATTTAAAATGGTAGATTTTTTAAAAAATGCAATTTTTTCATTTATTTATGTGTTTCCAGAAATTATTGTAAACAATGTTAATTATGATTCTATATTAATCAATAAATATTGGAAACTATCAGAGTTTCATAAAAATGACATTAAAAAATTAATTAGTAAATATTATCTACCATTAAATAGTCTTCAGCAATCTAAACAAATGGTATTTAATAATTATATAAAGGATATTCAGATTGAACTAAAAGATTTTTTTCAATTAGTAAACTTAACAAATTTATTTGCTTCTATTCATAATAAAGGTGAAAGTATTGAATCTATTCTCAATAATAGAACAATACATATGTTATTCAAGTATTACTTTCTTCATATGATAAAATCATTTATTGATAAGAAAGGTATTATTACTAATATTGAAAAAGATGAAAAAGTGCAAGATGAAATTATAACAACTGTCGAAATAGAAGAGGAAGTTACAGGAGAAATTAACGAATTAAGCATAATAAAAGCAGAAGAAAAAGAAGAAAAACAAGGGTTTGCTAATTTAATTATTTCCATGTTACAGATTATTTGTAATGAAAAAAATAAAATCAATATAAATGAGAAAATGATTCACAAAAAAATAAATTCATATAAGGATAGAGAGCGAAACAAAATTACATCTACATTACGGGATATGAGTAAAGAAAAAAGAGAAATTGAAAATTTATTTAAAAATCATAGATTGGAAAGATGGAATAAAGGATTACAAAAAGGATTAACCCAATATGTGAAAAAAACATATGATGAAGAAAGAATGGATCGAGAAGCTGATGAAATACTGCAAAAACAATTAGATGACAGAAAATTACAACAGCAGGCTTTTGTCGCAGATAAGGAAATAGAAACTTTACAACATCTTGAAAATCAAATTGTTGAAGATAGAATAAATGAAGATGTATATAATCTGAACGATTTACCGAATGATGATGAACTAAATGATGATTATGATTATATGCTTGATGAGTTAGAAGATTAAATTATAAATTAAATTAATAAATATAATTTATAATTATTTACATATCATGTTTAGAAGTGCTACCAATACACATGGAATATAACAATCTATTTGTAAAGTAAGCAAGAAATGTTGACAAAAGAGCTACACCTAATGTACCCATATCTTCATTTTTCTTTGGGAAAATTAATTTATACAAGAATAAAATGACAATAAATACAAATATTAAAAATTGAATTACTGTCAAGTAAAAGAAATAATCACAATATAAACTTCCTAAAGGAGAAAATGGTCCAGAAAAAAATCCTTGAGAATCATTCATTATATTTTATACAAATAAAATATTTTTTCTCTCAAAAAATTAATAATATAATATATAAATGAAACTTTCTTTTATAAATAAAAACTTGACATTATTTTCTATACTTTTATTTTTGATTTTCTTTTTTATATTAAATATTACCAAACCTAGTTTTTTATACAATAATGATGGATCTTTACGCGTGTTTGGTATTGGACAAAAAAGAAAAACAATATTACCTGTATGGCTTTTAACTATAGTTTTAGCAATATTATGTTATTTGTTACTATTGTATTTAATAACTTTACCTAAATTTAGATAAATAATAAATAATTATTACTTATTATTAATCATATGTTTTGTATATTATTTTATTTTTACTTTCTTTGTTTTTATCATTTGCAATTTTCTTTTCATTTTCTAAATATTCTTCATGACGTTTTTCCATTTCATCCAATGATTGTGAACATTCACTATTTACGATACCATTATAACTTACTGAGGTTGCATACATTCCAGTAAATGCATACCATATAAATTCTGATGCTTCAGTTTTTAACTTGATAAATTTTTTTAAACTATCTTTATCAGCTTCTTGTACATCTGGTTTAAAAAGTCCACCATCACTCATACTTTTCCACCATTGTTCTACATTTTCCATAGTAATAGAGTTGATTAATAATGATTTATCTAAATAAACATTGTTTAATGCTTTTACTAAATCCGCTTCGTTTGTATTTTTATTAGTAATATTTTCTTTTAATATACTTTTTAAAAATCCATTTACTCCTGACATATAAGCAAGTAAATAACCAATTGTGTTTGAAAATGGTACTAACCATCCGGGAAATGTCATTAATATTATATATACAACTCCAAATACTAAAACCCATGGAATAACTGTTGTCTTAAATGCAAGATAATAATTTGCATTTCCACATATTTCGTTTATAACTCCCAGGTTAATAAAAAATTGAGATATAATGACTACTACAAAATATATTGCTGTCCATATTCGAATCATAGTTTCACTTTTAGTGTAATATTTCAATAAAGAATAAAATAATGTTAATACTAAGAATATGATTAATGAAAATGTAGGATTTGCTGCTGCCATATAATAAATAAGTATAATTTTTTTTTATTAATAGATGTATAATTAAATGGATAATTTTATTAAACCAAGTTTAATAGAACCTGGTGTAAAATATTTTTTAAATAAATCTTTAGAACAATGTAATGCTATGAGAATCAGGTATTATAATTTAATTTATAATTTAGGATTATTTTTTTTTCTTGTTTCAGTAGTGGGTTTTGTTTTATATATAAAATATAAACATAAGAATAATAAGCTAATTCAACAAGAGAATAAAAGAAAAGAGCAAGAATATTTACTTAATAAATTAAGATTTATGCAGGATTATCGTAAAAATCAAGTAAATCATATTACTACTGATTTGCCAACTTGGCAGAATAATCCAGAAGTTCAATTTTATAATAGAAAAATATTTCATTAATTTATATGGAGACTAATGATTCTGTTTCAATTATGTCAAATGAAGAAAAGTTTAATGAAAAAATGAATGAATATTATAAATTAAAAAAAACTTATGAAACAAAGTTAGGACAATTAAAAAAAAATATCATGAAAAATGATTCTTTATCTATGAGAGAAAAAAAGGAACAATTTAAAAATCAAAAAGTAAAATGTATAAATTGTCAAAGAAATGTAGGTTCTATATTTTCTTCGAATGATAATAATTTACAAGTAATTTGTGGAGACCAGAAAAATCCATGTGATTTACGAATTAAGTTAAATAGAGGTAAATTTATTAATTTATTTGATATTGTAACTGTGTTTGAAGATGGAATTAAAGAAGTTAAAGAAGATATTATAAAATTAAAGTTAAACCTGTTATTTAATTATGAAGAAGAATTTACTATTATTAAAAAATTTAAAGAGTTGAAAAAAAATTTAAATGAAGACTTGGAAAGTTTAGTCGATTTTAAAAAACAGCTCATAGAAAAAACAACTTCTATAAACAATAAAGAACTTATTGAGGAAAAATCTTTATTATTTCTTAATTTTCTCGACACTATTAAAAAACTCATTATTACTTTTAATGAAAATAATAATATTGATACAATCAAAGATATTATTGGAATTTATGAAAATGATTTGAAGAAATTAAATAATGATCTAATAAGTTTAAAATACAAATATTATGAAATAGAAAATCGTAATGATAAATTTTATTTAATTAAAAAGCCATATGTTTTGAAAGATGTTTTATATATTTTTAAAGATCCACTTATCGAATCATTCAACTACAAAAATGAAGTATTTAACCAAGTTCCTTCTTCTGAAGAAAAAGACAACTTATCAAGAGAGGATGATTCAATTCAAATAAATAGTGATTCATTCGATGAGGCAAACAATAATCTTGAAAAAACTGAAAAAATAACAAATAGTACAAAAGAAGAAATATTAGGTATGGAAAAAGACGAAAAAATAAAGTTACAATCAGAATCTGATTCAGAAAAAATACCTGATAAAAAAGAAAATAAATTAGAAATAAAAGATAATAAAATATTCTTAAATGATGAAGAAATATTAGATAAGAATAATCACGAAAAAAATAAACAATTATATGATTCTTATGATACTATTTCTAGTTCAAAGGCGTATAGTCTTGGATATGCTTTAGAAATGATTTATGTTGATAATTTAAAACCTGAATTAATTGCAATTGATAAAGAGACAAAAAAAGTGTTTCGAGTTACCTTTCCAGATTTAAAAGTTGAAGACAAAAATAATGATAAAAATAATGATAAAAATAATGATAAAAATGATGATAGTGATGATGAAAGTATACCATCTCCTCCCCCAACACCTCCACCAACATCTCCACAAACACCTCCACCAACAACATCATCCAGAAGTAAAAATAAGTCTAAATAATTAAAATCAATATACAGTATATAATGATAATCAATATACCTGTATTTTTTATAACCTTAATAATAGGATTATTTTTTGTTTATATTTCAGCTCCTCCACTAAAAACAATTGTTGTTTATCCAACTAAAGACAATAAACATTTGTTTCAATTTAGAGATAAAGTAAATAATTGTTTTCATTTAGAAGAGAAAGTTAAACCTTGTAATTCCAAAGCAGAAATAATTCCAATTCAAATATAATGATTATATATAAATGGATTTCAAGAGATATTTAAATACTGAAACAGGTCAAATTATTATTTCAATACTCTTAGGTCTTGGAGTAGCAACTTTATTTAGAAGAAATTGTAGTGGTAGAAATTGTATTGTATTTAAAGGACCTGATTTAGAAGATATTGAAGAAAAGGAATATAAATATGGTGATAAATGTTTTCATTATGTGATGAGGTCAAAACCATGTGATGATAAAAAAAAATATGTTGATTTTGCGTAATTTTACTTTTCAATGAATATTAGAGTATATTAAGTAAATGGATACCACTAATTTAGATGAATTACCTTCCGATCCTAGTTTTGGAAATAGCTCACAAAATGTTGTTTTAGAAACAAATGAGAAAATGATGAATATTCCTAATGCACAATCACATGTAAATTCACAAAATGACATTGATCACACACAACCTAATAGTAATATTAATGACCAAAAAACTATGAATGAATTTGTATCAGGTATACAACAGGCTAGTGCATCAGGAGCAACTTCTTTACCATCAAGAGATATTCCTAAATCAGTTAAGTTTGTTGATGAACAAATTAAACCAAATTATGTACCAGAATCATCAGATTATATTCAAAACAATGATCAGGATATATTAGAAAAAAAATTTAGTCAAAAATCTGAAACAAATTCATTAGAAAAATTATATGATGATTTTCAAATTCCTATTATTATTGGTATGTTGTATTTTATATTTCAGTTACCGGTAGTTAAAAATAAATTTTTAATATTTCTTCCATCTTTACATAAGAAAGATGGAAACCCAAGTTTAATTGGTTATATCGTATGGAGTTTTTTTTTTACAATTACTTTTTATGTTTTATCAAAAACCATTAATCAATTACAATATTTATAAAATATTGTTAAATTTATATATATGTTTTATCGTATATATAAATTACCAGATGAATTAGTAGATGTAATTTTTTCTTTTCATGATCCTTACAAACAATCGAAGAAAAATCTCATGTTACAATTAAAATGGTGTTGTTATGGATACAATGTTCATAAATCTTTAATTAAGAATACTTCTAATTTTTTTTACAAATTTACTTTACAATCTATGAAAAATTTTAAAAAATATATTAAAAAATAATAAATCGATATAAACATTTAAAAATTAAATTAATAAAATGAATCCTAATACAATTCATCAAGAAGTTTCTATTTTTCCTAATGAATTAATAGCTTATATAGAAGTTCAAAAAAATACTAGAACAAAATATGAATATAATTCGTTTTTAAATGCATTGGTTTTAGATCGGATTCTTCATAGTGCTGTTTTTTATCCACATAACTATGGTTTTATTCCAGAGACGCTTTGTGGTGATGGAGATGCATTAGATGTTTTGGTTATGACTAGTGAACCTTTACTACCAGGTACTTATTGCAAAGTAAAACCTATATGTCATCTAGTAATGGAAGATGAAAAAGGAATGGATGAAAAATTATTGGCGGTTTGTTTAAATGATCCTTTTTATAATTCTATTGAATCTAAAAAAGATTTGCCTCTTCATGTTTTAAAAGAAATTTCAATATTTTTTGAAACTTACAAATTATTAGAGAAAAAAAAATGGGTTAAAATAAAAGATTGGTCAAGTGAAAAAGAAACTTATGAATTAATTAAAACAACATATGATTTATATCAAAAGAAAAATATAGTTTAAATTTGTTCCATTTCATTTATTTGAGATACTTGATGAAAATATTTAACTAAAGGATCATTTTTGTAGTCTTCAACATAATAAATATTTTTAACACCAGAAGCACATAATATTTTCATACAGTTAACACACGGATAATGAGTTATATAAACATCACAACCTTTTGTACTAACACCTCTTTTTGCACAATCACTAATTGCATTTTGTTCTGCATGAACTGTAGCTTGTTCATGATTATTAACAACTTTAGATTCGTGTGGAGCTCCCGGTAAAAACCCATTGTAGCCCATAGATATAATTCTATTTTCATTTACCAAAATGCACCCAACTTTTAGTCTTTCGCACGGTGAACGCGACGCTGTTATTAATGTAATATTTTTAAAATATTCTCTCCATGTTGGACGATCCATATAATATGTATAAATATTTTGAATATTATATTTATACAATTTAATGTATTTGCAAAGTTATATCAATAGTTTAATAGAAAATAATTTGAAGAAACAAGAAAATATAATTGAAATAGACTTAATTTTAGATGGAGGTGCATTTAATGGTGTTTATATGTTAGGAGCTTTATTTTTTTTGAAAGAATTAGAAAAAAGAAAAGTTGTAAAAATAAAACGAATATCAGGATGTAGTGTAGGTGCTCTTTTGGGATGTTTATATGCTCTAGATAGATTAGATATTGCTCTATATATAAGTAATGAATCATTTATTTCTTTTAGAAAATATCAAAATTTAAAAAAAATACGAAAAAAAATTTTTTTATTATTTTATAAAAATTTTCAAGACTATGATTTTTCAAAGTTGAATGGAAAATTTTATTTGACTTATTTTGATACTAAAAATGGAAAACAATGTCTTGTAAAAAACTATAAATGCTTAACTGATGTTACAGATAGTTTATTTAAATCAATGCATGTTCCATTTTTGATTGATGGAAATACAAAATACAAAAATGGTGGTATTGATGGAGCTTTTCCATATATTTTTAAAAAAAGATTTACAGAGAGAAAATTATTATTTATAAATTTACAAGCATTAAGCAAACTAAGCAAAATGATTGTAATAAAGAAAGAAGAAAATTTATTTACTAGATTATTTGAGGGAATACATGAATGTAATAATTTTTTTAAAACCAATAATGCGAATACATTATTAAGCTTTATAGATGAATGGGACTTGAAAGATATTTTATTGTTTCGTTTGAGAGAATTAATTTATGTAATTTTAGTTTATTTTTTTACATTAGGATTAAATATTGAAAATTTAATCCCAAAAAAATGGAAAAAAAATGTAATTTTACAACAACATGTAAAAATATTAAAAAGATTATGGAGAGAATTTATTACCTATATATCTATTTAAAAAAAGAATCCAACTCTTTTAGTTTTCTTTTTAGATTTTCGTTTGTTTGTTTTTGTTTTTTTTAAAATAGATTTTGTTTTTTTATCATTTTTTTTTGTTTTGTTATTTTTTTCATTTTGTTTTTCTAATGGAACATAGCGTAAAAACCAATTATCATATTCTTTTGTACCCTTTTTACTTTTTAATTCTCTAAATTTTACTGCTTTTAAATGTCTTATATCTTCTAGTGTTTTTTGTTTGCCATAACAGTTTATACTAAATCTTCTTAACAATCCTTTTTGTTCAAGTCTATTTTTTTGTTGAACATCAAATAAATATTGTGCCATACATAAAATTCTATTTTCGTCATAATAATCTCTATTACTGTAAAAAAAAGCAAAATAAAATGTTAGCATTGTGTCAATTGTAGCTACTTTTACAGTTTTATTTTTAATTTTAATAATATTGTAGCTGTGACAAGCATTTGGTTCATATATAAATGCTAGGGTTTCTTCTATTCTATTTATTTTAATTTTTACTTCGTAATGAGGTGCTATTAATTCACCAATATTATTATGTTTTTCTATTTTTACTCCATTATAACCCATATCTTCGAGTCGTTCTTTTAAAATAGTTGAAGCTTGTTCAGGATCTTCTGCTAATACATCAAAATCAGGTGTTTTTGTAAAAAGCTTCTTAATTTTATTTGGCATGTAAGATGAGTATAAATAACTTGCATATCCACCAAAAAATACCAATCCCTGGTCTATAAAAGAATCTCTTACAGCAAAATACAATTCTTCTTGTTTTTCAGGGTCTACTTTTTCAAATTGTCTTTGAAATATTTTTGGATTACATTTTTCACCACGAATAGGATAATTTTTATTCAACAATACAAGTCTTTTTAAAACCTTTTCCCATCTACTTATATCGCCTGCTGGTCTAGATAATTCTAAATATGAATTCATTCTTAAAAAATTAGGCGGACAATACAAAATACTATTTATTTTAATACTTTCTTCTTGTATTCTTTTAAAAAGAGGTTTTTCTAAATAAGTAATATCGGCTACTGGAATAAAGTTGACAAAAACCTTAAAAGTACCATAGTGTACACCTGATTTTGCTTCTACTTCTTGAAATCCTTCTGCAAAATATATATCTGCCAACTGCTTTGTGTCGTTTAATGGATCATCTGAAAAGAAATCATAATCAGGTATTTCTATATCCTTATCATAAAACTGATCATCAAGTGGAAGTATATTATTGATAGCAGTTCCACCATAACAAACTAGTTTTTTTTTCTTTAAAAATTCTTCTAAAATAGTAATTATTTTTTTAACATCAGGATCACTTACTGTATCTTTTCCTTTCTTTTTTTCAGCTTTGTCAATTGCATTTCTTAATATATCTATTTCTTTATCAACTAGTGATAAATTTTTATCGTTATAAGAAGCCATTTATATAATAGATACAAAAAAGTATTATATAAATTAAATATTAAACGAATAAAAATCACTTTCAACTTTTCTAGATGTAAACGAATATTCAGGGTTTTGTTTTTTAGGTTGTGCAATTGTATTAGGTACAAATCTTAAATGTTCTGGTTTTAAAACAAAAGCATGTCCTACTTTATCAAAATATAAACTATAAAACTCCATATTTGAGTCAAAATTTTGAAAACACATTCCTACCCACTGAACACCGTAACTAAAATTAAGTGAAGGAACTATGTTTTTATCATAAACACTTAAATCGGGCATAGCAAATGTCATATTTTTTTTATTGTATTCTATTACTTCTTGCGAATCAGGTGCATATTTAATATCATATTCCCTAGATGCACTTAAAAATGCAGAATTAGAAGCAATGTTTACATATTCATTTAATTTAGTTTTTTCAAATAATGGGTTTGATCTATCTACTGAAATAATAACTTTATCAACCAGATATTTTAATGGAACAGCTCCTAAATTATGTCCTTGATATTCATAGCTATATTCTTTTGGTAATAATTTATCTTCAAAAGTACTATAAATTGTATCAGCCATTTTTTCATAAATGTCTTGTTGATTACTTTGGATTCTAAAATGTAAAATCAAAGGATCCTCAGGATTTGGACATGAACCACCACTAAAAGCATAATTTTTCACAGTTTCCATAGCATCTTTAAATGCAATTTGATTGTATGTTTCTTTTATATGATAATCACTAACTGAAGATGTTGCAATCACAGGTTGATTATCTATAGAATAAATTTCAAAATCTAATACTCTAGCTCCTTGTGCTATACATGTTTTTAATGCACAATCATTTACATAGTCATTCTTAAATTGTCCAGCACAACACGAATTATAAGAGGCTTTAATATAATAATCACGCAAAAGATATTTATAAGAATCATCATTTATATTAATAGATGATAGTTTTGGTGAAGTTTTGTATATCTTATTTAATGCATCACAATTAGCTTTGTTCAATTGTATTTTATTTACTATATAAAAAATGAGACCTACCACTAATAGAATAATTATAATTATTGCCATTATTTTAATTGCCATTGTTTTATTTTCAACCAAATTTTTTGTTAAACTTTCAAATCTACTTTTCATCATTTCTGCAGCATCCATATTATATTAGGTAATTATAAAATTATTTAATAAATTTTTAGATAATTGTAACTAATTATTTTACTAAATTATAAATATAAAATTTATTTATTATACAATTAATATATATGGCAGGTGGATTATTGAATATTGTTGCATACGGAAATCAAAATATATATCTAAATGGGAATCCTTCCAAAACATTTTTTAAAACTACTTATAAAAAATATACTAATTTTGGATTACAAAAATTTCGTTTGGATTTTAATGGATTACGAAGTTTAAGAATGACGGAATCATCTAAATTCACTTTTAGAATGAAACGATATGCAGAATTATTAATGGATACTTATTTGGTCGTTAACCTACCTACAATATGGAGTCCTATTTATCCTCCTCAAAATTGTGATTCCACATGGGTTCCTTATGAATTTAAATGGATAGATAATCTTGGTACTCAGTTAATTGAAGAAATTGAAATCAATGTCGGTGGTCAAACATTAAATAGATATAGTGGAGGATATTTATTAGCAATGATACAAAGAGATTTTAATCAAACAAAAAAAAAATTATATGACAACATGACCGGTAATATTCCTGAAATAAATGATCCTGCAAATAGTGGAAGCAGAGTAAATGTTTATCCCAGTAGTTATTATACTTCCAATCCAGTAGGACCAGAACCATCTATTAGATCTAGAAAGCTTTATATACCTATTAATTTTTGGTTCACTTTAGCAGCAAAAATGGCATTTCCATTAGTAGCTTTACAATATAACGAATTAGAAATTAGTATAACATTGCGACCAGTGCAAGACTTATTTGTTATAAGAGATGTAATAGATGTACAAAATAATTATCCTTATGTTCGTCCTAATTTTAATAATAGTCTACAACAATTAAATAGATTTTTGCATCCACCGACTGATATATCTTTAAATTATGATGATAAGCGTACAGATTGGAATGCAGACATTCATTTAATATCAACATATTGTTTTTTAACTGAGGAAGAATCAAAGGTATTTGCTAAAAATGAACAACAATATTTATTTAAGTCGATATATGACTGGAAATTTTTTAATGTTACTGGATCACAGAGGGTAAAATTAGATAGTACAATGGGAATGGTTTCTTCATGGATGTGGTATTTTCAAAGAAGTGATATCAATTTAAGAAATCAATGGAGTAACTATACAAATTGGCCTTATAACTATTTACCTCAAGATGTTGCTTTTGCACCTGCAGATGGAGGTTTAAATTTAGATTGCAATAGTATTACGAAACTAGGTATTGGTCCAGGATATAATCCTATAGATGGAACACATACTGGTGTAACAATCACAGGTGACTATAATGTAGAAAATCATAGATCTATATTAGAATCACTGGCTATATTATTTGATGGCAAATATCGTGAAAATTTATTTGATGTTGGTATTTATGATTATATAGAAAAATATGTTCGTACTTCAGGAAACGCTCCAGATGGTTTATATAACTATAGTTTTGCAATTCATACAGATCCTTTTGATTTTCAACCTTCAGGTGCAGTTAACTTAAGTAAATTTAATGATGTTCAGTTTGAATTTAAAACATATGTTCCTCCACTAGATCCTTCAGCACAATTTTATACTATTTGTGATCCTTCTAGTGGTGAAGTAATTGGTGTAAATAAACCAACATGGAGAATTTATGATTATAATTATAACTTGGTCGTTCATGAAGAAAGGTATAATGTATTGACTTTTGTAGGTGGAAATTGTGGATTAATGTATGCACGATAAAAGAGAAAAAATAAAATTAATATAAAATTGACATAAATTATATATAAATAATTAATTATATAATTTATAGCATGGAACAAGTAGAAGAATATCATTTATATCCTGAACATAAGGACTGTATATATACTACTGAACATTGGACAAATCAATTGTCTAATGGTAAAATTGTTACTGTTTTGTATATACAACAATGGAGGAATGGTGAATTTACTATTGAATTAGATGAAACTCAAAAAGAAAAAATATTAAAAGAAGATAATATTATTTTAAATGATTGGGGTGCCTGTACGGAAGAAATAACTAGTGGTTGGTTTTATGAAGTAAAAATTAAAAATGAAGAAAACTATAACCATGAAGAAAAAAAAGAAATTTATCGATTAATGTTTTGTGATAACGAAGAGGAATATTGCGAAGATGATCTGAATTTTGATAATTTTGAACAAGATATTATGGAAGCAAACGATTGGTCTATGAATGATACAATTTATGAAATTACAAATGGTTGTGAATTAGAAATCATGAGTTGAGTGTAAATACTATTTGTTCTTTTTCATCCTTTTTGTTGGAATACATAAAAATAAAAAATTTAGTAAAAAGAATTTGAAAAAAATAAATAAAAATTGATGAAACTTAATTTTTTTATTACTAGGTAATTTATAAAAATGACTGGAACTATTGAAATAATTGTAGTAGTTGTAATTGTTATTGGATTATTTGCTTCCATAATAAATTGTAGAAGATAAAAGAAAATTATAATTGTTCTTTATAATAATACTATTTAGAAGAATATATATTATAGCTAATGTTTATTAATTATCATGTTTAATTCTTTTTCATATTTATTATTTATAAATATGAAAATAATATGTAATTATTCCTTATCCTGCAGAGGGCAATTTAAACCTTTGTATGGATCTGCTGTCCAAGCAGAATTAGCAGCATAAACACCACAATCGGTAAACATACCAGTTGATGTTTTACGACAAGGTAAATCTACTTTAAATTTATAATTATTTAAATAATTTAAATTTTGATAATCTGTTTTTATTTCTTGTTCTACTTTTGGAAAATTTCCTAATTCATTTGGATTATTAGGTTCTGGAAAAGATGGTGGAATGTTTTTTATTTCTTCATATGAATAACCATTTTTCATTATATCTGTTTCATTTTTTATTAGTTTTTTATATTGCATATTTTGATAATCTTCAACAATACTTTGATATATACCTTTTTGAAACATAAATTGTTCTTTACAAATATATATGAAAATACCAATCGCAAATATAATTAAAATAATTTTATCGATCATATATATTTAAATTATAATAAAAATAATTAACAAAAAACTGTATTTAATTGTTGTGAAACTTTGATAAAAGTTGTACACTTTGCCATATTTTTCATTGATTGTGCATTAATATATGCACATGTGCTTCTTAGACCCCCTAAATAATCTAATACTGTGTTATTTAAATCTCCTCTATATGGAATTTTTAAAACACGCCCTTCTGATGCTCTATATTTTTCCATTTTTCCATAGTGTTTTTTTTGTGCTTTATCTGAACTCATTCCATGAAACATTTTAAATTGTTTACCATCTAACTCTGTTAGCATATCTCCTGGATTCTGATCATGTCCTGCAAATTGACCTCCAACCATAACAAAATCTGCTCCTCCACCAAAAGCTTTTGCCATATCACCAGGGCAAGTAATTCCTCCATCGGATATAATGTGTCCTCCTACTCCATGTGCGGCATCAGCACATTCTAGTACAGCAGACAATTGTGGCATTCCAACACCCGTTTTTAATCTCGTTGTACATGCACTGCCAGGTCCAATTCCTACTTTAACTACATCGACTTTTCCATTCAAAATTAGCTCTTCTACCATTTCTCTTGTTACAACATTTCCAGCAACAATAATTTTATCGGGAAATTCGTCTCTTACTTTTTTACAAAATTCAACTAAATTATTTATATATCCATTTGCAATATCAATACAAATCCAATCACAATTAACAACAGAAAATATTTTCTTTAAACTTTCTATTGAACCTTCTCCAATTCCAGTTGAAATCATAAATAATTCATTTTGAATGGTATTTCCTAATTTTTCAGTAAAGTTTTTATAATCTTCTATACTATAAAATTTATGAAATGCAGTCATGATTTTATGTGCTGATAAAGTTTCATAAACGCTCATTGTTCCAGTTGTGTCCATATTTGCAGCAATAATAGGAATCATTTTGATTTCTTTTGTTGAATATTTAAATTTAAAAGTCCTTTGTAAATCAACTTCAGAACGACTATTAATAGTTGATCTTTTTGGACGAATAAGTACATTGTTAAAATCGAGCTTTTCACCTGACTCGATTTTGTTCATATAAAACATATTAATAGACTTCTTTTAATATGTTTATTATATTCTTCTTTGTTTTTTGGTTTTGTTATTTCTAGAACGCTTTGTTTTGTTTTTACTTGTTTTTGAAATTAATTTATTTTCATATGTTGATTTACAATGATGGTATAATTTTTTATTTGTAATAAATTTTCCAATTGTAGGAGTAGTTAACTGTTGTATATTTTTTAGTGATTCATAATATACATCTAATTCTTCACGAACACGATTACCTGCCTGAGATTTATAAGATTCTGGAACTAATTTTTTTGGTAAAATAACAATTTTTTTCATAATTTCTCTCTTCATAGTTTCAATCTTTTTTTTTTTTGAAAAGTTCTTTTTTGCATTTATAAGAAGTTTCTATCAAGTTTTCAATATTTATGTTTTTTATTAAATAATTATAAGTCGTTTCGTTACCCATCAATTCAGTTGAGTAAATATCGTAAACAATAAAATGAAAATTATATAACAAATACAGAGATTCATCATAATTTCCTTGAAGAATACTAATCATATTTTGTATACTATTTGCTAAATACACCTGTTTTTTGTTTTTAAAAAAATTAACACTATCAATAGTTTGAATATGATCCTTAATTTGCTTTCCCTTTTTAATTTCATAATCATTTACTATAAATTGAATATTTTTAGTTGGCTGAAATTCATCTTTAATATACTTGATTAAGTTATTCAACATATGAATTCTATCTTCTTCATCAACACAACGTACCCAAGGTTTATTATAATATTTGTTGGTTGGAAAAAAATGATATTCAATTTTTGGTTTTTTTAATAGTTTAGACAAATAACTACTCATATTATAAGCTAATTTACCCATTGCTCGTGTTGGAGGTGAAAAAACTCCTCCATCTACTATATATATTTTATTTGCCATAAGTACTAATATATACAAATAAAATATTATTATAATTATATTTATTAAATATATACATGGCTGATAAAAATAGTGATGATAATAAAGAAAATAAAGAAAATAAAAAAAATAAAGGTAACAATTTTGGTGGATTTTTAAGTGCCATGGTAAATGTAATAATTCAAATTCTTGTAATAGGATTAATTGGTGCTAATGTAGTTTATTTTTCAGGAGTTAGTTCTAGTATGTTTTTTCCAACAGATATAAATAGTGAACCTTATACTGCATCTAAATCCAACAATCCTAATGAAACACTAGGAAGCGGTTGTGGTCCATTTAATTATTCGCTTCCTAATAATAATAATGGTAAAAGTGAAATGTCTACTAATTTTATTGATATTACCAGTGATCCTGAAAAGGGACAAGGAGGAAGTAAAACTTATGAGAGAAGTAGTTATATTAGAGCGTTATTTGAATATGGCTTTCCATATAATTTGGGAAAAAATATTGACGAAAACACTGATCTAAGTGAGTTATCCTGGGGAGATTGGTTTGGAACATGGTTTTCAAATAAAGTTTCCCATTCTTTTATATGGTTAAGGACCATTGAAACATCACTAGTGCAGTTTATTACAAGTACTTGTAGTTTTTTTGATGAAAACAGTAGTTTTAAAACGCTTATTCCTTTTATTAGTGGTCCTATTATTTTAGGAATTTTAATTTTTGCAATGCAATTTTGGATGTTGGCTTCATTGATTGCATTTTTCTTGTATGAAAATTTAGGTTTTTGGGGATATTTGTTAACAATTGTAGGATTAGTTATTCCATGGACTTGGTTTTTATTGATCGGACTGACTTTTGTACAGTCTATGTTTATAGCAGGAAAGTACACTATTCTACCTTTAATGTTAAATATGAACATAATAAGGAATATTATGTTTAGTAATAAATCAAATGTATTATATTTAAAAATAATTGGACTAATTTTAGCTATTAGTGCGGCTTTTAGAAATTTAGATGTTTACTTAGCTGGTCCCATGGCAGCAGTATTAGCAATATATATATTAATTGATGTGAAAAATTTAATTTACCCAAAAGAAAATAATTAATTAAATTAAAAAACAATTAATTAAATTAAAAAACAATAAATAAGTTATAATATAAAAAAAGAAATATATTATAGATTAATGGGGAAAAATAATAAAAAAAAAAGGGAGCCAAAGCAAAGTCTAATTATTCTAATGTTCATAATATGAAAATGAACCAAACTAATAATAATTCCGAAAAATATTATGATCCTGAAAAATATCCATTTGTTAGTGTATGTACTCCTACTTATAATCGCCGTCCATTTATGTATGGAATGGTTCAATGTTTTAATCATCAAACTTATCCAAAAGAAAGAATGGAATGGATTATTATTGATGATGGTACTGATAAAGTAGAAGAATTGCTTCAAGGGCACCCAAACATTAAGTATTTCAAATATGATAAAAAAATGTCACTAGGTGTAAAAAGAAATTTAATGCACGAAAAAAGCTGCGGAGAAATAATAGTTTATATGGATGATGATGATTACTATCCACCTGATCGTGTTTCACATGCTGTTGATAAATTATTAACTCATAAAGAAGCTTTATGTGCTGGATCAAGTGAAATTTATATTTGGTTCAAACATATTCAAAAAATGTATCAATTTGGACCTTATGGAGAAAATCATGCTACAGCAGGTACTTTTGCATTTAAAAGAAAACTTTTGGAAGATTCAAGATACGAAGAAGACGCTTGTTTAGCTGAAGAAAAAGCTTTTTTAAAAGATTATACTGTTCCTTTTGTACAATTAGATCCATTAAAGACTATTTTAGTATTTTCGCACGATCATAATACATTTGATAAAAAAAAATTATTAGATAATCCTCATCCACAAGTAGTAAAAGAATCAGATAAACCTATTAAAATGTTTGTAAAAGAAGAACATTTGGTACAATTTTTTACCGATTTAGATGATAAATTAAAGGATTATGAACCAGGAAAACCAAGAATGAAACCTGATGTATTAGAACAAATGGTAAAAATAGAAGAAAAAAGAAGGAAAATGGCAGAAGAAATGTGTCAAGCTCAAATTGTAATTAATCAACCAGGACAAGAACCTCAAAAATTAAACAATGAGCAAGTCATTTCATTACTTCAGCAACAACAACAACAAATTCAAATGTTACAGCAAAATGGAGGAAATAATAATTCAATTAACACTGGAATTACTAAGAATGTAAATGGTAAAGAAATACAAATGTCTTTACCTGAAGTTGCTTCGTTGTTACAACAACAACAACAACAAATTCAAATTTTACAACAAAATGGAGGAAACATTAATTCAATTCAAACTGGAATTACAAAGAATGTAAATGGTAAAGAAATACAAATGACTTTACCTGAAGTTGCTTCATTGTTACAACAACAACAACAACACATTCAGATGTTACAATCAAACGGAAATACATCAACAGGTGTATTTAAAAATCAAGATGGTAAACAGGTACTAATGACCAGTGAAGAAGTAACTATTTTAATAAAACAACAACAAGAAGAAATTGAAAGATTAAAAAAAACATTATTAGATTTAGAAAATAATGTAAATTACTTGAATAAGGAAATATTAAAAAGAGAAAGCGAGATATTCCAAAGAGATTCTACAATATTAGAAAAAAATGATAAAATAAAAACATTGGATGAATTAAAAGAAACAAATCAATCTACTCAAGAAATAGAAATTAATATGGACAATGTAGAAGAATTAGTTAGTGAAAAAGAAGAATTAGTTAGTGAAAAAGTAGAATTCAAACAAGATAATATGTTTGTAGATGTTGCTCCTTTATAAATTATTTTTAATAAATATAATTTATAAACTTTCTTGATCAGATTCTACATCATTATTTATATTATCGTGTTTATATTTTTCTAAATATCTATACATTCGATTTATATCTAATTTATTAATTTGATAATTTTCTAATAAAGCATAAATTTCTTCTTCTTTTTTTTCATTCTTTAATTGTAAAAAAAAAGTAAACAAATCCTTTTGATCCATTCCTAGAGAAAAAGATAAATTTTGAATAAATAAATAATTATTATATTCAGTACTATATTTTGTTAAAACTTTGGTAAATCTTACCTCTGATGGATTAAATTTTGGTTTTTTTTTAAAATGCTCATGATACATTTTATTATTGTAAAATGTTTTTACCAAAGAACTCATTTCATTAAATTGCCATATTTGTTTTTGAAAAGTTATTCTGTCTATATAATCTGCAAAACAAACATTATCTAGTATTTTAATGTAAAAAGGTATAGAATCTTTATTTGGAAATTTTATCAAACAATCTATTATATTTTCATGCCATAAAAGACCAACAATAGTACGATCTGTTTCATTCATTGTTGAATTATGATTATTCAATGATATATTTTCATTTATTAACTTTTGTGTTATTTTTTTACTATCTTCATTGTAAATTTTTGGTTGAAAAATATGTTGAATAATCTCATTTTTTAATATATGTTTTTGTTTGTTATAAATAGTTATAATTGAATTTAATTTTCGTAAGTCACCTTGAATATAATTAATTAAGTTTTTTATTAGTTCATCATCTTTTGTAAGTAATGTTTCTCTAATTAAAAAATCTATTTCCTTATTGGTTGGATTTTTAATTTCATAACTATCGCAAACTTTTATTAATTCTTTTATTTTTTTATCCATATGATAATTGCCAATACATATAATTGGATTTAATGTAATTTCTTCTTTTTTTTGTTTTTTAGTTTTTTTAGGTCGTATTAATTTAATTAATGATGTTATTCCTCCTTTGTCACCATTATTCATTCCATCTATTTCATCCATTACTATTGCTATTTTTTTTGTTTTTTTTTGCAATAATGAAAGAACATTTTTATCAGACATATTATGTTTTGTAATAGTATCAATAATTGATTTATTTCTTATATCACCTGCGTCGTATTTTATAGAATCGTAATTTAATTCTTTTAATATTTCCTCTATAAATGTTGTTTTTCCCGTACCAGGATTTCCATATATATAAATTCCACGCTTTATTAGCAAGTCTTTTTTATTTTCATCAAAATGTATTAAAAAATTTTTTATATTTTCACTTATCTTTGATCTATTTAATTTATTATTTAAATTTATTATATCCATTTTATATTTTTATATAACATGTTTTTAAATTTATTTTTATCTAAACGCATTTCTTCACATATAAAATTTATTTCTTGTTTACATTTTTCACACTTATTATCATTTGAAATAAATAGTAATAAACTAACAAAATTTGAAAATATATATTTTTTATAATTATATTTTTTTTTTTGAAACCATAATTTCATTTTATCAAAATCAATATATTTTTTAAATAAAAGAATATTGTTTTTTTTTACTATTTCCATATAAAATTTATTATAGTTTTTAATGGTGATTTTTTTAATTGCATTATTGTAAAAAAATTTATTTATTTTCATGTATTGTAAAGGTGATAAAAAAAAAATAATGTAATTTAATAAATCAGGATTTTCGTAAGACAATACTTTTATCTTACTAGGTAAATAACCATAAATTTCTTTTAATACTTCAAACGGTAATTCTATCATAATTAAACTTTAAATATATTATAAATTTAGACACCAATCAAATTTATAATTTACTTTATTTCATTATCCTTACATACATCTGGATTGTTTGTAATACCATCCCATGTTAAATCACAATTTCTTGCCCATTTAGCTTTGTTACAATCACCAGATTTTCCTTGCCAAAATTCTCCTTTAAAGTCCATACTTTTAGAGCAAGATACTTTTCCTAAATTCTTAATGTTTTTACATTTTGTAGTTTGAACATCAATATTACTTAACTCATTTGCACTTATAGGAGGTTGTTCATCGATCCAATAATCTGGGCAAGAAGATATTATAGGAGGATATTTTTTGTCATATTTATTTTTATACAACACTGCTCCAATAAAGATCATTAAAATGATAAATATAACTAAAGCGACAATTAATGTGATTTTTTGAAAATTATAAGCCATATATAAAATAAATAAATATAATTTTTTCTATTTAATTTATATATGAATTGTTCTTCAACAAATGGTAGATTAGATTTATCTGAACCTAATATTCACACGCAATTTTCATTATATGATAAAATCCCGGTAGGAAAATCTTGTGAAACATTTCACGATGCTTTAGTAGGAAATCTAATTGAATCTAATTTATCTAGAGCATTTTTTAGTGAACAAAATATGCAAATTATTCAAAATGCTATTCGATCAGGAGTTTATAAAATGTCTAAACAACAATATATAATTGGGAATCAAAAATGTGACACTTTAAAAATTATCATGAGAAGTATTTTTTTACAAAACTCTGTGAATTTGCCAACAGATATTCCTCAACAGATTTCGGCACTAAATAATTTAGTCGTAGATTACTCGGTTAAAACTATTTATAGTGAAGCACAAGCATATTTGCATTATAAGAAAGATGTTAGTACAATGCACACTCCTATTGACAGACCAATACAAGTTGATTATGATGATAAGGTATTAGAATTAAAACCTTGGTTTTAAATATTCAGTTCTATAAAATAATTATCAAATTGAGAATAATTATTTTATTGGTTCATAGTGTCCTCCAGTCCAATAAACTTGTATTTGTTTATCAACTGTACCATGTAAAGGTAAAAATTCAATATCTTTTTCTCCATGATTGCGATAATTTTTAACAATCACACTAATATTCCAAATGTTACATGCAACTTGGATTTCTATTGCTCCACCCCATGTTGATGTAGATCTCATATTTGAAATATAATTTGGGTTTTCCAACTTTAAAATAAAATCTGTGTCTAACCCTTCAATAATAGAAGAATTATTTTGTAAATAGTCACATATTTTTTGACGAATAGAAAAAGAATCTTCGTTTAAGAAATAACTTAAACTATTAAATAAACAACTCATCTAATATTACTATTTATTTTTTTATTTTTAATTTGGTAATTTTATTTGCTGTTAAAATGGTTTTTTTTTCATTGTTTATATAATTTTCCAATTCTTCTAATTCATTTAACCAAAGGTTTTGTACACTGGTTTTATTCAATAAATCGAATTGATTTTGTTTTTCTTTTTTATCATTCAATAATTTATCCACATTTTCTTTACTAACACTATCCATTGACATTTTCAATAAATACTTATATTCAATATCGTCCTCAATAATATCATATTTTTTTTCCTGTAATGTTTCTATAATAACTTGCTTTTTCTTATTTCTTAAATCAAGACTACCTTTTAGATTTTCATTAATAAATCTTACTTTATTTGATAAAATAAACAATTCTTTTTGTAATATTTTTAACATGTGTGATTTTCTTTTTTCATAATATTCTAAACGAACTGGAAAATATGCTTCAATAATGGACTGTTCATTTTCATATTTTCTTAATTTTTCCTCTTGGTTAAACAAATGCATATTATTTGTGCTGAAACTAGAATACAATTTAATTGATTTCTCTAGTTTATTAATTATATTACCTGTTTCTAGTGATTCATCAATAGGTTCATGGAAAACTATTTCAATATCTACTTTTATATCTGTGCTCATATCATTATAATCTTTAATAAATGGTTTTCCTTTTTTATTGTCCATAAGATTCTCAATATATTGTTTAAAATCATCTGTCCAAAAACCAATAGGTAGCTCTGTAACTCTAATCTTATTACAAGCAGTTTTTTCATATTTTCCTTTCAAAACATATTTTTTTTCTTCAATTTTGTGATACGAACCATTAAATCCTTTGTAATAAGGTTCAAAAGAAATACTATCTTGTTTATCTTGTTTATTTTGTAATTTATTTTGCAGATATTTTATAATTTCAATTACATTATAACTGAGTATATCTGTACTAAATCCTGTTCCTATACCTTTCGAACCATTTATAAGTACCATAGGAATAATAGGTACATAAAACATTGGTTCTACAAATAATCCATCATCTTCCAAATAATTTAAAATAGGATCATCTTCTTTTCTAAATATAAGTCTTGTTATAGAATTTAATTGAGTAAAAATATATCTTTCACTTGCAGAATCTTTACCTCCTTGTAGTCTTGTACCAAATTGACCATTAGGTAATAACAAGTTAATATTATTACTACCCAAGTAATTTTGCGCCATACCTACAATAGCAGCGTTTAAACTTGCTTCTCCGTGATGATAACCAGATTGTTCTGAAACATAGCCACTAAACTGTGCTACTTTGATTTCATTTACTAAATTTTTCTTAAAAGCACTAAATAATATTTTTCGTAAACTAATTTTTAATCCATCCATTAAATTTGGAATAGATCTTTCACAATCATATTTCGAAAAATGAATCAACTCTTTATTAACAAAATCATTGTAAGTAACATTTTCTTTGTTTGTATTCAAATAGTTATTTCTATCGTAATTTGATAACCACTCTTTTCTTTCATCACTTCTTTTTTTATTAAAAATCATATCAACTACATTATCGCTAACTTCTCCTTCATGCGTAAAATATACAATCTTCTTATTTTGAAAATATTCTTTAAATTCTTTACCTGTACTTGTACCTAATCCTTTGTAATACTTAATAGTCCATCCCTTTATTTCGTTATTTTGCTTCCAATCATTAAATTCTCCATCGTTATAAAACAATAATTCTTGCTTGTTTTTTTTTGCTTTTAATATTGGTGTATTCATAAAACCAATAAATTTATTCAATTTTGACAATGAGTTCCATTGATCTTGAAACATATTTAATCCTAATCCTTTAATGTGTGAACCATCAAGATCTTGATCAGTCATGAATAATATTGAACTATATCTAAGTGTTTTTTCAACATTTTCTTGATTATATTTTTTACCTGATTCCAATCCCATTATTTGCTTAATTTCGTATATTTCTTTGTTTTCACTAATTCTTTTTAGGGTTTCACCTCGTGTATTAAATATTTTTCCTTTCATTGGGTAGACGCCAATTGTATTTCTATCATCTTTGCTTAGACCAGAAACAATACCTGCTTTTGCTGAATCTCCCTCACATAAAATTAGTGTACACATATGAGACTTGGAAGTACCTGCATAATTAGCATCAATTAATTTTGGAATACCTCTTATACTTTTACTTTTAGAACCATCTGTTTTTTTTGCTGCTTTGTTTTCTTTTACTTCTGTTAATGCACAAGCAGCATTCATTACTCCCATTTTGGCTATTTTTTCTATGAATGAATCACTAACATTACAACTTGAACCAAATTTACCAATAGGTGTACCTAGTTCATCCTTTGTTTGACTACTAAAAGAAGGATTTTCTATATCACATCTTAAAAATAACATTAATTGTTCTTTAATAGTATTTGGTTTTACATCAATCTTTTTCTTTGTTTTAATATACGCCCCTAGTTTGCGTATAATTTGATTCATTATATATTCAACATGCTTACCTCCTTTGGATGTATAAATACCATTTACAAAACTAATTTGTTGAAACTCTTCTTTAGGTGCCAAACAAATACCATACTCCCATCTCTCATTTGCTTGCTCAAAAATACGCTTTGTTTCGGTTTTTGGTCCTATGTATAAATCTATATATTGTTCCAAATTTTTACATGGAACCAAATTACCATTGAATTTTACTTTTACATTTTTATCTGTTACAGCAGAAATGTCATAAACACGCTTTTTAAACAAATTTTTCATATCATTGCTTAAACCATTTAATTTTAATCTTTCATAGTCCGGTTTAAAAGAAACTTTTGTATAAGGTTTATTTTTACATTTAGTAATACTAGGCTTTCCCAATATGTTTAAATTTTCTTTAAACTCTTGTACATATTTTAATCCTCGAACATGATCAACTGTTTCTATTTTTCCCCAACTAGACCATATTAATACTAATTTAAAACCGAAACCATTTTTACCTCCAACAATTTTCTCTTTTTTTTTTTCGTCATAATTTGTTGATGTTCGAAGATGACCAAATATCATTTCTGGAATCCATAATTTATATTCTGGATGTTCAGCAACATCGATACCATTTCCATCATTATACATATGAATAGTTCCATCTTCATCAAGAGAAATATCAATATTTGTTACAGGTAATGCATGTTTTATATTATCATGTACTGCTTGTTTTTGACGAATTACATGATCTCTACAATTGACAATTCCTTCATCAAATATTTTAAATAATCCAGGTACATTTTCAAAATTTTTATAAATAATAGAATCATTTTCTAATATATAATCCTCGTTATCAGTTTTTTCAATAGAACCAATATAAGTATCTGGTTTTTTTAAGATATGCTCCTTGTCTGTTAATTTTTGATATTTAGATAAAGAAGTAGAATCGCTCATTATTATGTTATAGGATAAATTTTTATATATATTTTGTAATCAATTTTATAGTTTTCTATTTTAATTTAATTTGTATTTATATATTAATTAATGAATATTAATCAAGAATCAATAAATAATTTATCATGGCCTCTAAAAATAAAACAATCTATTACTATTACTAGTCCTATTATTTTAAACTCGACTGAACATTATTTTATTGTTGATGCAAGTAATTTAATTATTCATGGTAATAATCATATTATTTCTCTTGTAAATATTAATAATTATCCTGGTCTCATTCAAAATGGAACAAATAATAGTTCTGTAAATTATGACAATATAATTGTTAAAAATATTCAAGTAGTAAATATTTCATCTACTTTACAACAAAATGCAGGATATATAGGACAGTCTTATTTTGGTAATAATAAATCATTTAATACCAATTATCGTTCATGTAAAATTTATTATTGTAATTCAAAAGGTAATGTTCCTAATTATGGAGGAGGAATCATTGGTTCCAATTGTGCTAGTTATGGAGGAAAAGTAGATATATCTTATAGTTACAGTCATGGAGATATTGGTGAACATGCAGGTGGAATAATTGGATATTATTGTGGTAAAGCTAGCGGAAATGTAAATTTGCAATTTTGTTACTCAGTTGGAAATATTAAATCTAATGGTGGAGGAATAATTGGTTCTTACGCAGCAACTGGTTATCCAAGACCATTTGTAAATGCATCAAAAATTTATATAAATAATTGTTTTTCAACTGGTAATATAGGTACAAATGCTGGTGGTATTATTGGATCACACTCAACTTTAGGTTCTCAAATTACATCAACATTTTTTGCAAATATTTCTACATCGCGTATACCAGGACTTGTATTTTTAAATAATTGTTATAGTCAAGGAATTATTAATGGAGGGGGTGGACTTGCAGGTTCTTTTTATGATACACTAGGAAGTTTAAACATAGGTAGCTATAATACTCTGGGTACACTTGATATTAGTAATTGTTATTCATCAGGAAAAATAATTAACAATGGAAGCAAATTTATGTTTAACCCGCCAGCAGTTGGTGATAATTATAAATTAAGACATTCTTATAGTTCTATAGATAGTGCTAACGGTGAATGGAATAGCCAAGATGCTGTTTTAGATCTTAGAAGTGTTAAATTTAACTATGGATTCAGTACCTCTCAAGATAATTATGTTTATGAAAATCTTTCACAAACTCCAGATATAGTATCAATTCCATTTATATTTTTTGATAGTTCCATGCAAAATATTATGTTACCTGACATTTCTTATTCTAATACAATTTATACATTTTTTGATTCAAGTGGAATCAATATTACACCTGATTATGTATTTGGTAAAACAACTATAAATGTTGTTCCTTTTGACATTTCTAATCTTATAACTACAAATAGTGATGGAGATATATCAATTAATCGTTTTACTGAAACTATATCGAATACAAAATTATATGATGCCAATATAATTGTATCTATTGTTTCACACATAAGAAGATATAATTTACAACTGGTTGTAATTCCAGCAAACAAAGATTTACTTTTGTCTTATTCATTATCAAAGTATATTTTTTTTATGAATGATTATATTTTTATTTCTCCATTAGAAAATACAGGTTACGCATATAGTAACAATCTACCAAGTGGTTTGACTATTTTACCTAATGGTGTGATAAAAGGTGTTGTAGAAAAAAACGGAAAATACAATGTAACCGTTTACAGTGAAAAAAAAGAAGGTGATGTAATAAAAAAAATATCTGTAACATTATTAATTCAAATAAATGTATCCCCTATCTATGATTCTTGTAAAAGAAAAATCTGTAATAGTTTTTCTAAAAGACTACCTGGATCAAGTGGTAATATAGTAATTACTAATTTAACACAAGCATCACGATATACACAATTAATAAAAAATGAATCTATAATTCGAAATGCAAAATGGAGAATTGGTAATTATCCAACAAACATGTACGGACAAAGACCGGGAGGACCTAATGGATTTGGTTCTTCACCTAAAAATGATTTTATTTAAAGCTATTTTATTTAGAAATTATTTTTTCTCTCTAGTTTCTATAATGGTGAAAAGACACGACAAAGGAAAGGATGGTATGTATCACATCGGAAATGCCAAGTATAAAAAGCTAATAGGATCTCGTGCAGAAGTTATGCATAAACATGCGTATAAAACTCCAGGAGATCTAAAGAAAGACGATTTACTTTACATTGGAAGTAGAATTAAATCCAAAAAAGCAAGTAAAAGTGCTAAGAAAACACGCAATTTAGGAGATTTACAACAACCAAAAGGCAGTGGTGTTTTTGGAAAACGCGGCAAAACAAGTAAGAAAAATAAAACACAAAGAAAAAAAAAACAAAGTAAGAAATAAATAAAAATATTCATTTATAACGAATAATTTTATTTAATTATTTCATATTTTTAATAAGTGCATTCAAAAAATCAGTTTCATTAGAAGTATTTCTATAAAAATTTACAATTTCTGATGGACTTATTTTATGGTCAACTAATTGTTTATAGTATTTAGCAGGTATTTTTTTTTGATAATAATGATTATACATATTTTGAATCGTGTTTATACTTGCGTTTTTCATTTCTATTTTTAAATCAATTCGTCCTGGTCTTTTTAAAGCAGCATCTATATTTTCAAAATAATTACTTGTTACTATCAATATTCTTCCATAATTTTCGTCTAATCCATCTAATATATTTAATATAAAAGAAAGAGTTAATTTATTTTCTTTTTGAAATATATTTTTCGAACTTTCACCCTTGTTAGTTTTTTGCGCAGAAACTACATTTACAATCGACTCAATCATTTCTACATCTTTATTATTGACTACATCATTTGTTTTATTAACCTCGTGTTTATTTCTATCCATTATCAAATCACTCATACAATCAATGTCTTCAAGAACAATGATTTTTTTTTCAAAATCAACACTTCCTGCTTTATTATTTCTATTATAACTAGATTCAAAGTAACAATTATAAAAATCATCTTCACTATTTATTCTATTTAATGGAATTTCTATTAAATGACGATCTTTTAAATGATTGGCTATACTTTTAATAATAGAAGTTTTTCCTGTACCAGGAGGTCCAGATAAACCAATTCCAAGTGTATATGGATGTCCCTCTCTTTCATACCATTCTTTGTTATTTATAAAAAAATCAATCTTATTAATTAAATCGTTTTTTTTCATCAAAATATAAATTTTCAAATTTTCTAGTAGAACGAAATGGTTTTTCATGCCAAATACATTCACCTTCTTCATTAAATTTTTTCAATGTATAAGTAAATATTTTGTTTTCTCTTTTTTTTTTTATTTTATCCAAATAATTTTTTGTAATAATTTCTAAATATTCTTTTATTTCGCTAATGTTTTTTTTATAACTGTAAACTTCTATTTTAATAGTTTCTACTTTTCCACACATTTCAATCATTTTATCAGAATCATCAGAATTATCCTTTATTTTAACAGAAGCAAAAATTGTTTTTTCATTATTAATTGCTACACTACAATTTGGATTATCAATAATATAAATTGTCCTTTTATCAACCATATCACTGACATCGTCGTATTCTGGATAAGTATAAAAAGAGTTTTCGATTTCTTTTAACCGGTTTATACCTTCATAATTTGTTTCATTGTTAATATGATCCCAAATAGCGTCAAATGTTTTTGACCAAAGACCTCGTGAACCTACATTCCAGCTACTGGAACGAAAAGTAATTTTTCCTTCAATTGTTATGCAGTATCGAAAATAATTTTTAAATTGAAAAACTAAATCATATGAAAAAAAATCATATAATTTATGAAACTGCATCATTAATAAAGAAACTAAACCAGTTATTAATGTAGAAATAATCATATCAAAAGTTGGATTGTTGGTTTTAAAACTTGTTAATGCTGAAAATTTAAATATATCAAAAATATTTTTTGAAAACTCTGTATCTTGAAATACCATAATAATTAATAATTATTTAATTTTTAAATAATTTTATTTAAAGATATGTATTCATTTTTTAATTATAATGCTTTCGGAAGAAACAGGTAGTTTTTGTGATACAGTATTTGATTTCGATACTTTAAAAAAAGATTGGCATAACTTTGATGAATTTACAGAAAAAAACTATTTTTCTATTATTAAAGAAAAAATTTCCAATGTTCAAGAAGACGAAGAATGTAATAATTACATGGGCTTATTAGAAACTTTATGTTTAAATGGTGAATCCTGGGGAGAACCTTATTTATTAGAATGTTTACCAATATTGATGACAAATATTGCTTTTCCAAAAACGCAATTGCAAGCAAAAAAGACTGCCGAATCTATTATTTCAAAAATGAATATTTATAGTGTTGATGTTGTTCTAGATTTGTTGTTTTCAAGTTTTGATTCTTTAAAGTGGCAGACAAAATGCGGTGCATTAACAATATTAAGTTTATTGAAAAATATTGATAAATCAGTTATTCAGCAAAAAATTCCTACAATTATTTTAAAGCTAATAGATGTAACTAGTGATATTAAAAAAGAAATAAAAATTCAAACAAGATTATGTTTTCAAGAAATATGTAGTGTCATCGATAATGTAGATATTGTTAAGATTATACCAGACATTATTGATGCATATATGGAACCAGTAAAATATACCGAAAAAGCATTAGATAGTTTAGTAAGTACAAGTTTTATCAACGAAGTAGATTTATCTACTCTTGGTTTATTAATACCTATTCTTACAAAAGGTATGCGTGAAAAAAAAGTAGCAGCTAAACGCCGAGCTGCTCTGGTAATTGGAAATATGTGTAAATTAGTCAATGATCCTCGAACTGCTCATCGTTTTTATCCTATTTTAAAACCTGTACTAGAAAGAGGTATTGATGAAATTGCAGTAGAAGAAGTAAGAAATGTTTGTACAAAATCTTTAGAAACATTAAAGCGTATATCATCAGAAGCAACAGAAATAAGTGAAAATGTATTAAGTAAAGATGAATTGAAAAAATTATTAATAAACAATATTACAAATTATAAGGATTCTTACAATTTATTGATTGATCACTGTGTACAATGTTGTAATGTTAATTTATTATCTAACAATAGAAATAAAGATTCTTGGAGTGAATCTTTGAATCCTTATATTCGTTTTTTATACACGCAAGAAGAAGAATATAACAAAGTATTTGAATTAATTTACAATAAAGCAATTGAAAATATGACGCTAGACAAAATTGACCCAGAAGATGAAGAAGAAGATTTGTGTAACGCACAATTTTCTTTAGCTTATGGAACAAGAGTTTTGTTGCATCAAACTCCTTTTCGGGTAAAAGTAGGAAGAAAATATGGACTGGTGGGTCCAAATGGTGCAGGTAAATCTACTTTAATGAAATCTATTGCTGGTGGTAATTTACAGGGATTTCCTACTCATTTAATTACCGTTTATGTAGAATGTGAAATTATTGGAGAAAAAGCTGACATGACTGTGCTTGAATACATAATGAGTGATGAAAAAGTAAAATTGAGAAATTGTAACAAAGAATCAGTTGTAAAAATGCTTACAGATATGGGTTTTGGTGTATCAAGAACAGCAGCTGCTATAGATGCTGGAGTAAGTACATTATCTGGAGGATGGCGCATGAAATTAGCTTTGAGTAGAGCAATGTTACTAAATCCAGACATGTTATTATTAGATGAACCAACAAATCATTTGGATCAGTTTGCAATAAAATGGTTGACTGATTACTTAATAAATTTAAAAACATGTACATGTTTAATAGTTTCACACGATACTAAATTTTTAGATAATGTTTGTACAAATATCATACATTATGAAAATTTAAAATTAAAATCTTATCGTGGCAACTTGTCTGAATTTGTAAAAATGAAACCAGAAGCAAAGTCTTATTATGAGTTAAGTTCAGATTTAATTGCTTTCAATTTTCCCGATCCTGGACCTCTAGATGGTGTTAAATCATTAACAAAAGCAGTATTGCGTACAAAAAATATATACTTTCAATATCCTACAGCACCTCAACCTCAGCTAATCGATGTTACAATACAATGTTCGTTAGCATCTCGTGTTGCTGTAGTGGGTGTAAATGGAGCAGGAAAATCTACATTGGTTAAAATAATGGTAGGAGAGATTGAACCAGATAATGGACTGATTGAAAAACATCCTAATTTACGGGTAGCATATGTTGCTCAACATGCGTTTGCTCATATTGAAGATCATTTGGAGAAAACACCAGTAGAATATATTATGTGGCGTTATAGAGGAGGATATGATAAAGAAATGGTGCAAAAAGATGCTATTACTTTGACAAAAGAAGAAATGGATGCAATAAAGAAAAAAGCAAAATTAGAAGGCACTGGTGTTGTTGAAGAATTAAAAGGAAGAAGATCAGGAAAAAAAGAATTTGAATATGAAGTTATATGGGAAGGAGATGGAAGAGAAGATAGTTGGAAAACAAGAACCGAGTTGTTGCAAATGGGTTATAAAAAAATGATTGATGAAAAAGATGAACAAATAGCCATGGAATCTTTATTAGGACAAAGAAAACTAACTACAGGAGAAATTCAAAAACACTTTGATGGTTTTGGATTAGAACCAGCGTTTGCACAACATACAAGAATGGGTGCTTTATCGGGTGGTCAAAAGGTAAAAGTTGTACTAGGAGCAGGTCTTTGGAATTTACCACATATTGTTATTTTAGATGAGCCTACCAACTTTTTAGATCGTGATAGTCTTGGAGCTTTGGCTAGTGCAATTAAGGAATTTAAAGGAGGTGTTTTTATGATCAGTCATAATGCTGAATTTTATGAGGCATTATGTCCTGAAAAATGGATGTTAGAATCTGGATCATTAACAGTTATGGGAGCAGAATGGATGGAAGAAGTAGAAAAAGCTAGAAAAAAAGCAGAGAAACTTGCAAAAAGAACATTGAATTTTGATAGTGTAAATGAAGAAAAAAAATTAGATGCTCTTGGAAATACAATTGAAGAAACAAATAAAGATAATACTGAAGATTTGTCTGAAAAAGACAAGAAAAAAGAAATTAAAAATATTCAAAAAAAATTAAAAGAAAGCAAAAAGAAGAAGAATTTAAGTGAAGAAGATTTATTTCAATTAGAAGAACGATTGGAAAAATTACAAGGATAAATTTGCATAATATTTTATTATGTTAATAGTACGATAAATATATACAATAAAATTATATATATTTATTTTTATAAAATGTCAAATAAAGAAAATTATTATATTTAAAAAATAGCCTTATTTGATACCAACTCTTGTGCCATCATTCCCAATACTCCAATCATAGCTAAACGACCATTGTTTAATTCCTTATTTAATAAGGTTTTTCCTTCATCGCTTTCCAAATCTAATCCAGTTGAAAATCCAAAATCTCCAGGTTGATAATTTTTTGCAATCTTAAAATAATTAGAAGTCGAACTCTTATCAAATGGATTTTTCCATCCTCTAACCATTGATGAAAATTCAGAAATAAACATTAATCCGACAATTCCTAGCTGACTGTTGGCAGGTAAATTACTAAACTGATGAATAGCTGGTTGGTGGGTTGAACCTTCGATTAAAGGAAAACACAAGGCTGAAATCATAGCTAATCTACCATGTTTTAATTCAGCTTCACGATACAAAAGAGCATTTTGTTCGTTTTTAGAAAATCCCAAAGGATCAAAATTTTCAATAGGTGGAGTAGAACCAACAATCACTGGTGTTGTTACTTCTGTTCTTGTTACAGAAGTTAGTCTAGAAAATCCTAAACATAAAATAGGTGCTGCAAGTAAAATCAATGAGCGAATCATTTATAATTGTTTTGATAAATTCTTTTTAACTAGATTTTTAAAATATTAAGTTAGCTATAAAAAAAATGAAAAATATAAAATAATTATTTAAAAACAAAGATCAATTTTACTATAATGGAATATTATAATACTATTAATAGTAATTATTCTTCAGAAGAACAATTTAAAACAAATGGAAAAATATATGAATATATGAGTGCATCAAACCCAATACTACCTGAAATCCCTGTTTTGGTTCACAATAAAGCTTTATATAATAATGGTCCGTCTAGAATAATACCTTTTGATTTAAGTAAACAATTGAATATTCCTTATGAAGCTACTTCACCAAACTTATTAGCTTCATTTATAAAAATTAATAAGAATGACAGTTATAAATACAAATCGCAATCAACATCTAATGCATTTTATATTATTCATGGTAAAGGTTCATTTTTACTAAAGAACTCTGGTTGTATTAATTATGAAGAAGGAGATATGGTTGTTATCCCAACTGATGTTGATTTTAAAAATTATTTTCTTTCAATTTCTGCTCAAGAATCAGATACTGTTATTTACTGTATCAGCGATGAGCCGTTATTAAAATATTTACATGTTTCGCCACTTGAAGATAATTTTAAACCAGCACTATTTAAAAAAAAAGATATGATGAATAAAATAGAAGAAATTTCTCATGAAGTAGGATATGAACATAAAAATAGACTAGGTATTTTACTAGGTAATAAAAAGACTTCATCTAAAGAAGAAGGAGGAACAGGTACTTTAACATTGACACCTACTCTATGGAGCTTATTAAATGTTTTACCTGCTAATTCATATCAAAAACCTCATCGTCATAATTCGGTTGCATTAGATTTATGTATTTCAGGAGGTAATGATAAAGTATATACATTAATGGGACCAGAACTTGATGAAAAAAAACAAGTCAAAAATCCAATAAAATGTGTTTGGGAAAATGGCTCTGTTTTTGTTACACCTCCTGGATGGTGGCATTCACATCATAATGATGGTGATAATAATGCATATGTTTTACCAGTGCAAGATGCAGGATTGTATACACATCAAAGGACATTGAATATTGAATTTAGTTAATTTAGATAAACATAAAAGTAAACAAAAATTAATATATACATTATTATATCTGCTAAGTAATAACAAAATAAATCCTTGTATTTATAAATAAGAAATAGCTTTATCATATAATTATTTTCCAAGACATATCCTTTTTTTTCATAGTATTCTCTTACTCCTATTCCTGAAATGATAGCTAATCCATACATTCCATTGAAAAATGCAATTTGTTCAGCTTTTTGTAGCATTTTTCTTCCAAAACCACTGTGTTGGACTTGATCGTGATTTCTTGAGTAAACTTTTTGGACAGAACCATATACATGTATTTCTCTTATTAATCCTTTTTTATTTAATGTTGAATAAAATACGATTTCATTTTTATCAAATTTATTAGGAATACGAAGACGCAAAAATCCATAAATTGCTTTACAATCATAACTTTCAAAAGAAATAAAATACTCCATTCCATCAGAAGCTTCATAATTTCTAACTACTAGTTCTGCATCTTGAATTGAATATTCAGGATGTCTTTCTATTTCTCTATAACGAATATCCATACTATAATTATTTGTTTTTTCTATATTTTGATTTACTTCTTGTCGTAAATTTCCACATTTTACTCCTCCACTAATATAAGTAGTGGGAATATCTCTTACAACTCTCGGAAGTCGTATATACGGTGGACAATTTATCATAGCATATTTTAATACATCCGCCATAAGTTGTTTATTTTCACCATAAGGTTTATACTTTCCTTCTTGATGCCATTTTTCTATTTTTGTCCATGGAACAACCTCACATGGATAGATTTTAATTTGATCAGGTTGATATTTATCAGAATTATAAATTTCATCAAACATAAATTTGTCTTTTTCTGGTGATGAATAGGGTAAGTCGGGCATTAAATGAATATCTATTTTAAAACAATTATTTTTACAAATTTTTATAGCTTTTATAGCTTGTTCTATTGTATGACCACGATTAATTTTTTTTAAAATATAGTTGTCAATTTGTTGTAATCCCAACTGAAGTCTTGTTACTCCCCACTCTAAAAGTGTTTTTATCCATGGTATTCCATCTTCATCTTTTTCTAAAACTGCATCAGGTCTTGTTTCAATACAGATACCAATAATTCTACATTTTGCATATTTATTATACATTATTTCTTTATCAAAACTATACATGTCTCGTTTATTTTTATCAAAATAAGTATTTACACAATATATAAATCGTTTAAAATAGTTTTTTAAGTATTTTTTTGGATATTCTGTAAAAGTACCTCCTTCAATTATAAATTCTAATTTATCACATTTGTGACCACACAATAACAATGAATCTAATCTGTTTTTAGTTTGTAAATAAGGATCAAATTTATTTCTATTTGCTCTTTGAACCGCAGGTTCTTTTGATAAGTAAGACCTTGGTTGCGGAGTCCAGTTATTATCAGCGTGTGCTGGTTCATTTGGGCAATAAAAACAATCATGTTTACAACTAAAATCTTGTCCATCTGGTGTTGGAGAAGTTAAAATAGTAATTTGATTTATACCAGATATATCATTAGCAGGTTTTTTAATCAATAAATAAATTAATAAGGAATGTTCTTTTACTCTTTTATCTATAATAAATTTTCGATAATAATATAGTAAAATTGTTTTTTTCAATTGTATTTTATATGGTTTTAAAAACTTATTTATAACAAAAGATATTTTGGTTTTTAATTTTTGTAATACTTCTTTTTCTGATTTTTTCGATTTAATTATTTCATCTTCAATCCAATTTATTAAATAATTAATTAAATTAATTAATAAATTTTCATCATAATTTAATGTTTCTTTTTTGTCGTAACATTTAATAATATCTTCTAAATCCTGAATCATTTTTTATTAAAAATATGAATATTACTTTAATTTATACCTTGCTTTTTATATTCAATCAATTTTGTTTGTTTCTTCTTTGTTTAATATTTTATGTTTCTCTAGTATATTTGTTATATCTAATCCACTGATAGTTCTCTCAGCCTTCAATAAATTAACAACTTCTTCATAAGAACCCTTATTGATTTCAATCAGTTCCAAAGCTTTATTAAATGCAAATTCTACCAATCCAGAAATTTGAGTATCTATATTATATTTTGAATTTTCACTTAGTCCTTTTGAATTCATACCCATTTCTCTTCCCATAAATGGTAAATCAGAGTTCATATTATTATCAAAAATACCGATATTATCGCCAAATCCGTATTGGGTGATATAATCTCGTGCCATTTTGTTAGCTTGAATTAAATCATTAGAAGCTCCTGTTGTAATTTCTAAATCTTTAAATTTATCAAATACATATTTATCAAACACATTTGGTGTTGCATTCTTTCGATACAAATATACTTCAGCGGCTCTTCCTCCTAATGCAATAATTAAGTTTGCTAACAAAAATCTTTTTGTCGCATATTTCTGATATCTTTCTTTTGGGGTAAATAATGTATATCCACCCATACCATTTTTATTTTCATTAATAGTAACTTTTCTAACATCATACATATCATCAAACAAAGAAGCTAATAAAGCATGACCTGTTTCATGATTACTGACTAGATCAACAATTTCACTATTTTGTACTTGCACATTGGATGGTAAACCAATTGTACATTTTTCATAAGCATCCAACATAGTCGATCTGGTAATAGTCGATTCATTTTTTCTAACAGAAAAAATAGCTGCTTCATTAGCCAAGTTAGCTATATCAGCTCCTGAAAATCCACCGGTTAATGTTGCTAATTCATCAAAGTCTATATCTTCTTCTATTTTTTTATTTCTTAAATGAACATTAAATATTGATTTTCTTCCTTCTGTATCAGGTAAAGGTACACGAACTTTTCTGTCAAATCTTCCAGGTCTAGTTAAAGCGCTATCTAAAATATCAATTCTATTAGTTGCAGCTAAAACCACAATACCATCTTTTGTTTGAAAGCCATCCATATTTGTTAATATTTGATTAAGTGTTTGTTCTCTTTCATCATTACCACCAGCTATACCTGCACCTCGTTGTCTACCAACAGCATCGATTTCATCAATAAATACAACACATGGTGCATTTTCTTTTGCTTTCTGAAATAAATTTCTAACTCTTGATGCTCCAACTCCAACAAACATTTCTATAAATTCTGAACCACTTACACTAATAAATGGAACTTCTGCTTCTCCAGCTACTGCTTTAGCCATGAGAGTTTTTCCTGTTCCAGGAGAACCTTCTAGCAAAACACCAGTTGGTATTTTTGCTCCTGCTTGTTCGTATTTTTCACCATTTTTTAAGAAATCAACAACTTCCATAAGTTCAAATTTGGCTTCATCACAACCAGCAACATCACTAAATGTTACATTTACATTTTTAGTATCGACTACATCTATATTACCACCTGTAATTTGTTTAAAAGGAGAAATCATATTATTCATCGGGTCGTTATTTCCTGATAAACTTCGAATGACTCCTGAAATAAGAGTAAATACAAAAATATAAATACCAATATTATATGCTGCTTCACCCATTTTACTTAAAACTTGAAAAAATTCATTTTTTGGAATAGTTAAAAAATCTACTTCTATTTTATTGTTTACTAGCTGATTAATAAAATCGCTTGCTTGATCAGGAATTAATTTAATAAAGTGTAAATTTTTAGAAGTCAAATCATTTATTTTATGCAAATTATCAATGACTACTGCACTTTTTTGATCATCACTAATAGCAACACCTTCTATTTTTTTAATCATATCTGACTTGAAAATATCACTATAACTCCATGTTTCTCCTATACTTTGTCCATAAAATTGTTGAACTTTAAAAGAAGGAGATAAATCCATTTTTAAACTTCTTCGTGTTGCAATATTCTTTGAAATGTGTGCATTTGTTATTGAAAATAATATAAAAAACAAAGAAA